>Ga0207428_10003093_pt1 | contig 16365 bp, 11 predicted proteins | sample RhiMethybrSRZTD1_FD_187600 | JGI IMG/M metagenome (GOLD analysis project Ga0207428, IMG submission 187600) | Populus rhizosphere microbial communities from Tennessee, USA - Rhizosphere MetaG P. TD hybrid SRZTD1 (SPAdes) (version 3) | ecosystem: Host-associated > Plants > Roots > Rhizosphere >...
CGTTACTACGGACAGCAGTTTTTTCATTGGAAAACATTAACAAATTAGGGGCGCGCATTGTACGCACGATACCCACGCCGCCGCAGTATTCTCAGTTAAACGCAGCCTCGACAAATGCCTCCAGCGCCTTGCCTTCCAGTATCTCGATAGAGAAGTGCCAGAAGCGTTTGGGCAACCAAATGATGCGTGTCCCAGACGGGGATTACCAACTGGGCCTGAGCAAGTGATTTTGGTTTGAGTACAAGAAAAGGCCTGTACGGCCATTTTTGCAGTCCGTGTTTTATCCAGAACCGGTCTTTACCTGGTCACTGATAAGTTGGGCCAAAATTCGTACAGGCTCGGTAAAACTCTGCCGAGACCGATGTACGAGCCCAATATCACGGTGGAAGGTGTGTTGTCCGAGATCGAGCGCTCGTACACCTACGGGCCATTCCTGATGGGTTGCTGTCTGCGGCACTAGAGCTACACCGACACCATTTTCAACCAGCTTGATGATGGCCTCTAGTTCATCCAGCTCGCAAACTTCACGCAAGGTGAAATGCATCTGCCGAAGGAAGCGATCCACTTGTCTGCCCCCGAATGATGATCGGTCATAGCGAATGAACGGTTGACTGGAAAGTAGTGCTGACCAATCTTCTCCCGGCAGTTCACGCGGCACAATCAGTCGGTAGGGCTCAAGCGCTAAGGTCGTCCAGCGTAGATCACTCTGGAGCGAGAAGGGTGGGCGGATTATTGCGGCCATGTCGATTTCGCCGGCATCCACGAGGTTCACCAACTCCATCGATAGCCCCGGGATTACGCGGGTTCGGCATTGCGGGCATTGTTGGTGAAACTTGGCTAGGGCATCTGGAAGATAGGATCGCTGTACGGAGGCTATGGCACCGATGTTCACCAGAACGCTCGCAGGAAGTCCAACCGTGGTGGAGCCCAGATTGTCGTAAAGCCTAAGCAGCTCTTGCGCTTGCAGGAGTATTTGATGGCCCATCCTGTTGAGGTGGGCTGAGCGTCCCTTCCTGTCGAATATCTCAAAGCCGAGCTCGGCCTCCAGACGTTGAATCTGGGCGCTCACCGCCGCTTGGGTGAGGCCGATTTTATTCCCGGCAGCGGCAAACGTACCTTCCCGTGCAACGGCAATGAGTGTTTTGAGTTCTTTGATCATTCACAAATATTAATTGTGTTTCTAAGAAAATAATATTGATTTTTTTGTTTGGAAGGCCGCCCTACGATGTGCCTGTCCCCCGGCAACTGCCCGAACCTGAAAGCCGAAGTCGGTGGGACAGCGGATCGTGAAGCGTCGCGAAAAACTAACGACCAGCATTCATACGCTCCGTCCTTCACCAACAATAAAACTGTATTGGAGTTCTGATGAGCCTCTCGCCTTTCCACCTCGCAATCCCCGTTTACAACCTTGCTGGCGCACGCACATTTTACGGCGAAGTGTTCGGCCTGGAAGAAGGTCGTTCCAGCAGCCAGTGGGTCGACTTCAACTTTTATGGCCACCAACTGGTTATTCACGAACACACAAAAACCGCGTCCCAGGAAAGCGTCCATAGCAACCCGGTAGACGGCCACGACGTACCTGTTCCGCACTTCGGCATCATCCTGCGCTGGGAAGAATGGGAAGCGCTGGCCGAGCGCTTGAAGTCTTTCGGCACGGAATTTGTGATCCAACCCTACATTCGTTTCAAAGGGCAGGTCGGCGAGCAAGCCACCATGTTCCTGTTTGACCCTTGTGGTAATGCCCTTGAATTCAAGGCGTTCAAGGATATGAGCCAGCTCTTCGCAAAATAAGAAAAGTGTCGGCACAACAGCGTTGTGCCATTTGAACTCAAGTGAGCTGGAAGCTCATGAATCTAGCAACTGCCAATTAACGCAGTCCTTTCATTCCAACAAGAAGGCTAGACATGAAACGTATTCCCCTGGTGTGGCAAATCATTGCCGGGCTGTTGCTTGGCGTGCTCGTCGGTTGGTATTTCAATACCCATCCGCAGTATCAATCGTGGGTCAGTGCAGAAATCCTGAAGCCACTTGGCGACATCTTCATCAAGATGATGAAGATGGTGGTTGTGCCGATCGTATTCTGTTGCATGATCCTGGGCATCGCAGGAGGCGGCGACAACAAATCATTTGGTCGTATGGGCTTAAAGTCGCTGGGCTATTTTTTTGCGATCACCGGCCTGGCGATTGTGATGGGACTGTGTTTCGCAAACATCTTCGAGACTGGCACGGGCACCGATATTTCGGGCATTACGCATAGCGCTGCATCCATCACCATGGAACCTTCGAAGGGTGCATTGGTGATTGTGCAGAACATCGTCCCGGATAACGTTTTCGTGGCGATGTCAGAAGCGAAGCTGCTGTCGGTGTTGTTCTTTGCAGTGTTATTCGGCATGGCGCTGAACTCGCTGCCCAGGGAGAAGAGCGCGCCAGTGGTCGCGGTGGTTCAGGGTATTTCCGATGCGATGTTCAAAGTCGTTTCAATCGTCATGGCGTACGCACCGATAGGTGTATTTGGCATGATCGGCGCTACCGTTGCGACCTTTGGCTTTGCCTCGCTATTGCCCTTGCTCAAGCTGATTGGCGTGGTTTACCTGGCGCTGATTGTCTTTGCGTTGGTGGTACTCGGCGGTATTTGCTATCTGATCGGCGAGAACATCTTCAAGCTGATCAAGTATTTCCGAAATGAGCTGATTCTTGCGTTCTCGAGTGCCGCATCGGCAGCGGTTATGCCGCAGTTGATGAGCAAGCTGGAGAGCTATGGCGTTGCGCGACGAATCGTTAGCTTTGTGGTGCCGGTGGGTTATGCCTTCAATCTGGATGGCGCGTCGATTTTCCTCGGCGTGGCGACGATTTTTGTTGCACAACTCTATGGTATCGACCTGTCGCTTTCTCAGCAGATTCTGTTGGTGGTCACGATGGTGCTGACCTCCAAAGGTGCTGCTGGAGTACCTGGATTTGCGATCATTATTTTGTCTGCGACGTTGGCGTCTGCCGGTCTTCCATTGGAAGGGGTAGCGCTTATCGCGGGGATCTTCAGGATTATCGATAGCGGAACAACCACGCTGAACGTGCTGGGTAATGCGATCGCACCATTGGTTATCGCCAAATGGGAAAAGGCAGCCCTTGAGCCTTCAAGAGCCGATCGAGTGACGCCATCACCGTCAACGATCTGATCATCTCGCCGACTCGCCAGGATTGGTGATCTTCGATCGTTCATACCACGCCTGTTCAGAAGCTGATCGCTGTCCGTCATGTCGGTCTTCACTGCTGTCTGGAAGCCCCCGCGACAGTGATCATCGCCTCGGCAATGTCGCTAGACCCAATGGTCATTGGTTCATCATTTAAATCAGGAGTACATCATGAGCAATCCAACTTACGTCCAGGAATACAACGCGATCGTCGACGTGCTTAGCCAGTACAACGAAGGTGGTGCCAAAGCTGACAGCGCTTTTATGAAGCCCGCGTTCAGCCAGCAAGCCACCATGTTCGGTGTCGATGGCGACAAACTCGTCGGCGGCGCGATCCAGAACCTGTACGACGTCATCGACAACTCTTTCCGGCCGTCCCCCGAAGCCCGAGCTGCGATCGTTCGCATAGACATCGTGGGCACTGCCGCCAGTGCTCGGGTTGATACCGACAATGTTTCAGGATTCCGTTTCACCGACTTCTTCAACCTGCTGAAGGTGGAAGGCAAGTGGACGATCGTCAGCAAGATTTACCACACCCACCCGAGCGCTTAATCCCTTGAATGCATTTGGCGAGGTGCGTTGTACCTCGTCCTCTCTGAAAGGAGAGACCCCTGTCAAAGAACATCAAAGAGTACCTGCCAGGCCCACCAACTTCTGGATGCGATCACGCCCAGTCGATCAGGGGCACTAGCTTTGTGGCGTCAGCAGGACATGCACTGTTGTAAAGCGCTGTGCTTAACAAAGTGCACCAGTCGGAAGCGACGCGGTGGGCTTTCGCCTCCTATTGCCCAAAGCTCATCGATTTGCTGACCTTGGCAATTCGCTTTCTCCGGATGCCTGCTCATGCCACAGAAACTCGCCTGGATCGCAGTTACCGTGATAATCACCTATAGCTCGGGAGCCTGGACTTCCACATAGGATGAAGTGTCTGTGCTGCCGGCTGGCACAAAGGCTGCAAGAACTACATCAGGTTTACCTACTACATATTCCTCTGGACTCCTCCTCGGTCAACGATGATCGATGTACTGAACAGGTCATGAATAAGGTTGGTACCTCAGACAGGAATCTCAGGCTTTAACACTGCAAAAAAACAGGCAAAGGCGCCTGGAACCGAAGGGTTTCAGGCGTTTTTTTTGCGTTTTTTATCCGTAATTATCTTCGGAGCCGTTCATGAAAACAGCCGCACAATTGCTGAAACTGAAGGTCACGCAAAACCAGCAGGTACATAGCATCGCGCCAGATCAGATGGTGTATGAAGCGCTGAAGATGATGGCTGAAAAGAATGTAGGTGCTCTACCCGTGATAGAGGATGGGCAGGTGGTTGGCGTTATCAGCGAGCGTGATTATGCGCGCAAGGTCGTTCTACAGGGGCGATCTTCGGTCGGTACTCCAGTCCGGGTCATCATGAGCGCGCCCGTCGTTACGGCAGACAGTCAACAGAGCATCGAGCGTTGCATGATGGTTATGACCGACAGTCATCTGCGTCATTTACCGGTGGTGGAAGGTGATCAACTGATTGGCCTCCTGTCGATTGGTGATCTGGTGAAAGAGGCCATCGTCGAGCAGGCCGACCTGATCCGGCAACTGGAACACTATATCCGTGGACACTGAAACGACCAAGGCAGGGTGGATGCAGGGCGCATAGGCACATGCAGTATTCCAATGTGCTCTTTCTTGCAGGACAGCCATATTGAATGGTCTCGGGGTTCGTAGACACCACCAAGTATTGCCCTGGCGCGGGAAGGTATTGCCTGGCAGCCCGGTTTCCCTTGCCATGGCCGCGCGCAATGCCAACTTGCCGTAGTGCAACATACCCGCCCGTCACCCACTTCAAAGCCCGATCTGCATAACCGGCACTAACCCGAGGCTGCGTTGTCAGTTATTGGCGCCTGTAGCGACGAGGACCGTCTCTGATAGCGGCACGTCAGACTGCACTTGGTGTTTCGCCCCTTGGGCAAACGCTCGCGATGGATTGCGTCCTGGACCGACTCTTTCTTAAGCGAGCAACCTTATATGGGTTTTTTTCTCGATCCGCGTCATGACATTGACGCCGCGTTATTAAGCTACCGCCGGGTGTTTTGGTCGTTGGCACTGTTCAGTGGCGTGATTAATCTGCTGGTGCTGGTGCCGTCGCTCTACATGATGCAGGTGTACGACCGGGTCCTTACCAGTCGTAACGAAACCACTTTGTTCATGCTGACTTTGATCGCGCTGGGGTTGTTCATGTTCAGCGCCTTGATCGAGTGGGTTCGTGGCGCGGTGATGATTCGCATGAGCGCAGGGCTCGACGAAGCCTTGGGCGAGCGGCTTTTCGACGCTGCTTTCGCCCGCAGCCTTCGCGAGCACGATGCCAACCCGGCCCAGGTGCTCACCGATCTGGCGACACTGCGACAGTTGATCACCGGCCAGGGCCTGATTGCCTTGCTCGATGCGCCATGGTTGCCGATTTTTTTGCTGATAGCGTTCATCTTTCACCCATGGTTCGGTGTGCTGACGCTGGTTCTGGCCCTGATACTGATCGGCCTGGCTCTGTGGGGGGAATGGGCGACTCGAACACGCCTGGACGAAGCCAATCGGCTGGGTGTGCAGTCGTCGATTTATCTCAACAGCACGTTCCACAATGCCGAGGTCATCCAGGCCCTGGGCATGCTCGGGCCATTGCGTCAGCGCTGGAGCCTGCTGCAGCAGCGCATCGTTGCGGCCCAGGCCCATGCCAGTGACCGAAGCGCGCGCATCACGTCGATGACTCGTTTCGTACGCATTTGCGGTCAATCGCTGGCCCTGGGGCTCGGCGCGCTGTTGGTACTCGAAGGCCAATTGTCGGCGGGCATGATGATCGCCATGTCGCTGCTATTGGGGCGCGCCCTGGCCCCCGTGGAAATCGCCATCGGCTCGTGGAAGCAATTCAACTCCGGCCGCCAGAGTTACCAGCGCCTCAGCCAACTCCTTGTCCGCCATCCGGGCGAGCGCCTGCGCATGCCGTTGCCGCCGCCCACCGGCGCGGTGCGTGTGGAGCAGTTGTATGGCGGCCCGCCCGGTGTCTCGCAACCGATCCTGCGGGGGATCAATTTCAACCTGGTCAAAGGTGACGTGCTCGGCGTTGTCGGGCCCAGCGCCAGTGGAAAGTCAACACTGGCCAGGGCGCTGGTCGGGGTCTGGCCAGCCATGGGCGGGTCGGTGCGTCTCGATGACGCCGAGATCAGCCAATGGTCTCACGACGCCTTGGGCCCGCACCTGGGCTACTTGCCGCAGGACATAGAGCTGTTCGACGGCACGGTGGCTGACAATATTGCCCGCTTCGGTGAGCAGGACGCCGACAAGATCATCGCGGCGGGGCGACATGCTGGCATACACGAGATGATCCTGAGGTTCCCCAAAGGTTACGACACGCCGTTGGGCCCCGGCGGGCTTGGATTGTCCGGGGGACAGAAACAGCGCCTCGGCCTGGCTCGTGCACTCTATGGGCTCCCTTCGCTGATCGTGCTCGATGAGCCGAACTCCAATCTCGATGAAGCCGGAGAGCTGGCGCTGGTCCAGGCGATCGGTGCGCTCAAGACTGCTGGCAGCACCGTGGTGCTGATTACACATCGGCCTAGTGTACTGGCGGTGGTTGACCACATCCTCGTGCTCAAGGACGGCACTCAACAAGCATTCGGTCCACGGGACCGGGTGCTCAAGGCATTGCTTGCGGGGCCGAGACCGGCAGCGATCAAGGAGGCTGGCGAAGATGCATGATCTGACCCCAGGCACACAGATGTACAGCGAACAACAACCGATCGTACGTGATAAACCCACGCTGCCAGGTGCCAATACCGACGCGGGCAGCGCGGCACGATATGGCGTGGGCTTCCTGGCCCTGGCACTGGGTGGCTTCCTGCTCTGGGCCTGTCTGGCGCCGCTTGACCAGGGTGTCGTGGGCAGTGGCACCGTGGTAGTGGCGGGCGAACGCAAAGCGGTGCAGTCGTTGGTCGGTGGCGTGGTGGAAAAACTGTTGGTCAGTGATGGCGACCGCGTCACCCAAGGGCAACTGTTGGTGCAACTCAACACGGTGCAAGCGCAGTCACAACTGGACGTGACCCGGGGCAAATTGCTTAATGATCGCAGCGTCGAGGCTCGCTTGATTGCCGAGCGCCTGGGCACCGCCGAGATCCAATGGCCCCCTGACTTGCTGGAACACGCTGAAGAACCGCGGCTCAAGGCAGCCATGGCCTTGCAGAGTCAGTTGTTTGCGACCCGCCGTTCAGAATTGGCCAGTCGCTTGCAGATCATCGAACACGAGACCGCCGCATTGCAGCAGCAACTGGTCGGATATGAAGGCGTCAAGCGCAACTACGAAACGCAAATGCGCTTCCAGCAGCAGGAGTTGGAAGGCCTGCGTGTTTTGGCACATGAGGGCTACGTCCCGCGCAACAAACTCTTCGAGGCCGAGCGTAACGCCGCCCAATTGGCCGGGCAGATTGCTTCCGTGACAGGTGATGCCGGCAGGACTCGCCAGTCGATCAATGAAAGTCGGCTCAAGGCCTTGCAGGCGCAGCAGGAATTTCGCCGCGATGCCGAAACCCGGCTCAGTGAAGTCTCCGCCGAGGCATCCGCTTATGCCGACCAGATCAGTGCCTTTGAGTTTGAAGTCGAAAATGGTGCGATCCGCGCGCCGGTGTCCGGACAGGTCATGGACGTGAACATTCATACGATTGGCGGCGTTGCCCAGGCGGGGCAAACCCTGATGCAGGTGGTGCCGTTGGATGCGCCGATGGCGATCACCGCGCGTTTCGAGCCGTTGATGGCCAACAAGTTGCGTCCGGGGTTGCCGGTGCACGTGCATTTCACGGCGCTGCAACGGGTGGATACCCCGACTGTCACCGGGACGGTGACTACGGTGTCGGCGGACCAGTTGATCGATGAACAGACTCACCAGCCGTACTTTTCCGCCAAGGTCGAAATTCCCGCAGATGCCGTAGTGTCGCTACAGGACGCCGGCCTGTCGGTGCGGCCGGGCATGCTGGCCGATGTCACGGTGGTCACGGGCGAGCGTACCTTGATGAACTACCTGATGAAACCTTTGCGCGAACGCTTGCTCGCAGCCTTCAAAGAGGAATGAGCGGCTACCCTCGTCTTTTCGAACGCCACACATTGCGGTAGGAGCGTAATGCTGTTCACTTAAGAGATTGTGCGAACAACTAGCAACCTGTGGCGAGGGAGCTTGTCGGATCGCCGCACCGTCCCGCTGGACTGCATAGCAGTCCCATTTTTAGGGCCGCTTCGCGCCCCAGCGGGAGCAAGCTCCCTCGCCACAGATACAGTGTTCGTTCTTAAGTGAACAGCATTACGGTAGGAGCGGGCTTGCCCGCGAAAGCGGTGGCTCAGCTTGCATCCATGCTGGCTGTGCCACCGCCTCGCGGGCAGGCTTGCTTTGACCGATTACGGCCTGGACTCAGGCGGTGAAATCGCTGGCGTGCAACTCCTTGACGCCCAGCAGTGCGAATTCGAACTCGGGGGTGGCGTCGGCGTCGACACTGCCGTACAGAATGCCATCGGCAAAGCGCACTTGGCCGGTGGCGTTGGCAGGGTCGAAAGCGTTGCTGCCGATGAAGGTGAAGGCATCGACAGTGCCGGTCAACGGGTTGGCGTCCAGGCCGGAGAAGTCCAGATGATCGCCTTCGATGCTCTTGAAACCGTTGAGCACATCACGCGAAGCACCGACGCCCATGTCCGACAGCGCACCAAATGCGTAGGTATCCGCGCCAGTGCCACCGGTGAGATTGTCGGTGCCTGCACCGCCGATCAACCGATCATCGCCGGAACCACCCACGAGCGTGTCATTGCCCGCACCACCATTCAGGACGTTCGCCGCGCTGTTGCCCGACAGACTGTCTGCGTAGGCACTTCCCGTCAGGTTCTCGAAGAACTTCAAGGTGTCGAGCCCCGATCCTCCGGTGTTTTGTTGCGCTGAGGTCGAGAGGTTGGCGGTGACGCCGGACAGAGCGCGTTCAAAAGACACGGTGTCATTTCCCTCGCGCCCGTCCAGCACGTTGTTGCCAGCAGCGGCGAACAGCGTGTTGTCCAACGCGTTGCCTGTGCCATTGGCGGCGCCCGGGCTCTCGATGTACAGATTCTCGACATGGGCGCCAAGGGTATAGGTCCCCAGACTGCTGCGCACACTGTCGATCCCTCCGGGCAACACGTTGCCCTGGGTCTCGATCACGCTGTCGTCGGCGTTGTCGACATAGTAAGTGTCGTTGCCATCGCCACCACTCATGCTGTCGGCCTCTGCGCCACCATTGAGCACGTTGGCGGCGGCATTGCCGGTGATGAAGTTGCGCAGCGCGTTACCGCTGCCGTCGATATCCGAGACACCGCTGAGCACGAGGTTCTCGAGATTGGCGCCCAGGGTCCAGCTGACTGAGGCCTGCACCGTATCGATCTGCGAGGCCGAGGGGTTGGTTTCCACCACGCTGTCGGACGCGTTGTCGACCAGATAGATGTCGTTGCCATCACCACCGGTCATGGAGTCGGCGCCCAAGTCGCCATCCAGTGTGTCATTGCCCGAACTGCCCACCAGGGTATCGGCCTGGTCAGTGCCGGAGATCATGCCGCCCTGGTTCTGAGCGTTGTCGAATATGTCCTGAACACTATTGTTGTCGTCCGGGTTGCCTTGAAAGCCAAGGTCTGCGGCGATGTAGTCGGCCAGGCGCTGGCCGACGATTTCCGCCGATTCCTCGTGCAGGTGCCAGACGTCATCGGGATACACCAGCGGATCGACTTCGTAACGCAAGGGCAGGTCGGTGTAGTCCACCGCCAGCTTGACGTCGGCGCGTTCGGTGGCGATGGCTTCCTGGACGGCGCGAACATAGCCTACGCCCTCGACGATAGAGGCTATCTTTTCTTCGGAATAGCCCCGGGCACGTGCCGCATCCTCCTGATAGTGGCCGGTTTCCATGATGTACACATTGAAGTTGCCGAACTGGGCATGCAGGTAATCGAACACCTTCAGGGTGGCGTCCTTGTAGGCAGCGGCCGCCGCAGTTTTGTCCGTGGCACGCGCGATCTCCTGGGCAGCTTCCTCGCCCTGGCCCCAAATGATGCCCATGGTGACGTTATCGATCGATTGCAGTTCGGCGAGCTGGTCCCCCAGCAACGCGACGGCACGCAACAGTGCAGGCCCTGGCTGGTTGGTGTCAGTCAACCACCAGCACAACTTGAGCTCTTCGGCGCCCAGGGTCGACAGGCCGTTGACCGTGCTACCTCCCACCGCGATGTCGATGCCGTTGCCGTCGGCATCGGTGAACTGGCTGCGGACGTCATAGGGGGTGTAGCGGTCCAGGTCTTTGACCAGCATCGAGGTGCCAGACTGATCGTCATCCTCTGTCATGCGCAGCAGGCGCGCATTGGATTGACCGAGCGTGGGCAGATAGAGAATGTCCTGTTGGGCGCGCTCGCCAAACACGAAGTCGCTGGCGGTGAGGGTGTTGAGGTAGTTGCCGTTGAGGGCGATTTCAAAACGGTTGCCATTGGCATCCGCGTCGGCGGATTTGATGTAGGTCTTGTCGCCGGCCGCGTTGAGGGTCATGTACAGCGTGTGATTGCTGCCATCGCCGAGACCGAGAAAGCCCAGGCCCGACACATCGATTTTGTCGACGCCAGCAGTGAAGTCATAAATCGTGTCGGTGGCAGTGATGCCGCCGGCGTCGTAATCGCGGTAACTGTCGAGTGTGTTGGTGTAGCGGAAAGTGTCAGCCCCATCGCCGCCATACAGCGAGTCGCGTCCGGCACCACCGTCGATGATGTCTGCCCCGGTGCCAGCCTTGATCGTGTCATTGCCACCGTTGCCCAGGATCAGGTCAGCAGCTGCCGTGCCGTTGAGCGTATCGGCATTATCGGTGCCGACGAGGGTACTGGCTGGCGCATCAGCCACTGTCAGGGCGAAGCTGTCGCTGACCGAGGCACCTGAAGGATCGGTGGCCTTGACCAGTACGCTGTAGTTTCCGGCCGCAGTGCCGGTCGGCGTGCCGCTGAACGTCAGGCTTGTGGCATTGAAGCTCAGCCATGCGGGCAGGGCGCTTCCGTCGGCGAGGGTTGCGGTATAGACCAGCGCATCCTGGTCGGCGTCGGTGAAACTGTCCTGGGTCACGGTGTAATTGAACGGTGTGCTTTCGGTGGCGTTCTGGTCGAGCAGGGGAATGGCCACCACTGGCACCGCATTGCCTGGAGTGCTCTGGTCGGCGAAGACAAAATGACTCGCCGTCAGGCTGCTCACCAGATTGCCCGCCATCGACAACTCAAAGCGATTGCCGTTGGCGTCGACGGTGAGATCCTTGAGGTAAGTACGGTTGGTCGACGCACTGTAGGTCAGTTGCAGCGTACCGTTCAAACCATTGCCCAGCGCCGTGTAGCTGAGTGCCGAGACATCGATCTTGTCGGCGGTCACATCGAAATCGAGGATTTGGTCGCTGACGCTCGTGGAACTGGTGCGATAACTGTCGAGTTTCGAGGTATAGCGGAACACATCGGCCCCCGCGCCGCCGGTGAGCTTGTCCACCCCGGTGCCACCGATCAGGATGTCGTTGCCCGCGCCACCATTGAGCGTGTCGTTACCTGCGCCACCTTGCAGTTGCTCGTTGGCTGCGGTGCCAGTGAGCGTGTCGTTGTTCGGGGTGCCATTGATCACCGTGGGGCCCGCGGGTACGTCCTGCACGGCGAGGGTGAAGCTGTCGCTGACGGTGGCGTTGCTGCCATCGCTCGCGGTGACCTGGATGGAGTAAGTGCCCGACGCGGTGTCGCTGGGTGTGCCACTGAACGTACGAGTGGCGGCATCGAATGTGAGCCAGCCGGGCAGGGCGCTGCCATTGGCCAGCTTGGCGGTGTAGCTGAGGCTGTCGTTATCCGGATCGGTGAAGCTGGTGGCCGGGACCACGTAACTGAACGCTGTACTTTCGGTCGCGCTCTGATCCAGCAGCGGCGTGGCCAGCACCGGCGCCTGGTTGGTTGGTGACGACGTGGCGAAGACGAAGTTGGCGCTGGTCAGTTTGTCGAGGTAGTTGCCGGCCAGCGTCACCTCAAAACGATTGCCATTGGCGTCGGCGGTCAAGGACTTGATGTAAGTCTTGGTGCCGGTGCTGTTGAGCACCAGGTACACGGTGTTGTTCTTGCCATCCCCCAGGCCGGTAAATCCGATGGCCGACAGGTCGATCTTGTCGTTGCTGACATCGAAATCGGTGATCAGGTCGCTAAGGTTGGCACCGCCGGTGTTGTAGTTGCGGTAACTGTCCAGGCGATTGGAGAACACAAAAGTGTCCGCCCCGGCGCCACCGGTGAGGCTGTCCATCCCGGCGCCGCCGTCGAGCTTGTCGTCGCCCGCGCCGCCACTGAGATTGTCGTTTCCTGCGAGGCCGAGCAGGGTGTCGGCCGAATCGCTGCCCAGCAACGCGTCGCTGGCGCTGGTGCCGGTGACCACCCGATTGAAAATGAAGTTGCTGGCGGTCAGGGTGCTGGCGAGGTTGCCCGAGAGAATCAACTCGAAGCGATTGCCGCTGGCGTCGGCATCGTAGTCCTTGATGTAAGTGCGGTCGTTGCTGGCGCTGTAGCTGACCTGCAGGGTGCCACCACGGCCATTACCCAGGCCGGTGAAGCCCAGGCCGGCCAGGTCGATCTTGTCCTGGGTGACGTCGAAGTCGGTCACAGTGTCATCGAAGCTTGCGGTTGCATTGCGGTAGCTGTCGGACTGAGAGGCGAAACGGAACGTATCGGCGCCGGTACCACCGGTGAGTTTGTCGATGCCCGCACCGCCCACCAGAATGTCGCCACCGGCCCCGCCATTTATCGTATCGTTGCCGGCCCCGCCGTAGAAAATCTCGCTTTCGGCGCTGCCCAAAAGGGTGTCGTTGCCAGCCGTACCTTGCACAGTGGTCATCGGCACCGTGTCGCTGACGTAGCTGCCGTCACCGTAGATCAACGTGGCACCCTTGCTGGTGTGACTGATGGTATTGCCGATGATGGCATTGCGATCCGTGCCGTCTTCATTGCGTTCTGCAACACCGTAGGTCGAGAGGTTGCTGCCGCTGATGATGTTGCCCTGGAGGGTGTTGTCGCTGCCGTTGAAGTACTTGCCGGACACGCCCAGGGTGTCGTCGTAGGACTGAATGATGATTTCCGGAACGGGGCTGCCCAGTGAATTGTTGTGGAGCGTGTTGTCGATGATTTCAACGTGGTTACTGCCGTAGATGCGAACCCCGGCGCTGGCATTGTCGTGAATATCGACGCCGCTGACAGTCACCTCGCTGGACATCTTGATCAGCACCCCTTCGGCGCCGTTGCCGTACACCTCGCCACCGGTAATGGTTATGTTGCTGGGGGAGGGGATGTCCTCGCTGCCGCGCTGCACCACGATGCCATTACCGCCGTTGTTGTAGGCAATGTTATTGGTCAGGGTGAAGTCGTGGGTACTGGTAACGACGTTGAAACCGTGCCGGTCGTTGTCGTAGGCGACGTTGTTTTCAAAGGTACTGTCGCTCAGGAAATCAGCGACGAAGCCGTCCAGGCCATTGCCGTGGGACACGCTGTTCTTGATGACCATGTTGACGGTCTGCTCGTGGGGGTCGAAACCGTACCCGGAGCAATCCTTGATTTCGACACTGTCGAGGGTGACGTTGGAATCGTAGCCTTCTTCGCCGGGAATGAAGCCGTTGAACCAACCGTCGATCTTGCCCGTTGTGTTGTCACGATTGCCATCAATGGTGAGGTTGCTGACGCCAAAGTCGTGGGTTTCTTCGCCATAAGCGGAGCGAATAACCCCCGTGATCTTGGTATCCGAACCGTCAGCCACTTTGACGTTGGTGACGCCCATGCCGTCGCCGTACAGGTAGACGTTGCTCTTGAGCATCAGGCATCCGTCAGAGGGTTCCGCGCCTGCGGAAACGATATAGGTCCCGGTTGGCATATACACCTGGCCACCGCCAGCGGTAGCCGCGGCATCAATCGCACGCTGTATTGCGGCCGTGTCGTCAGTAATCCCATCGCCTTTAGCGCCAAAACTTTGTACGTTGAAAATCATTAACTTAACTCCGTATCAGTCTAAATCGCGGCGCACGCCAATATTCCATCGACGAACAGCTTGTTAGGACTCGGAGGCGCGCAAAAGTTGTGACCGAATATCGGAAGCACGTCAAAAGACAGATATTACTGATCAGTGGTTTGAACGGTCTTTTATGAAAGCAACTTTATTTTGACGATCACCGTGGACAGTGCCTCTCGGCGTTTTTCCGACCCTGGACCGGGAAAGAGCACCGCAACTATGTGCTGCGGGTCAGGACATGACATGGGAATCAGCGACGGGAAAATCGCGCGTGCCGAAGAGGGAAAGACGGATTGAGCGGTTACGGATTTGCAGTCCAGGCATGTTGCAGTGGCTAGCGGATCAGGGCTTCTGGCAAGCAGTTTGCGTTGGATTTCATGAGAATGGGTTGCTGATTTTCTAGGAAACGGGGTTTTGTGGAAAAGGGACCGGGGTTAGTGGAAATGGACAGAGACTGAGTGGGATTCCAGATACACGATTTAACATAATATACATTATGCGTACTCATAGATATTCCACACAGGGCGTCTCCAAGGTACATTTCAACCCCCAGCCACATCCCTCGACCACATCCCCCCAGGATTGTCCCTCATGCATGAAGCAGCCCATCAGATCATCGATCTCTACGAACGTCACGCTCAAACATGGGATCGTGTTCGCTCGCGGCGTCTGGTCGAACAATCCTGGCTGGATCGTTTTCGCCAGGCCATGCCGGTTGCGGCTGGTCATGTCCTCGACATCGGCTGTGGCTGTGCCGAACCCATGGCTGGTTACTTGATCGGCGCGGGACACACTGTGACTGGCATTGATTCGTCCATGGCGATGATCGCCTTGTGTCGGCAACGTTTTGCGCAGCACGATTGGCATGTTGCCGACATGCGTCAATTGGCGCTTGAACAGCGTTTCGGTGGCATTCTGGCGTGGGACAGTTTCTTTCACCTGACGCCTGAGGATCAGCGTCGAATGTTCCCGATTTTCCAGGCCCATGCCCAGCCTGGTGCGGCTCTGATGTTTACCAGCGGAACAGCCCATGGCGTTGCGTTGGGCAGCTTCGAGGGTGAAACGCTTTATCATGCCAGCCTGGACCACGATGAATATGTTGCACTGCTCGATGCCCATGGTTTTAGCGTCGTTGAGCAAACAACGGAAGATCCGGCTTGTGGTGGGCATACGATCTGGTTGGCTGTTTTCGGTTAGAAACGTCCCTTTGCCCTGCTCGTTTATATAAGTATTTCTTATAACTAAACTAAACAACCATTTAGTTGAGTTATATGCTGCCTGCAATGGCCGGTACCTGGAATTCCACGACGTCAGCCAAGAGCAGGACCAGCAGATCACCGCCCTCACCCAGGCCAGGGAATCCGGCAGGCAATCATCCGCACCCGCACCCGGTTCCTGCACGATACCGGTGAGCACCTGCTGACCTTGATCCGTTCGATTGAGAAGTCCGTACGCCCATTGGTTGTTCAATGGCCTGACAACGAAAACGTGATCCACGCCCAGACCCGGTTGCAGACGCTGCATGAACAATTTGAGGTATTGCTGGATCTGGTGCGCATCGAACGGGGAACCCTCGTGCTGATGCCCCGAGCCGCAGATCTGGGTCGACAGACCGATCTCGAAATCACCGACTTCAACAGCCGCCTTCCCGGGGCCGTGCTGTTGATCCCTGCCCCATCGCCCGCCAGATGCCCATGACGGTTCTGCCGAGGTCCGCTTCTACGATCGGGATCATTGAGGTGTTAATGAACGAGGCCGAATCGTTGAGGAGGATTTCCAAGGACGTCGCTGCGCGTCCTGTCTTCGCGATGTCGTGTTGAGTGCCACGGTGAAAATCATGTACCGGGCGAAGCTTCAGTTGCCAGGTACATGTACTTCCTTCCTTATGCGATCGATTGCCCATTACCGCCGATATTCACTCGCTTGATAGCAAATACACCGCCTATCAACAGATCGCCGTCTTCAAGTAACGCTGTTATGCCACCCCATGCGTTCCACTTGCGGCTGTCGTCGGGGAACGGCCAGCGCGCTTTGGTCTCGCCCGTGTCCCAATCGACGCCGAGGTATTCGTAGATACCATCCTTTTTGCTTGCCAGATAAATCATGCGA
>Ga0207428_10003094_pt1 | contig 16362 bp, 17 predicted proteins | sample RhiMethybrSRZTD1_FD_187600 | JGI IMG/M metagenome (GOLD analysis project Ga0207428, IMG submission 187600) | Populus rhizosphere microbial communities from Tennessee, USA - Rhizosphere MetaG P. TD hybrid SRZTD1 (SPAdes) (version 3) | ecosystem: Host-associated > Plants > Roots > Rhizosphere >...
CCGCTACTCGGAGCGGATCGCGCTCAGCGTCTCGGCTCCCGTCCGCGGCTTCTTCTTCGTCTTCCACCCGCTGATCTGGGTGCTCGAGCGGTCGAGCGACGCGATCCTTCGAGCGCTCGGGTTGGAACCTCCGGACGGCGAGAGAGAGGCTCTGTCGGAGCCCGAGCTTCGCATGCTGCTGGGGCGCGCGACCGAGCACGGCGAGATCGAGCGCGAGGAGCAGGAGATGCTCTACAAGGTCTTTGACTTCGCCGACAAGGAGGTTGCGGACGTGATGGTGCCGCGGCCCGAGGTCGTCGCGCTCTCGATCGACCTGCCACCGGAGGAGGCTCTGGCTGCGGTGATCGAGTCGCCGTACACGCGCTACCCCGTCTACCGCGAGACGCTGGACGACATCGTCGGCGTGCTGCACGTCCGTGATCTCTTCTCGGCGCTCAACGACCAGGGGTTCGCGAACGTTCGAATCCAGGAGCTCCTACGCGACGCTTACATGGTTCCCGAGAGGAAAGACCTTGCCGCGCTTCTAGCGGACTTCCGGCGCGAGAAGTTCCACATGGCGGTTGTCGTCGACGAATATGGCACGACGGTTGGAATCGTCACGCTGGAGGACCTTCTCGAGGAGATCGTGGGCGAGATCGAGGACGAGTTCGACCTTCCGGACGAATCGATCGAGCAAGTGGACGAGCGAACCATCCGGATCGACGGGACCTTCCCGATCGACGACTTCAATGAGAAGTTCCAAGTCGAGTTGCCGATCGAGGACTACCACTCGGTCGCCGGATTCGTGTTCGGCCTGCTGGGGCGTGCGGCCGATGAGGGCGACGAGGTCGACTACAACGGCTTGCACTTTCGCGTGCTCGAGGTCGAAGGCTCGCGGATCGAGCGCCTCGAGGTGCAGTTCGTCCCGCCGCCGCAGGAGAGGGACGAGTCGCAGGAGGCGGCCGCGGCCGAGGGCTGAGGCGCTCGCTTGCGACGCCGACTGGAGGACGTGCCGGCTTCGCCGGTGCGTCCGTCTCATCCCGGCTGCGCAGTTTCAGCGCCAGCCCTCACACGACACCAAGCTGGGTTAAATCGCGGTTAAGCGGGTTTCGGTCGCCTGCGCGGGCGCGTATGCTCGGGCCGCAATCACTCTCTTGCAAGGAGCGAAATGTTGAGACTCAAGATTTCCGCCGGGCTTGCTCTGGCAGCCGTGATCGGGGCCCTCGGTGTGGCCTCGATCGCGCTGGCGCACCCGCAGGCCGCCGCCTCGACGACGGTCAAGGTGTCGGCGAGCGAGTTCAAGTTCAAGCTCTCCACGAAGACGGCGAAGCACGGCATCACCATCTTCAAGGTCACGAACAAGGGAAGTACCGCGCACGACTTCAAGATCGCGGGCAAGAAGACATCGAAGCTGAGCCCGGGCAAGTCGGCGACGCTCAAGGTCACGTTGAGCAAGGGCAACCACAAGTACATCTGCACGATCGACAGCCATGCCAGCTTGGGCATGAAAGGGACGTTCAAGTCGACCTAACCCAGTTTCAGGTCTGAGATGCGGCCGCCTTCGATCGTGAAGGCGGCCAGCTCTCCCGTCCCGAGCGAGAGGATCAGATAAGGGCGGCCTTCCCAGAGGCCGATGTTCTCGACGTCCGTGCGCGACGGCCGCGCAGGCGCCGACACGTGTGAGTGGAAGACGGCGAGCTCGAAGCCCTCGTCCTCGAGGAACCACAACTCGGGGTCGACGTCGAGCTCGAAACGGTAGGGCGAGGCGGCGAGATTGCGCCCGGGCTCGTAGCGCTCGGCGACGCCCTCGCGAAGCACCAGGAGACCGCAAGCCTCGTTCGGAGTCTCGGCGCGAGAGTGCTCTTCGAGCGCCCGGCGCACCTCGTCCGGGACTACCACCAGAGATCGGCCTCCATGGCCTCCTCCGGATCGGCCGCGTCCCAGAACGGAGCCGACAGGTACTTCCAGCCGCCGTCGGCGAGGATCGCAACCACGACACCCTCGTCGAGGTCGGCCGCGAGCCGGCGCCCCACAGATACGACCGCGCCCGCGGAGACGCCCGCGAAGAGTCCCTCCTGGTCGAGCAGCGCGCGGACGCCGGCGACCGCTTCGGCGTTCGAAACGAGCAGCTTGCGATCGAGCTTGGAGACGTCGAGGATCGGCGGCACGTAGCCGTCCTCGAGCGAGCGGAGGCCCATGACCGGGTCGCCGGGCAGAGGCTCGGCGGCGGCGATCACGACGTCTGGAAAGCTCTCGCGCAGTCGCTCCCCGGCGCCCATCAGCGTCCCGCCCGTGCCGAGGCCGGCGACGAAGACGTCCACACGGTCGAGCGCTTCTGCGATCTCGGCGCCGGTCCCCTCGTAGTGCGCACGTGGGTTCGCCGGGTTGCCGTACTGAAACGGCATGTAGTAGCGCGACTCCTTCGCCGCCAGCTCCTGCGCCAGCCGTACGGCGCCGTTGGAGCCCTCGGCGCCGGGTGACTCGACGATCTCGGCGCCGTAGAGCCGTAGTAGCCGGCGGCGCTCCTCGGTTACGTTCTCGGGCATTACGCACGTGAGCCGGTAGCCCTTCAGCTTCGCCACGAGTGCGAGCGCGATGCCGGTGTTGCCGCTGGTCGGCTCGAGCAGCTCACGGCCGGACTCGAGCTCCCCACGCGCCTCGGCGTCCGCGATCAGAGCGAGCGCGACCCGGTCCTTGATCGAGCCGGTCGGATTCTGGCCTTCGAGCTTGGCGTAGAGGCGAACCTCAGGCTTCGGACTGAGACGCGGGAGCTCGACGAGCGGGGTGTTGCCTACGAGAGAAAGGAGATCGGTCGCGACACGACTAGCCACCGGCCATAGCCGGCAGCAGGATCACCGTGTCGCTCTCGGCGACGGGCGTCTCGTAGCCGTCGCGGGTGCGGATGTCTTCACCCCCGACGTACACGTTCGCGTAGTCGAGCTGCTCGCGCAGGCCCGGGAAGCGCGCGGTGAGATCGTCGAGCAGGTCGCGCACGGTCTCGCCGTCGGCGAGCACCTCGCGTTCACCGCCTGTCTCGTGGCGCAGCGCCGGCGGAATTCTGATGATGCTCATGCCCGTACCGGGTTGCAGAACTCGACGTAGTCGACGTACTCGGTGATCGTCGGGCTCTCGCCGCAGACCGGACAGTCGGGATCGCGACGCAGCGCGACCTCGGTGAACGTCGTCGTCAGCGCGTCGAACATGAGCAGCCGACCGATCAGCGGCTCGCCGATTCCGAGCGCGAGCTTGATCGCCTCGTTGGCCTGCAGCGAGCCGACTATGCCCGGGAGCACGCCGAGCACGCCGCCCTCTGCGCAGCTCGGCGCGAACTCCGGCGGAGGCGGCTGAGGGAAGAGGCAGCGATAGCAGGGGCCCTCATGCGGCTTGAAGACGGTCGCCTGGCCCTCGAAGCGGAAGATCGAGCCGTGCACGAGGGGGATGTCATGCCAGACCGCTGCGTCATTGACGAGGTAACGGGTCGGGAAGTTGTCGGCGCCGTCGACGATCACGTCCCAGCCGTCGGCGAGGATCCGCTCGATGTTCTCCGAGGTGAGCTGCTCCCGGTAGGCCTTGACCTCGACGTCCGGATTCAGGTCGTGGATCGTGCGCGCAGCCGACTCCACCTTCGGCTCGCCGAGCGAAGCCGTCGAGTGGAGGATCTGGCGCTGAAGGTTGGTCTCGTCGACGACGTCGGCGTCGATGATCCCGAGCGTTCCGACGCCGGCAGCGGCAAGGTAGAGCGCCGCCGGGGAGCCGAGGCCGCCGGCGCCGATTAGCAGGATTCGCGACTGGAGCAGCTTGACCTGGCCCTCCTCGCCGACCTCGGGGATCAGGAGGTGGCGGCTGTAGCGCGTCCGCTGCTCGGGCCCGAGGCCGCCGGACGGGACCTCGAGCGGGTAGCCGCGGCGCTTCCAATCGTTGATCCCGCCGGCCAGATTGACGACGTCCGCGTAGCCGAGCTCCTCCAGCGTCTTCGCTGCGAAGGTCGATCGATTGCCGGACGCGCAGTAGGCGACGATCGGCCTGCTGCGGTCCGGCACGGCCTGCTCGATCCGCGACTCGAGCCAGCCTCGGGGGATGTGGACGGCTCCGGGGATGTGACCTTCGTCCCATTCCTCGCGCTCGCGGACGTCGAGGAAGACTGGCCCGTCGGCGCCGTCGTAGAGCTCGCGCGCGCGTCCAGCGTCGATCTCGTCGATCTGCTCCCTCGTGTCCTGCAGAAATTCGCGATAGGAACTCATTGCTTTCCAATTTATAGCGACTTGTTCACGGCTATCGTCGGAACGTGGACGCGCGGTTGCGCACCTACGTTCTGGTCGCGCTCGCGGCCGCCGGCACCGCCGCGCTCGTGGTCGGCTTGGTCGCGTTCACGCGCACGAGCCCGCGCGCTGCAGCGGAGACGAGCACGACGACCCCCGGGCGGGCGCCCGCGCTCGTCCTCGACCTCGGGCTTCGGACCGATCCGGAGGCGGTTGCCCTCCGCCGTGCGAACCGCCTCTACTCGGCCGGTAGGCGGCGCGCGGCGGGCCGCATCTTTGCCCGCTACAAGTCGGTGGACGCCCAGGTTGGTGCGGCGGTGTCGGCGTGGCCGGACAGGACGTTGGCGCGGCTCGACGAGCTGGCCACGCGGCATCCGTCGAGTGGGGTCGTGCTGCTGCACCTTGGGCTCGCGCAGGTCGCCTCCCGGAAGGCGAGCGCCGCCGAGGCGGCCTGGCGCAAGGTGCTCGAGCGCGATCCGGACAGTGAGGCCGCGGTGCAGGCGGAGAGCCTGTTGCACCCGAGGTTCGCTCCCGGCAGGCCGCCGTTCGTGCCGAGCTCCGGCCTTCCCGCAGAGCTCGTGGGTCTCTCGCCGGCACGTCAGCTGGCCGCGCTCGACCGTGCGGCCCGCGGCCACGACGCCAAGGCGAAGCTTCTTTACGGCTCGGTCTTGCAACGGCTCGGTCGACCCGTCTCCGCGGAACGGCAGTTCGCGGCCGCCTCGAGGCTCGCTCCAGGCGATGCCGAGGCGCAGACCGCGGCGGCGGTCGGCCTCTTCTCGAAGGCCAAGCCTGAGCTTGCCTTCTCGCGGCTCGGCCCGCTCGCGCCCCGCTTTCCGCGCTCCCAGACCGTCCGCTTCCACCTCGGCGAGCTGCTTCTCTGGATCGGCCAGCTCGACAAGGCGCGCCAGGAACTGCGGCTCGCGCGTCGCGAGGGCCCGTCGACCCAGCTCGGGAGAACGGCCGCCGAGTTCCTCGCGAAGCTTCCGAGATAGTCGGAAGCCGAAGTCCGTGGCGGCTCTGCCGGCGCGGCAGCTAACCAGAACGTTGGAAACCGATCGAGTTGTATTAGGACCAACTCGCCGTACGAAGGCGCTCGCTTGCGACGCCGACCAAAAGGCCGTGGCGGCTCTGCCGGCGCGGCCGCTAAACCAGAACGTTGGAAACCGATCGAGTTGTATTAGGACCAACTCGCCGTGCGAAGGCGCTCGCTTGCGACGCCGACCAAAAGGCCGTGGCGGCTCTGCCGGCGCGGCCGCTAAACCAGAACGTTGGAAACCGATCGAGTTGTATTAGGACCAACTCGCCGTAATTAGGGCCGTTCGGCCTATGGCGTTTATTCGAAACCCGTGCAAGAGTGCCGCAGCTTCGGAAACGCCGTTGACCGCAGGACCCAACCGACCTACCGTGAGTTAGAGGGATTTTCCGGGGAGGGGAAGCCTTGAGCGCACAAAGCGAAAAGGCGAAGCCGGCGACGATCGCCGAGTTGCTCGAGACCGAGGAGGCGAAAGGCCTGCTCGAAGGTGCGCGGCAGACCGGCTCATTGAACGCCACAGACATCGCGCTGGCACTCGACGAGCTGGAGCTCGAGCCTGCGCAGATGGACGACTTCTACCACGCCCTCGACGAGATGCAGATCGAGGTACTCGAGGCCGGCGCCGAGGCGGAGGAGCCTACGGCCGAGCCGGAGCCCGAGGTGCGCGAGATCTCGACCGACTCGCTGCAGCTCTTTCTCAAAGACGTCGGCAAGGTCGATCTGCTAACCGCCGCGCAAGAGGTCGAGCTCGCAAAGCGGATCGAGCGCGGCGACCACCGCGCCAAGCAGGAGATGGTCGAGGCGAACCTGCGGCTCGTCGTCTCGATCGCGAAGAAGTACCGCAACCAGGGCCTGCCGTTCCTCGATCTGATCCAGGAGGGGACGATCGGCCTCGTCCGCGCCGCCGAGAAGTTCGACCATCGCAAGGGCTTCAAGTTCTCGACCTATGCGACGTGGTGGATTCGCCAGGCCGTCGCGCGTGCGCTCGCGGACAAGGCACGGACGATCCGGATGCCGGTTCACATCGTCGAGAAGCTGAACAAGATCGCGCGCACCGAGCGCAAGCTGCGGGCCGAGCTTGGGCGCGAGCCGTTTGCGTGGGAGATCGGCGACGAGCTCGATCTCGACGCCGCCGAAGTCGAGTCGATCCGGCGCAGCTCGCAACCGCCGGTCTCGCTCGAGAAGCCGGTCGGAGACGACGAAGAGTCCGAGTTCGGCCACTTCCTCACCGACGAGAACGAGGCGCTTCCGGACGAGGTCGCCGAGGTGGAGTTGCGGAAAGCGGCGCTGAAGCGCGTGCTCGGGAGCCTCTCCCCGCGCGAGCGCCGCGTCCTCGAGCTGCGGTACGGGCTCGACGGCGAGCACCCGCGGACGCTCGACGAAGTGGGGCGCACGTTCAACGTGACACGCGAGCGGATCCGCCAGATCGAGAACCAGAGTTTGAAGAAGCTTCGCGCGCTCGCAGAGGCGCAGTCCCTCAAGAACGTCGCGGCTTAGCGCAACTCGTCGTCCGTGTCGGCATAAACTGCGCCGCCGTGGACCAGGCCTGGCTCGACGACCTGACCGAGTTCGTCCGCATTCCGAGCGTCAGCGCCGACTCGGCGCACGACGGCGACGTGCGCAAGGCGGGCGAGTGGGTCTGCGGCTTCGTCCGCCGGGCCGGCGGCGAAGCGGAGCTCCGCGACTGGCACGGCCATCCGCTCGCGCTCGGCGAGTTCCGTGCCTCGTCGGGGGACGGCGACGCGCCGACGGTCATCTGCTACGGCCACTTCGACGTCCAGCCGCCGGCGCCGCTCGAGCTCTGGGAGTCCGACCCGTTCGAGGCAACGCTTCGCGACGAACGGCTCTACGGACGCGGCGTCGCCGACGACAAGGGCCAGCTCTTCATGCTCCTGAAGGCGGCCGAGGAGCTGCACACGCAAGGTGAGTTGCCCGTCAACCTGCGGTTCTGCTGCGACGGTGAGGAGGAGTCGGGCGGACACTCGATCGTCGAGTTCCTGGAAGCCGACGAGCGCGGCGGCGACGCGTGCGTGATCTTCGATACCGCCATGCTCAAGCGCGGCGTGCCGCTCTTCAACCTCTCGACGCGCGGCCTCGTTTACTTCCACCTTCGCGTGAGCACCGGCGCCCGCGACCTCCACTCGGGCGTCTTCGGCGGTGCGGCGCTGAACTCCCTGAACGCGCTCGACCAGATCCTTGCCGCGGTGCTTCCGAAGGGCGGCCGCGCTCCCGAGCCGCTCCGTGCCGGGATCGCGCCGCCTACGGCCGAGGAGCTCGCCGGCTGGGCCGAGCTCACCCCAGGCGCCGAGGAGCTCGCGGGCCAGGGTGCCCGCCCGGCCGACCCCGCGGCGGCCGAGGAGTTCTACATCCGCACTTTCGCCGAGCCCTCGATCGACGTGAACGGGATCGAAGGCGGCTCGCCCCACCTGCAGAAGACTGTGCTGCCGGTCGAGGCGCACGCGAACCTCTCGATCCGGCTCGCGCCGGGCCAGGATCCGGACCAGATCTCAGCCGAGTTCGAACGCTTGCTCCGCGAGGCCGCGCCGGACGGCGCCGATTTGGACGTCGAATTGCTTGCGTCTTCGCCGCCCGGCCTCGTCGACCCCGACTCGCCCGTCGTTCAGCGCGGGCTCGACGCGTTCGAGCGTGCCGTCGGCGCGCGCCCGTTGCTCGTCCGCAGCGGCGGCACTTTGCCGATCGTCCCGGCACTGGCCGACAAGGGCATTCCGACGATCCTGACGGGCTTCGCTCTCCCCGATTCCAACATCCACTCGCCGAACGAGAACTTGTTCGCCGACCACTTGCCGCTCGGCGTCAGCGCCGCGGCCGAACTCTTCAAGGAGTTCGGAGAGCTGTCCTAGACCGCCGCCGGCTCATCCTCGACGAGCCAGGAGTGACCGAACCGCCGCATCTCGGTGATGATCGGGAGCAGGGCCTCACCCTTGGCCGTCAGCTCGTACTCGACGCGCGGGGGCGACTCCGGGAAGCTGCGGCGCTCGACGATCCCCTCGTCCTCGAGGACGCGCAGACGCTCGGAAAGCGTTCGAGGGCTGATCCCGGCGCACGAGTGCTCGAGCTCGGAGAAACGCCGCGGCCCCTCGGAGAGATCGTGGACGAGCAGCGCAGTCCACTTGGCGCCGATGATCTCGGCGCACGCCGCGACCGAGCAGCTCTCGTCGTGAACCGGCCGCATCGTTCGCATTTCGTACGAAATCTTACTCTTCCGACTCGTCGTTCTTGGGAACGGGCTCCAGCCGGTAGCCGACGCCGTAGCGCGTCTGGATGAACGTGTGGCGTGGCGCGACGCGATCGATCTTGTCGCGAAGCCGCCTCACGAACACGTCTACGGTCCGGTCGCGGTGCGTCTCGCGGCGCCCCCAGATCCTCTGCAGGAGCTCGTCGCGGGTCGTCACTCGGCCGCGGTCGAGGGCGAGCGCGTAGAGGAGCCGGAACTCCGTCGGCGTCAGCTCGGCGCTCTCGCCGTCGACGTAAGCCTGCACCTCTCGGGGCTCGATGCGCAGCTCCTCGATCTCGATCGCATCGCCCCGCTCCTCCGGCTGCGCCCGGACGCCCCGGCGGGCCGCCGCCTGCACGCGGGCGACGAGCTCCTTCATCGAGAACGGCTTGACGAGATAGTCGTCTGCTCCGATCTGAAGCGCGTGCACGCGGTCGTGCTCGGTCCCGCGGGCGCTGACGACGACGATCGGCGTCCCGATCCCCTCGGCCCGCGCGGACTCGATCAGCTTCCAGCCGTCGAGCCCGGGAAGCATCAGGTCGAGAACGAGAACGTCCGGCAGCTCGTAGCGGAGCCGGGCGAGCCCGATCTCGCCCCGGCCCACGGTCACGGGGTCGAAACCGGCACCGGCGAGATGCTGCGCCATGCCGGCGGCAATGACTTCATCGTCTTCCACGATCAGCACCTTGGTCATCGCACCTAGCCTATTGAGCGTGAATCGGGACCCGTACAGGGAGCTCCGGATCGGCTTCACTGCCGCCGTCTCACACGAGCTCCGAACGCCGCTCGCCCGCCTGCTCGCCCTGATCGACGGCGCCAGCCTGCCCGGCAGCGATCCCTCCGCCGTGCTCGACCAGATGCGGAACGAGGTCGCGTTGATGGACGAGCTGATCGACGACGTGCTCTTCCTGAGCGAGCTCGAGACCGGCCGCGAGGTGGTCTCGCTCGGCGCGACTCAAGCCGCCCCGGTGCTGCGGGCTGTGGCCTCGGAGCTCGCCGAGCGGTCGGAGCGCGCCGGCGTTGCGCTCAGGGTCGAGATCGGCGACGAGGAGCTCGAGCTGCCCCTCCGTGCCCGGATGCTCAGGATCGTCGTTCAGAACCTTGCGGAAAACGCTCTGCGCCACGCTGGCGAGGGGGCGACCGCCGTCCTCGCGCTGGGGCGCGACAACGGATACCCGGTTCTCAGCGTCCGAGACGACGGCGTCGGCGTCGAGGCGGAGGACCTGTCCCGTTTGTTCGAACGCTTCTACCGCGCTGATCGAGCCCGCGCCTCGCGTGGGAGCGGCCTTGGTCTGTCGATCGTCAAGCACGTCGTCGAGGCGGCCGGCGGAGAGGTCGAGGCCCTCGGCGCGCCGACCGGGGGCCTCGAGATTCGCTGCGTGTTTCCGTAGTCGGTTTCCTACTCGGCTAGGAGTGGATCCTGCGGATGAACGCGCGATCCGCGGTTCGGACGAGCTTCGGCAGCGGGTAGAACTGGAGCGGCTTGGCGTACTGCTGGCCCCCCGTGATCGCCCAGCTGATGAACTGCTTGAGCGTCGAAGCCTTGTTCGACTTGAGCGGCACGATCACGTACGTGAACGTGCAGATCGGATAGGCCAGCTTCTGTGACTTGGGCGGATTCACGATCGAGAGCTCTCCGTTGCTCGGCACTCTGCGAATCGTCGCCGCGGCCGCCTGGATGCCTTTCAGGCCGGGCAGCTGGAACTTGCCGGCGCGGTTCTGGACCTTGGCGACCTTGAAACCGTTCTTCAGCGAATAGGCCTCGTCGACGTACCCGATCGCGCCGTCGGTCCTCGAGACCACGGCCGCGAGGCCTGCGCTGCCGCGACCGCCGATGCCGGTCGGGAAGCTTGGCTGCGTGCCGACGCCGACTTTGCTCTTCCACTCCTTGCTGACCCTGGAGAGGTAGTCGGTGAAGTTGTATGAGGTGCCGCTACCGTCGCTGCGGTAGACCGGCGTGATCTTCAGGTCCGGGAGCTTGACCCCGGGGTTGATCTTCTTGATCGCGCTGTTGTTCCACTTGGTGATGTGGCCGAGGTAGATGCCGGCGATGATCTTGCCGGTCAGCTTCAGGCCGTAGCTGACTCCCGGAACGTGGTAGGGGATCGATGTCGACGAGAGCGCCCAGGGGATCTGCTCGCAGCCCTTGCACGCCGAGTACTGATCCTTCGTGAGCGGCGCGTCGCTCGCGCCGAAGTCGACCGTGCGGGCCGTGATCGCGGCGATGCCGGCGCCGGAGCCCACCGAGCCGTAGGTGATCTGCGCATTCTTGTAGTTGGCCTGCCACTGGGAAACGAGCGGGAACACGAAGGTACTGCCCGCCCCCTTGAGGCTGCCGCCGGTCGATCCCGCGGCGGCGAAGCTCGCGCCGAACGCGAGGGCGACGACCGCAAGCGCGGTCGCCGTTGCGGTCTTCCTAAACACTCTTTCGCTCCTTCACCTCGATGACGCCTGAAGGATCGAACGCGCCGGCGGGGGTGTGGGCTGAAACGTGGTTACCAACCGGTGACGGTCCGGTGAACGCCGCAGGAATCGGCCGAAAGCGGCGTTAGTGTCGGCCGCGCGTGAACGCGGTCACCTCGACCCCCGCAGCTGCTGCCGTGCGGTCGCGCCGCCGGCTCGGCGACCGCTTCGGCGACCTGGCGCTGCACGGCCTCACGGCTGCGGCGACTCTCGCGGCATTTGCGCTGCTCGGCGGGATCGCCTGGAAGATCTTCGACCTCGCGCACCCGGCCATCTCGAGGTTCGGCCTCGGCTTCGTCACGCACCAGGGCTGGGACGCGATTCACAACAAGTTCGGAGCCCTCGACCTGATCTGGGGAACGGCGTTGACGTCCTTCCTGGCGCTGCTGATCGCCGCGCCCGTCTCGATCGCGATCGGGCTCTACCTGAGCGAGCTCGCCCCGAGAGGGATCCGACTTGTGATCGCCACCCTGGTCGAGCTGCTCGCGGCGATTCCCAGCGTCGTGCTGGGGCTCTGGGGCATCCTCGTGCTCGGGCCGTTCGTCGGGAAGCACGTCGAGCCCTGGCTGCATGCGCATCTCGGCTTCATTCCGCTGTTCGACAGCTCGGCAGAGAACTCCGGGATCCTGATCGCGGTCCTGGTCCTGACGATCATGGTCGTCCCGATCTGCTCGAGCATCTGCAGAGAGCTCTTCACGAACGTCCCGACCGAGCTCGAGGAGGGAGCGCTTGCGCTCGGGGCGACCCGCTGGGAAATGGTGCGCGGAGTCGTGCTCCCCTACACGCGCACGGGCGTGAGCGCCGCGTTGATCCTCGGGCTCGGCCGTGCAGTCGGAGAGGCCATTGCGGTCACGATGGTGATCGGAGCGGGGTACGGGATCCACTGGTCACTCTTCCGCACCGGCGATACGTTGGCGAGCAAGATCGCGGCCCAGTACCAGGGCGCCGCGAGCAACATCCAGCTCGCCTCGCTCGTTTACCTCGCAGCGATCCTCCTAGTGATCTCGTTGCTGGTGAACATCGCCGCGCAGGTGATCGTCCGCCGGTTCTCGCACCAGCGGTTGGCGGGAAGCTGATGGCCGCCGACGCGGGGCGCTACACGCTGACGCTCAGCCGGAGGACGAAGCGGCGCAAGGCCGTCAACCTCCTGATGCAGGGGATCGCCACCCTCGCCGCGCTCTCTGCCGTCGCGGTGCTCGCACTCGTGATCGCCTCGGTGGCCGAGCGGGGCGCAGGGGCACTCAGCTGGGACTTCTTCACCAAGACGGCTGCGACCTTCGGAGAGAGCGGCGGCGGCGTCGCGAACGCGCTCGTCGGCAGCCTGGTCCTCGTCGCCCTGGCGACGGCGATGGCGCTGCCGGTCGGCGTTCTGATCGCGATCTACGTCAGTGAATTCGCCAAGCCGCGAATCGCCGATGCCTCGAAGCTCGTCCTCGACGTTCTCAACGGATTGCCGTCGATCATCATCGGCGTCTTCGTCTACGGGCTGCTCGTGGTCGGCAGCGGGCAGGCGGCCTGGAAGGGCTCCTTCGCGCTCGCGATCATCATGCTCCCGCTGGTCGCCCGCTCGACGCAGGAGGTGCTGGCTCTCGTGCCCGCCACCCTGCGTGAGGGCGCGCTCGCGCTCGGAGCGAGCCGGTGGCGGACCGTACTTGGTGTCGTTCTCCCGACCAGCTTGGGCGGGATTCTGACCGGAACGGTGCTCGCGGTCGCGCGCGCAGCGGGTGAGACGGCGCCCCTGCTGTTCGTGACGTCCATCGCGGCCAACACGGTGACCTGGGATCCGCGCCAGCCGGTGCTCTCGATCCCGGTCGACATCTTCGCGCTCTCCGAGTCTCCCGACCCCGCCGATCACGCGCGGGCTTGGGCGCTCGCGCTGGTGCTGATCTCGTTCATCCTGGTCGCGAGCCTGACCGCACGCGCCGCGCTCGTGCGCTACCGGAGCAGGCTGGAACGGTGAATACGGAGGTGGATACGATGCCCGCAGTGGCGCCGATCGAGATTGCTCAGGCCCGGGAGGCGCCGCTGAGCGCCGCCGGTCGAGAGGCCGTCTTCGAAACGCGAGGCCTGACCGTCAGCTACGGCAAGGCGTTGGCTGTCGCGGGGGTCGATCTGTCGATCTACCGCAACCTGGTCACCGCGATCATCGGCCCATCCGGGTGCGGCAAGAGCACGTATCTGCGCTCCCTGAATCGCATGAACGACCTCATTCCGGCGGCGCGGGTCGAGGGCGAAGTCCTCTACCACGGCCAGAACATCTACGCGGACGGTGTCGACCCGGTCGAGGTGCGCCGGCGGATCGGGATGGTGTTCCAGAAGCCGAATCCGTTTCCGAAGTCGATCTACGACAACGTCGCTTGGGGGCTACGCGTACTGGGCATGAAGGATGATCTCGACGGCCGCGTGGAGCGTGCGCTGACGCAGGCGGCGCTCTGGGACGAGGTCAAGGACCGGCTCAAGAAAGGAGCCTTCGGGCTTTCGGGCGGCCAGCAGCAGCGGCTCTGCCTCGCGCGCGCGATCGCCGTCGAGCCCGACGTAGTGCTTCTCGATGAGCCCGCGTCCGCGCTCGACCCGATCGCGACCTCGAAGATCGAGGATCTCATGCACGAGCTCAAGAACGAGTACACGCTGGTGATCGTCACCCACAACATGCAGCAGGCTGCGCGCGTCGCCGACATGACCGCCTTCTTCACGCTCGAGCGCTCCGAGAGCGGCGGACACGGCGTCCTCGTCGAGTACGACGAGACGCCGAAGATCTTCACGCAACCCAGCGACAAGCGCACCGAGGGCTACGTCACGGGCCGCTTCGGCTAGGCCCTCACCGTTTCCGACCAAAGGGCAGGGGTACAGTGGCTTCCGAGATGCGGATCACCTTCCAGGAGGAGCTCGAGCAGGTTGAGGCAGCCCTCCAGGAGGAAGGCGACTACGTTCTCCGCGCCCTGCGTGCGGCGGTGAACGCGCTCGAGCAGGCCGACCCCGAGCTCGCGAACGAGGTCATCGCCTTCGACGACGAGATCGACAACCGGTACTTCTCGATTCAGGAGGGCATCCAGTCCCTGCTGGCGCGCCAGACTCCGGTCGCGGTCGACTTGCGCCTCGTCCTCGCGATGCTGCACACGAACCTCCACCTCGAGCGGATGGGCGACTACTGCGTCACGATCGCCAAGCTGACGAAGCTCGTCGCGGACGCCGAGCCCGACGAAGGACTCGTCCAGGCCTTCGAGGAGATGGGCCAGCGGGCCGAGGAGATGATCCGCATCGCGCTCGGCTCGTTCCAGCGCCGCGACCTCGACGCCGCCTCGTCGCTCGTGGACCTCGACGAGCTGATCGACCGCGCCAACCGTCGCGCCGTCGAGCGGGTGCTCGACTTCGGCGCGGATGCCGAGAAGCGCGAATGGGGGCTGCGGATGATCCTCGTCTCGCGCGCGCTCGAGCGGATTGGCGACCACGCGGTCGACATCGGCGAGCAGACCGCCTATCTCGTCACCGGCGAGTTCCGCGAGTTCACGGACGCTTCCCATCCGTCGTAAGTAGAAGGGCCGGCGTCTGAGGCGTCGCTTGCGATGCCGTTTAAGAGGCCGTACCGGCGCGGCCGGTGCGGCCGCTAAGCCGTCGTTGGGCACGCCCGCTTTGAGGGCATGAGAAGGGCCGGCGTTCAGTCGCCGGCCCTTCGATCGGTGGAGAAGAAGCGCCCGATCTTCGAGGGGGAGGAAGTCCTCGGGCTTCACTCGTTACGACGGCCGGCCCACGTGCTTGTTGTCCTTCCTTACGTGGATTTGACCTTGCGCCGTTGATAGGACAGACCCCTTCGGGGTCAGTCCCAAGGCGGGGGGTTGTGCACCCAGGTCCCGCCGAGCATCGTTGCGACAACCTGGACGTCGGGTAGCTCCTCCGGCGCGGCGACGACCGGGTCTCGGTCCAGCACGACCAGATCCGCGTAGTGCCCGGGAATCAACTTGCCGCGGCGCCTCTCACGGGACAACCAAGCAGGATTGACGGTCGAGGCCTGCAGAGCCTGCTCGACAGTGACGGCTTGCTCCGGATGCCAGGCCGGACGCTCGTCGAGGGTGCGCAGGACGCCCGCGCAGATGCCGGCGAGCGGATCGAGCTCCTCGATCGGCGCGTCTGAGCCGTTCGCGACGACGGCGCCGGAATCCCAGAGCGAGCGGAACGCGTAGGCGCCGTCCGTCTTCCCCGCCCAGAAGCGGTCGGCGATGTCGCGATCCGATGGCGCGTGCGAGAACTGCACGGACGCGGCGACGCCGAGCGCGGTAAACCGGCCGATGTCCTCGGGCGCGAGCAGCTGCGCATGCTCGATCCGCTGGCGTAGGCCGAGGGGCTCCCACTCGCCGCGGGTCTCCTCGAAGGCATCGAGCGCGTCGCGGTTGGCCCGGTCGCCGATCGCGTGCACGGCGACGGGGAACCCGGCCTTCGCGGCGCACCGGATGATCTCCGCGAACTCATCGCGGCTCGTGATCTCGACGCCCGAGCCGTCCAGCATGCGGGCCGTCTGCGAGCCGAGCGTGCCGTCCATGAACACCTTCAGGTAGCCGAGCTTGAGGCGCGGGCCTCCGAGGCCGCTCACGACGTCGACATCGGCGAGCTCGCCGGCCTTTTCGGCCGGAAGGGACTGCCAGACCCGCAGCGTCAGGGCGTCTTCGGCTTCGAGCCGCTGCCAGAAGCGCAGGGCGCCGAGCCAGCCGTCCTTGTCGTGGACGGCCGTGACGCCGCGCGAGCTCGCGAGCTTCAGGCCGGCCCGCATCGCCTCGACGTACTCGTCGTCCGTCGTCTCGATGTAGGCGTCGCGAAAGTGCCAGCAGGATTCCTCGCGGAGGACGCCGGTCGGCTCGCCGCGCTCGTCCACCTCGACGACGCCGCCGGGCACCTGCAGGTCGTCGTCCGCACGTCCGAGCGCCGCGGAGCTGAGCCAGACGGAGTGCGAGTCGCGCGCCATCAGCGCGACGGGCGTGTCGCCGGCGATCTCGTCGAGCGCCTCCTTCGTCGGCTCGACCTCCGGCCGCCAGTCGCCGCTCCGCCAGCCGCGACCCAGCAGCCAGCCGCCGGTGCGTACGTCGCCGAGCGCGTCGCGCACGCGTGCGAGCGCCTCGTCCAGAGATTGGGTGCCCTCGAGTCGCACCTCGCGCTGCGCCAGCGCCCACGTCGGGAAATGGACGTGAGAGTCGGTGAAGCCGGGCACGACGCAGCGGCCGCCGAGGTCGACGCGTTCCGGGCTCGCAAGCGCCGTCTCGTGCGTGCCTACGCCGCCAGCGATCCATTCGCCGGCGATCGCGAGCCCTCGTGCCGTCGGCAAAGAGGGCTCCATCGTCCTGACGACGCCGTTCTCGAGGATCACGACCTAAGCTTGACCGACATCCGCCTCGGACGAAATGATT
>Ga0207428_10003101_pt1 | contig 16340 bp, 14 predicted proteins | sample RhiMethybrSRZTD1_FD_187600 | JGI IMG/M metagenome (GOLD analysis project Ga0207428, IMG submission 187600) | Populus rhizosphere microbial communities from Tennessee, USA - Rhizosphere MetaG P. TD hybrid SRZTD1 (SPAdes) (version 3) | ecosystem: Host-associated > Plants > Roots > Rhizosphere >...
GCTGCGCGCCGATCTTTCGCGTGGCGAGCTGGAACTGGAGACGCTGCGCGAGGAGGCGCACCGTCGGCGCTCGCGGCTGGCGTCGCTGACGGAGATTCAGGATCGTTACGAGCGCTTCCAGAAGGGCGTTCGCGCGATCATGCAGGAGCACCGCGCGGCCGGTGGCGGCATCGACGGGATCAAGGGCGTCGTCGCCGACATCGTGCAGCCGCCCCCGGAGCTGGAGACCGCCGTCGAAGCCGTGCTTGGCGAGCGGCTGGGCAACGTCATCGTCGACTCGCACGAGGCGGGCGTCGAGGCGATCCAGTTTCTCAAGCGGACGCGCGAGGGCCGATCGTCGTTCATTCCGCGCGCGCTGCGCGCCCATGGGTCGCGCGGCGAGGTCGTGTACGACGCGACCTCCGGAACGGCGGCCGGGTCGATGGCGTCCGCGTCGATGTCGGAGACGGAGATGCTTCCCGCCGTCGACAACGATGCGATCGCAGCCGCGTGGCCGAAGGGCGAGGGCGTGCGCGGGCCGATGCTCGAGCTGATCGGCTACGACCGCCAGTACGACGAGGTCGCGTCCTATCTGCTCGGCGACGTGCTGGTCGTCGAGGACCTGGAGCGCGCCCTGACGCTGTGGCGCGAGACGCAGACCACCAAGACGATCGTCACGCTCGAGGGCGAGGTGATCGATCCGAAGGGCGTCGTGACCGGGGGCTCGCGCGAGTCGGCGCTCACGGGCGTGCTGGAGCAGAAGCGCGAGATCCGCGAGCTGGAACAGGTGATGGAGCGGCTGGACGCGGACCTGGAGGGCGCGCTGGCGCGCCAGATCGAACGCAAGCAGACGGCCGCCGACCTGACGCGGGCGATCGACGAGGTCTCGACGGCGCTGCGCGCAGACGAGATGGCCTTGTTCGGGCAGCAGAAGGATCTCGATCGCGCGGTTCAGGAAGGCAGCGCGTGCGAGACCCGGCGCGAGCAGCTGGCGGGGCAGCGGGCCGATCTGGGGCGCTCGGCCGATGAGAACGAGCAGCGCCTGGTCGAGGCAATGGCCGGGCTCGCGAGCGACGAGCGGACGACCGAGGAGGGCGAGACGCGCGCGGTGGAGCTGCGGGCGCGGACCGCCGCGCTGAGCGACGAAGTCGACGTCGCGGTCGGTGAGCTGACGACCTTGAAGGTTGCGGCGACGCAGGCCGAGGAGCGCCGCCAGAACGCGCGGCAGACGCTCGAGCGGCTGCGCACGGATCGGGCCGAGGAGGAGGCGCGCGCGGCGCGCATAGAGACGACGCTGGCGGAGGACGAAGCCCGCGCCGCCACGCTGCGCGGCGATGCGGTGCGCCTTCGCGACGAGGCGTCGCTGTGGCAGGCCGAGGCCGAGGCGCGGGCGCGCGCCCACGGCGACCGGCAGGGCGCGCTGGAAGAGCGGATGGCGCGGCTGGCGGAGCGCGAGGCGCAGCTGCGCACGGCCCGAACGGAGGTGGCGCGGCTGGCCCAGACCCTGTCGCGGCTGGAGATGCGTTGCCAGGAGGTCGTGCTGCGTCGGACCTCGCTCGAGGAGCACGTCGCCGATCGCTACCGCGACGTCGACCTGGGCAGCGTGGTGTACGACTACCACCTGCGGTCGCTGTTCGGCGCCGAGGAGGAGAAGCGCGCCACCGAGCTGCGCGGCCTCATCGAGCGCATGGGCGAGATCAACCTGACCGCGATCGAGGAGTCGGAAGAGCTGCAGAAGCGCTTCGACTTCCTGACCGAGCAGAAGGCCGACCTCGAGTCCGCGATCGGCGAGCTGGAGACGGCGATCGAGCGCATCAACCGCACCTCGCGGCGGCGCTTCCGGGAGACCTTCGACGCGGTCAACGCCCAGTTCGAGGCGGTGTTCCCCCGCATGTTCGGGGGCGGCCGCGCCAGCCTGGTGCTGACCGACGAGAGCGACATGCTCGAGACGGGTATCGAGATCGTCGCCAACCCGCCCGGCAAGAAGGTCAGCCAGAACATCGAGCTGCTTTCGGGCGGCGAGAAGGCGCTGACGGCGGTGTCGCTGCTGTTCGCGATCTTCCTGGTCAAGCCGTCGCCGTTCTGCGTGCTCGACGAGGTCGACGCGCCGCTCGATGAGGCGAACGTCGGCCGTTTCAACCAGGTCGTGCGGGAGATGACGGACCGGTCCCAGTTCATCCTCATCACCCACAACCGACGGACCATGGAGATCGCCGACCGGCTGTGCGGCATCACCATGGAAGAGCCGGGGGTCTCCCGCCTGGTCGCGGTGAACCTGCGCGGCGGATCGGCGCGCATCGGCCGCGCCCAGGTGGTCACCGAGTCGGCGACCGACAGCGGCGCGCCGGCGTGAAATGGCGCGTCTGCTTGACAGCGTCGCGTTGACGCTCTAGACCCGGTCCCCTACACTTCACCAGGAAATCGATGGCCACGTACATCACCGAGGAATGCATCAACTGCGGCGCCTGCGAGCCGGAGTGCCCGAACGAAGCGATCAGCGAAGGCGAGGACATCTATGTCATCGATCCCAAGCTGTGCACCGAGTGTGTCGGGTTCCACGATCACGAGGCTTGCCAGGCGGTCTGCCCGGTGGAGTGCTGCCTGCCCGATCCGAACCGCGTCGAGACCGAGGACGCGCTGATCGCGCGCGCCAAGTCGCTGCATCCCGACAAGGAGTTCGGCGAAGCCTTCCCGTCGCGCTTCCGCAAGGACCAGGTCAAGAGTAGCGGGTAGGCCCCGGGCGAGCGACCACCGATGGCCCATCGCCTGATCGTCGCGATCGACGGGCCGGCGGGCGCGGGGAAATCGACGGCCGCCCGGCTGCTGGCAGCGCGCCTCGGCTACGCGCTGCTCGACACGGGCGCGATCTACCGTTCGATGGCGTTGCGCGCGCGCGAGCGCGGTGTGGCCTGGGACGACGGGCCCGGGATCGCCGCGCTGGCCGACGGGATCGATATCGCGTTCCGGCTGGAGGGCACGGTGAACCGGGTGATCCTGAACGGGCAGGACGTGACGGCGGCGATCCGGACGCCCGACATGTCCGACGGCGCGTCGCGCGTTTCGGCGCTACCCGAGGTGCGCGCGGCGCTGCTGGGGCTGCAGCGTCGCATCGGGGCGGATGGCGGCGTGGTGGTGGAAGGGCGCGACATCGGCACGGTGGTGTTTCCTGACGCGGAGGCGAAGTTCTTTCTCATCGCGAACGCGGACGAGCGCGCGCGCCGCCGGGTCGCCGAACTGACCGCGGCGGGCAAGGTCGTCGACGCGGAGCAGACCAAGGCGGAGATCCTCGCGCGCGACGCGCGTGATTCGTCGCGCGCCACCGCCCCGCTGCGCAAGGCCGACGACGCGATCGAGATCGACTCCAGCACGCTTTCGGCCGACGCGGTCGTCGCGCGGATGGCCGAGATCGTCGCGGCGCGGAGCTACCTGAAGAAACAGTAGTCGCACACCGCGCCTGCGGCGCGGAGCGCGACCAGCTACCGCAGGCCGAGGCGCTTGCGCAGGTCGCGGGCGGCCTGGCGCGATACCTCGACGGCGCGGCCGCCGCGGGTGTGGGCGGTGTAGCCGCCAACCTCGTTCGGCTCCAGGCGCACGACGTGCTCCAGGTTGACCAGCGCGCGGCGGTGGACGCGCGCGAAGCGGTCGCCGGGCAGGCGGCTCTCCAGCTCTTGCAGCGACAGCGCGGACAGGTACTGCGCGTCGGTCGTGTGAACGGTGACCAGCTCGGCGTCCAGCTCGGCGCACGACACCGTCAGGGGATCCAGCAGCACGATCCCCTGGCGCGTGGGCAGCGCCAGCCGATCCAGCGGCTTCTCTTGATCGTCGCGGCTCTTGAATCGCGCCAGCTCGTCGGTGTAGCGGCGGCGCGCGTCGCGATCGCGCGCGCGGTCCAGCGCCTTGCGCAAGCGCGCGGCCTCGATCGGCTTGAGCAGGTAGTCGATGGCGCCGAGGTCGAACGCCGCGACGGCGTGCGCCGTGTGCGCGGTGCAGAAGATGACGACCGGTCCGTCGGCAGGAAACAGCTGCAGCGCCTCCATGCCCGAAAGCTCCGGCATCTGGATGTCCAGCAGGACGGCGTCGATTCCGCCCGCGCGGACGCGCTCCAGCACCGCGTGCGCGTCCGCGCACTCCCCGGCGACCGCGACGTCGGGCATCGCCGCCAGCAGGCGCACCAGCCGCTTGCGCGCGATCGCCTCGTCGTCGGCGACCAGCACGCGCAGCGGTTCGACGGCTTCGCCGGTCACGTCGGCGATCCGTGGGGGTGCGCCGCCATCGGCAGCGTCACCTCCGCCCGTGTGGTGTCGCCCACCGCCGCGATCGTCAGCATCGCCTGACCATCATAGGCCAGCGCGAGCCGGCGCTCGACGATTTCGATGCCGCTGCCGCCCGGCCGCCGGCCGCGATACGCGCCCGGATTTTCGATCGACACGACCAGCCTTTCGTCGGCCGTTGCCCGGGCGGTGAGCACGATCTCGCCGGTGTGGCCGGCCGCGGGTCCGTGCTTGACGGCGTTCTCGGCGAGCGGCAGCAGCAACATCGGCGGGATCGCGACGTCGGGCAGCGGCTCCGGCAGCCGGCGCGTGACGCGCACGCGGTCGGGATCGCGCAGCCGGTGCAGCTCGAACAGCGTGTCGAGCAGCGCCAGCTCGTCCGCGAGCGGCCAGCTGGAGGCGCGCACGCCCGCCAGGACGGTGCGCAGCATCGCGGACAGCCGCACCACCGCACGTTCGGCGGTCTCACCGTCCTCGCGGCACCATTCTGCGATCGCGTTCAGCGTGTTGAACAGGAAGTGGGGGTCGAGGTGCGAGCGCAGCGCGAGCAGCTGCGCGCCTTCGGCCTCGCGCGCGAGCAAGGTGGCACGGGCCTCGGCGCGCGCCAGTCTGTTCTCCAGCCACATGTCGCGTCCCAGGCCGAAGCCGCCGACGAGAAACAGCGCCAGGCAGACGACGACGCTGGTCGGCGCCGTCAGCAAGGTGCGGCCCATCCCGAGGACGCCGGGCACCACGATGCCGAGCGACCAGACCACGCCGGCCGCGATCGTGGCGTAGAGGATCAGCCGGATGCCGCCGTGGCGGAAGTCGACGCGGTCGGGGAACAACACGCGCCACGACACCGGCGCGACGATGACGAACGCGACGCACATCGCGATGCCCAGCGGGATCGCGAACGGGTCCGCGCTGTAGCTTCCCTGCGCGACGACCAGCGACGCCGACAGCAACACGATCGGAATCAGGCGGCGCGGGTTCAGGAGCGCGCGCAGGGTGCTGCGGATGATGGAGGGCTCGGGCGGGCTCGGGGGCTTGCGCATGCGGGGAGGCCCTGTCGGGCGTAGCTCCATCATGCGCGCCTCGACGGCTCCGGTCACGCCGGCGCTCGACGGTTCGGCGTCGCAGCGCGACCGTTCGCGGAGATCGGGCACCGGCGCCGCCCCCGCGGGTGTTTTCTGAAGGGGAGGAGGCCGCTTGGACCCACTTCCCGACCACGTCGCGATCATCATGGACGGCAATGGCCGCTGGGCGGCGGCGCGCGGCGGTTCGCGGCCCGACGGGCACCGCCAGGGGGCCGAGGCGGTGCGCCGGACCGTGCGCGCGGCGCGCGAGCTCGGGATCCGGTACCTGACGCTATATGCGTTTTCGACGCAGAACTGGGAGCGGCCCGCGGCCGAGGTGGCGGGGCTGATGCGGCTCCTCGTCCGGTTCGTGCACGAGGAGCGCGCCGAGCTGGCGGCGCGCGGCATCCGGCTGGTGACGATCGGCGACGAGGCGCGCTTGCCCGCCTTCGTGCGTGGCCCGCTGGCGGCGCTGGTCGAGCTGACGCGTGCGAACCGGGGGATGACGCTGTGCCTCGCCCTCTCGTACGGGGCACGCGAGTCGATCGTCCAGGCGGTGCGGCGGCTGGCGCGCGCCGCCGCCTCGGGACGGCTGCTGCCCGAGGCGATCGGCGAGGCCGAGCTCTCGGCCGCCCTCGACACGTGCGCGCTGCCGCCGCCGGATCTGATCATTCGCACCTCGGGCGAGCAGCGGTTGTCGAACTTCCTGCTCTGGGAATCGGCTTACGCCGAGCTGCACTTCACCGACGTGATGTGGCCCGACTTCAGGCGCGACGACTTGCTGGCGGCGCTGCGCGCCTATGCCCGGCGCGAACGGCGCTTTGGACGCGTGGTCGAATCGGTCGCATGAATCCGCGACCCGGCGCGGCCAGTTGCTCCCGCGCGAGCGCGGTGTGCGGCTATTTCTGAGACGTGCTCTTGGCGGCGACCTTCGTTCCAGCCAGCTTGCCGCCGGCGAGGCGGAAACGGCGGTGACCCGGGAGGCACTGGTCCTCGGTGAGCTCGCCCTTTCCGTCCAGGCTGGCCTTCAGCTCGAGGGCAGGCCCGCCCTCGGCGCCGGCGGGGATGACAGACAGCGACCCCACGCAGCTCGGTTCCGGCTCCTCGTCACCACGGCCCACGGCGTCGTAACTGATCGGGATCCACCCGACCCTGGAGACGCGCTTCTTGCGGACCTGCAACACGGTGGCGGAGTCGAGGTTCTCGGCATGGTGGCTGGACGAGGCCCTTGTCACCAGTTCATCGGTCCCGTCGCCATCGAGGTCCAGCACCGCTGAGATCGACTCGCTCGAGAAGCAGGCCTCGCCCAGCCCGGAGAGCTCCTCGACCTTGCCGGCGCGGAGCGCCCCGGTGACCGGATCCATCACGCCGACGAGCCGGCGCGGAACCATCGCGGCATCGTCCGCCTCGTCGGGCGTCTCCAGGCAGTTCTCGCCCGCGACCGCCACGACCGCGCAGGCCGGGTCGGGGAAGCGGCCGGGCCGCGCCCCCCATTCGTTGGGCTTCACCTTGAGCAGCTTCTCCAGGCTGCGCGCGAGCACGGGGTTCTTGTCGCAGGCGGGGAGGGGGCCCTCGGCCTTCCCGGGCGGCGCCGGGTCGCGGCGCGCGTCGACGGGCGATGGCGCGGCGGCATCGAGGCGGGGTTCGCGCCGCTTGCAAGCCGGCGACGCGGCGACGAGCGCGACGAGCACCAGGCGAGCGCCCCGTTTCATCAGGGCGCGCGATCGACCGTCGTCGTCACGAGCACGGTCGTCGTCGGCGCGCGGAAGCTGACCATCTTTGCCGCCACGTTCGACCGCGCGTTGTCGTCGGCCGGCACGACCCGGCCGCCGCCGTCGCTGGGCGCGCCCAGGTTCACGCGGAAGGAATACCGGTCGCCGTTCTTCGCGTGACCGCGGCCCGCGAACTCGACGTAGATGCCCCGCTTTCCCATGTCCGCCGACGTGAAGGTGAGCGCGGTCCCTTTGCCCGCGGGCTGCTTGTAGCGCTTCATCTCGACGATGACCTTGGTCTCGAGCTCGTCGAGATCGAACTCGCCGACGCCCGGCAGCTTGCCCCTGGCCGGCTTGGCGAGGTGCGACGTGAAGCGGTACGAGCCTCCCTTGTCGGGTCCTTCCGTCGTGACCGTCCCGTCGACGATCGGGCTGACCGCGACGTCGAACTCCAGGCCGCCGCCGGCGACGATGGTCAGCTTCTGGTGCCCGTTCTCCTTCGCGCTGATGTCGCACACCAGGTCGCCGTCGCCCGTGAGCACGGCCGGCGGCATCGTCGTGTCGACCGCTCCCGGCTTCAGCTTCTTCACCGGCGTCTTGACGGGCTTTGGTTTCGACTTCGGCGCCGGGACGGGCGCGGGCGCCTGCTGGACAGCCTGGGGCGGGTCGGCGGCGCCGGCGGTGACGGGCGATAGCAGGAGCACCAGCGCTACAGGCATCACTCTCATGGCGACCCTCCCGCGGGGCAGTATAGACGAGCAGGCCGCGTCGCCGACGATTGCGACGGGTGTTCGGGCGATAAACGACTTAGATTGTCAGGCAATGCGCTGGCAGGGCGGACGGCGGAGCGACAACGTCGAGGACCGACGCGGCATATCGCTGGGCCGCGGCGGCGCGATCGGAGGCGGCGCGGTGATCGTCGCGATCGTCGCCGCCCTGCTGGGAGCCCCGCAGAGCGTCGTCCGCTCCCTGCTCGAAGGCGGCGGCGCCGAGGTCACCGAGACCCCATCGGGGCGAACGCCCAGCGCCGCCGAAAACGAGGCGGCGGACTTCGTGAAGGTCGTCCTCGGCAGCACTGAAGACGTCTGGACCGAGGTGCTGCCGGCGTCGGGGCGCCGAAGCTACGTTCCGCCCAAGCTGGTGCTGTTCACGGACGCCGTGCAGTCCGCGTGCGGGATCAACGCCGCCTCGGTCGGGCCGTTCTACTGCCCGCCTGATTCGCGGGTGTACCTGGATCTCTCGTTCTTCGCCGAGCTCGACCGACGTTTCGGTGCGCCCGGCGACTTCGCGCAGGCGTACGTGGTGGCCCACGAGGTCGGCCACCACGTGCAGAACCTGCTCGGTATCTCCGAACGCGTGCACGACCAGCGCAGCCGGCTGCCGCCCGCCCAGGGCAACCGCCTGTCGGTGGCGACCGAGCTTCAGGCCGACTGCCTGGCCGGCGTCTGGGCGTTCCACGCCAACCGCGACCGGCAACTGCTGGAGCCCGGCGACGCCGAGGAGGGGCTGACGGCGGCCGCCGCGATCGGCGACGACACGCTGCAGAAAGCAGCGCGCGGGCGGGTTGTCCCCGAGTCGTTCACGCACGGCTCGTCCGCGCAGCGCGTGCGCTGGTTCCGGCGCGGGATGTCGGGCGGGCGGGTCGCCGATTGCGACACCTTCGGGACGGGCGCCCCCTGACCCCCCGGCGTTGACTTTCCCTTGCAGCGACGCTAATTTCCGCAACCTTCGCGGGTCCCGAATGGTCGGGGCGTCCGCGTCGTGACAACCCGAACCCCCGCGCGAGGCGCGGGACAAGACAGTCACCCGGACTTCGGCGCACTCAAGTCGAACGCGAGGGTCGAAAGGCAGAGGAATACCGCATGGTTTCGATGGCAACCGAGAACAACAACCAGGAGGAGAGCTTCGCGGCGCTGTTCGAAGAGTCGCTCAAGCACGAGGACGTCAAAGAAGGCGACATCGTCAAAGGCCGGGTGATCCACGTCGGCAAGGACCACGTGGTCGTCGACATCGGCTACAAGTCCGAAGGAACGATCCCGCTCTACGAGTTCACGCAGGCCGACGGATCGGTCGGGGTGAAAGAGGGCGACGAGATCGACGTCTTCCTCGAGAGCCGTGAGAACGAAGACGGGCTGTGCGTGCTTTCGAAGGAGAAGGCAGACCGCCTCAAGGTCTGGGACGAAATTTCCGGCGCTTGCGAGCGCGACGAGTTGATTGAAGGCACGATCAGCGCGCGGGTGAAGGGCGGCCTCTCGGTCACCATCCGCGGCGGCGTGAAGGCGTTCTTGCCCGGCTCGCAGGTCGACCTGCGCCCGGTGCGCAACCTGGACGCGTTCATCGGCAAGTCGCACCGATTCAAGGTCATCAAGTTCAACAAGAAGCGCGGCAACATCGTGCTTTCGCGCCGCGTCCTCCTCGAGAAGGAGCGCGCCGAGCTGAAGGAGATGACGCTCGAGAAGTTGAAGGAAGGCCAGATCGTCGAGGGCATCGTCAAGAACCTCACCGAATACGGTGCGTTCATCGACCTCGGCGGCATCGACGGCCTGTTGCACATCACAGACATGTCGTGGGGCCGCGTCACGCACCCGTCCGAGCTGTTCCAGGTCGGCGATCACGTGCGCGTGAAGGTGCTGAAGTTCAACGCCGACACGGAGCGGGTGTCGCTGGGCCTCAAGCAGATCAGCGAGGATCCCTGGACCCACGCGCAGACGAAGTACCCGCCCGGCACCGTCGTGCGCGGCAAGGTCGTCTCGCTCAAAGACTACGGCGCGTTCATCGAGCTGGAAGAGGGCATCGAGGGCCTGGTGCACATCTCGGAGATGTCCTGGACCCGTCGGGTCAAGCATCCATCCAAAGTGGTGGCCGTCGGCGACACCGTCGAGGCGGTCGTGCTCGACATCGACCCGCGGCAGAACCGGATCAGCCTGGGCATCAAGCAGCTCGAGCCGAACCCGTTCGCGTCGCTGAAGGAGAAGTACCCGCCCGGCACCGTGGTCAAGGGCGTGGTCCGCAACATCGCGGACTTCGGCATCTTCGTGGAGATCGAGGAGGGCATCGACGGCCTCGTCCACGTGTCCGACCTGTCGTGGACCCAGCGGGTCAAGCACCCGTCGGAGCTGTACCAGAAGGGCGACGAGGTCGAATCGGTCGTCCTCAACATCGACTTCGACGGCGAGAAGCCCAAGGTGTCGCTGGGTATCAAGCAGCTGGTCCCCGATCCGTGGGATCGCATTCCCTACGACTACCCGCCGGGAAAGATCGTCGACGCCAAGGTCATCAAGGTGCTCGACTTCGGCGCGTTCGTGGAGATCGAGAAGGGCGTCGAGGGCCTGATCCACGTCTCGGAGTTCTCGGAGGATCGCGTCGAGGACGCGAAGACGTTCGTCAAGCCGGGGCAGACGCTGAAGGCGGAGATCATCGGCGTCGACACGGCCGAGCGGAAGATCGGTCTGTCGTTCCGCGGCGCCACGCGCGCCGAGGAGCTGGCGGACGCGCAGGGGTTCTCGGGCGGCGTGCCGACCGCGACGCTGGGCGACGTCATGCGCGACAAGCTGGCCGCGCTGACCGGCAAGCCCGCCGAGGAGACCGGCGAGAAGGCGGAGAAGCCGGCCAAGGGCAAGAAGGGGAAGGCCGCCGCGTCCGACGACGACGAGGGCGGCGACGAGTCGTAGCCCCCTCGTGGGGCGTGGTCGGATGAGGGTGCGATGACGACGACGACGACGTCACGCACCCTCGCGTGGTTGCGGCAGTTCGCGAAGCTCTGGGGCTTCGCCCTGTTCTGCGTCCTCGTCGTCTACATCTTCCGCGAGGTCGTCCTCCCGTTCCTGTTCGCGATCCTGGTCGCGTACATCCTCGCGCCGCTGGTGGCGCGCGCCGGCCTGGTGCGCCTCGGAGGGAGTCGTCCATTCCCGCGCTGGGCCGCGGTCATCATCCTCTACGTCTTCATCCTCAGCGGCATGGGGTGGTTCATCGGCTACTTCGTCCCCAAGCTGTCGGGCGACTTCGCCCGGCTGTTCCGGGAGGCGCCCGCGCTGTTCGCCAAGGTCAACAAGGACTGGCTGCCGCGGGCGGGGGCCTGGATCGACACCCACTTCGCACCCGAGGAGGTCGACCCCGACGACGCCCTCACGTCCCACGCGGAGGAGCCGCAAGCGCCGCGCGCGATCGTGGTCGAGCCGCTCCAGGACGGGCGCTACCGGATCGACCTCGAGGCCGTCACCCTCGAGGTGAAACAGACCGAGAACGGACGGTACCTGATCGCGCCGCCCGCTCAGGAAGCGGTCGACAGTGGGGGGGCGGGCAAGTGGGAGCGCTCGATCAAGCAGTGGCTCGCGACCCGGCTCAAGTCGACCGAAGGGGAGAGTCGGCGGGTGCTCGAATACGGGCAGAAGTTCATCGGCGGGGTCGTGTTCGGCATCGGGCGGCTGTTCCTGGTGTTGATGGTGGCGGCGTTCATCCTGATCGATCTCGATCGCATCCAGGCCTTCCTGCGCTCGCTGGTACCCGAACGCTATCAGGGCGACTACGACCGCATCTACGTCGGCATCGATCGCGGGCTGTCGGGCGTGATCCGCGGCCAGCTCCTGATCTGCTTGATCAACGGCATCCTGACCTACATCGGGCTGTGGCTGTTCAAGGTCAAGTACCCGCTGCTGCTCGCCGGCATGGCAGCCACCATGAGCCTGATCCCGATCTTCGGATCGATCCTGTCGTCGGTTCCGATCGTCGCGGTCGCGCTCATCTCGTCGGGTAACTTCAACCTGTTGATGGGCGTGAAGGTGCTCGCCTGGATCATCCTCATCCACCTCGTCGAGGCGAACTTCCTCAACCCGAAGATCATGGGCAACGCCGCCAAGATTCATCCGGTGCTGGTGGTGTTCGCGCTGATCGCCGGCGAACACAGCTACGGCCTGGTGGGCGCGCTGTTCGCGGTCCCGGTGGCGTCGATCATCCAGACGATCTTCGTCTACTACCGCAAGCGTCCGAGGGCCCAGATGCCCGGCGCGACGCCGCCGCCGGTCGAAATGCCGTCGGCGCCCTGACGGCCGCGCGCTACAGCGACGAGGTGCCTACAGCGACGAGGTGCCTACAGCGACGAGGTGCCTACAGCGACGAAATGACGGGCTGCCGGTCGGCGCCGACGATCAGCGCCGAGCGATCGGGGATGTCGGTCCATCCCGGCCGCGTTGCGACGTCGCGGTTGGCCTCGACGACGACCGCGCGCAGCGCCTCGTGCGGGATGCGCCGGCCGCTGCGCTGCGGATCTGTGCGATCGCTGGCCGCGTGACAGACCGGGCAGTCGGAGATGCCTTCGACGTGGAGGTAGCGCATCGGGTACGCGCACCCGGTCGCGACAAAGCAGCGGCCGTTGGTCGTGGCGAGCGCGATCTTGAGCGACGGCGCGCCGGACGAGACCAGCAACCGATCGACGAACGCCAGGCTGTTGCGCAGCGCCGCGTGCACGGCGGTGGGCGGCGGCGTCGGCTGATCGAGGATGCCCGCGTCGTGCATGAACGCGAGGAAGAGGTGGAAGAAGTGTTCGCTCGCCGACAGGCCGCGAATGTTTCGTCGCAGGAACGACGGCGTGCTTTCCAGCACGCGCTCGCGCACGCCCTCGAACGCCGCCACATCGACGTCGCCGATCGAACCGAACAGCCACGACCGGAAACGGAACGGATCGGCGTCTTCGGCGCGCACGCTCGCGTCCGTCTTGCCGTCGGCCAGCGGCCCGCTCTGCGCGAGCCCGACGCGACCGACCAGCGCCTCGGCGCGCGTGTCGCGCGCGAGACCGTAGAGGTCGACCTCGGTGGTCTCGGCGCGGGGACGCTTGCGCAACAACACGTCGCCGCCCTGCACGAACCCAAGGCCGAAACCGTCATTCACACGCGCGCCACCGGGCGGGCTCTTCGAATAGAGGGCGCCGCGCGCCGACGACAGGGCGCACGCCAGGTTCTCTGGCTCGTTGCCGAAATATGCGACGAGGTGGCTCACGGGAGCTTTTCAAGTATACGGATCGAACGAATGAGCGCCACCGCGCGTGTGCTCGATTAGGATGAGTTCGTCGGAGCCATGAGGATCACGGAGATCTACATCAGTATCCAAGGTGAGACGCAGTATGCCGGTCTCCCCTGCACGCTCGTCCGCACCACAGGGTGCGACCTCCGCTGCGGTTATTGTGACAGCGCGTTCGCCTTCCACGGTGGCACCGACATGTCTCTCGACCAGATCATGGCCGAGGTTGCCCGGTTGGGCGCGCCGCTGGTTCTGCTGACGGGCGGCGAGCCGATGCTCCAGCGCGAGCTGCCGGAGCTGGCAGGCCGCCTGCTGCGCGGCGGCTATCGGGTGATGATCGAGACGTCGGGCGCACATCCGCTCGACACGCTGCCCGAAGCCGTCGTGCGCGTCATTGACGTGAAGACGCCGGGTTCGGGCGAATCGCATCGCAACCGCCCGGAGCTGCTTCGCGGCCTCCGGCCCGGGGACGCGGTGAAGTTCGTCCTGGTGGACGAGGCCGACTACACGTGGGCGGCGGACCTGATCCGGGAGCAGGAGCTCGGGGGGAGGGCGGAGGTGCTGCTGTCGCCCGTCCACGGTCGCCTGGACCCCAGGAAGCTGGTGGAATGGATGCTCAGGGACCGCCTTCCTGCCCGCCTCAACGTACAGCTTCATAAGTACATCTGGGAGCCTGAAGCCCGACGGGTTTAGGACCTGGATCACGGCCGAGTTAGCGAAAGATCTCGCCTAGTTAATTGGCGTGTCCGCCAAGGCCTTGATATCATTATTTCATTGACAGGTTGCGCCGCAGCTTGCTAGCTTGCCTTCGCTTTTTGGCAGTAACTATCCAAAAACGTTAAAGAAAACTCGTCCACAAGACGAACACTGGAGACGCCGACTCCATGGATGACGAGACTTTTGGAAACTGCCTCCGTCGCGCTCGCGAAGACCGAGCGTTGACAATCGGTGACATATCCGCATCGACGAAGGTTCCGCGATCCGCGATCGAGCAGCTCGAATCGGGCGCTCTTTCGAGTTTGCCAGCCCACGTTTTCGTACGCGGTTTCATTCGCTCATACGCGAAGGCGGTCGGGATCAACGAAGTGCGTCCGCTGAGCTTGTTCGACCGAGCCGTCAACGCGAAGACAGAGGCCGCGCGCGCCGAAGCCGCGAGCCCCGTCATCGATCCGAGCCTCGCGGGCGGCGTTCCCGACGAGGGTGAGACCGGCCGTCGTCGCGGGCTGGGCCTCGCCGTGTTCGTGATCGTCCTCGTGCTGATCGCCACGATCACGTTTTCGTTGCTGCTCCGCCGTCCGCCTCAATCGGGCGAAGGGCTCAGCATGGCGCGTCCGAGCGCGGTGCCCGCGCTCGTTGCGACGTCCGATTCGCGCGCGCCCGACCATCTGGGCTGAACGCAGCGTCGTTCGTGTCGGCGCCGTGCGCGCCGCTAGCCGCTCCCGCGCCTGCGGCGCGGAGCGACTAATACCCGCAGAACCAGGTGTTGGTATCCAGCGTGCCGACGTCGACGCGCCCACGCACCGACGATGCGAGGCCGATGCAGACGCCGGAGGGCGCGCGCATGTTGTGCTCGGCCGGTGTCTCCGCCAGGTTCTCGATATCGAGCTTGCCGGTCACGTCCATCCACAACACGAACTGGCCGTTCGCGGCCGCCTTCAGCTGGCCCTCGCCGCCGTCGTCGGTTGTGATGAGCAGCGGCCACTTCCCGGGCTTGCCGTTGCGGGTGGCGACGCCGCGGATCTCGACGAGCCGGACGCCGCGCAGCCGTCCCGACTCCTTCGCGACCGCCTTGATTTTCCGCTCCCGCAGCGCCTCGACCAGCGCTTGCGCCTCCACGCGCGTGGCGAACGCGCCGTGCACGACCGCGTACAGGCCCGACCTCAAACCCTCGAACGAGGAGGTCGCGAGGGGATGGGCCTCCACCCCGGCCGCCTCGAGCTCGAGCGCGCGCGCCGCGATCGCTTGCACGTCGGCCGACGTCTCTCCGAGAACGAACCAGCCGGGCTCGCCGCGGAACGTACCCGTGAACGGCACGGTCTTGGCCGGCGGGCAGTCGATCTCGTCGCGCGCCGCGCCGCTGCTGAGATCGACGGGCACCACGCCGGGTCTCGTCGTGGGGGGCAGGCGCGCCGATTCCAGCAGCTCCTCGCGCGCGATGACGGGGCCGCCAGCGATGATCGCGACGTCGAGCTGCTTGCGCCCGCGGTCGGCGTAGGTCCCGGACGAGAAGTCTTGCACGAACGTGGCGCGCGCGAAGGCGCCCTCGCGCGCGACGCGGACGTCGGTCGCCGTGACCTTCATCGGTTTCTTGAACATCCGCTCGCGATCACGCAGCCAGCCCGCGTGATCGAGCACGACCGTGCGGCCGCCCGAACGCCGGACGCCGTGGAAGCTGGGCGCGTAGAGCGCGCGGTACGCGCCGAAGTCGCCCTTGTTCTGCGCGTCGAGCCAGCGCGCGATCAGCGCGCGCACGGTCGCCTCATCGGGTGTGGCCGGTGACGTATCGGCGCGCGGCGCCGCGGCGAGCGCGAGCACGAGCAAGAAAGCAACCATCCGCCTATCTTGGCGCATAATCCGGGGGCTTGTCCTCGCTGACCACGCCGGCGATCGTGTTGCGCGTCGTGAACTACGGCGAGGCGGATCGCATCGTCACGCTGTTCGGCCGTGACACGGGCCGACTGTCCGCGCTGGCGCGCGGCGCGCGGAAGAGCCAGCGTCGCTTCGCGGGCGGCCTCGGGTTGTGTGCGCTCGGGACGGCGGCCGTGCGGGAGCGCGCCGGCGCCGAGCTGGTGACGCTGGAGCGGTTCGACGCGACAGAGAGCTACCCGGCGCTCGGCTCCGACGTCGCCCGCATGGCGCACGCCGCCTACGCGGCGGAGTTGGTCGGCAAGCTGTGCGCGCCCCGCCAGGTCGAGACCGCCGTGTTCGACTGGCTGGTGGCGTTCCTGCGGCTGCTCGACGCCGACGGCGCCAGCGCCGAACGCCTGCGGGTGTTCGAGATCGGCCTGCTGTCCGGCCTCGGGTTCGGCCCCGTGCTCGACACCTGCGCGACGTGCGGCGGCGAAAGCTTCGGTGGGCGGACGCCGTCGGAGATGGCGTTCCGCTGGGATCCGGATCGAGGCGGGGCGGTCTGCACGGCCTGCGCGCGTGGCGGGCGGCCGTTGCAGCCAGCCGTGCGCGCGGCGCTGGTGCGGCTGTCGCGTACGCCGCTGGAGGAGGCGACGGCCCAGGCGCTGCCGGTCGACGTCAACCGCGACTGCCGCGAGGCGCTGCTCGAGATCATCAACCATCACGTGAGCGGGCCGCTC
>Ga0207428_10003103_pt1 | contig 16331 bp, 20 predicted proteins | sample RhiMethybrSRZTD1_FD_187600 | JGI IMG/M metagenome (GOLD analysis project Ga0207428, IMG submission 187600) | Populus rhizosphere microbial communities from Tennessee, USA - Rhizosphere MetaG P. TD hybrid SRZTD1 (SPAdes) (version 3) | ecosystem: Host-associated > Plants > Roots > Rhizosphere >...
ATCGCGGGACAAAGGCTGGCGCTTTCAGTTCAAGCTGACCGGCGACCGATGGAAGGAGGTGTCGCGAGGCGGGGGGTGTCTGCGGTGTCCGTCACTGAAAGGCGGGACATCTCCAGCAGACCACCGAAATAGTTCCGACTCTCGAGCAACAGAGAGGCGACATGATTGGCGCCTGCGTCCAGGAGTCCCTGCGAGCTCTCGTCCGCCATCGCCGGTGGTCCCCATCGTCCCACCGTGATTGGCAACGCTGGCAGTGCCGCTCGAAGTCTTCTCACAAGATAGCGTGTCTTCGACGACGAACTGGGTGGAAGATCCGCGAAGCACACCACAGAGAATGCTCGGTCTTCTACCAGGGATATCAATTCCACCGCCTGCATGCGCGTACCAGTGATCTCCATGGCGATCGGTACATCGTCCAGCAGATGTGCCAGCATCTCGAGCGCCACCTCATCGGCGCCCCCGTTGACCGCGTAGCCCAGTACGCGCAGCGGCTCGCGCGGTCCCCCGAGCGGGGCATCGGCTACCGCGGCGGGTGGCTCCGTCTCCGCGTGGCGGCGGATGATCCCGGCCGCGTCCGAAATCAACTCCCGCGTCGCATCGATCACCGCCGCTTCTTCTTCTGACGAGAGCCGGCGCTCCAACCGGTCACGCTCGGCATAACTGAGTGCCGGCAGCAGGAGCGCGTCGTACACCGAGGCCGGCGGCTCCGTCTTGATGTGGTGGTCGATCAATTCGGCCGCTTCGCTCTGGTCGCGAGCCACCAGGCGCTGATAGAAGCCGTACTCAGGTGCGAGCGCTGGAGCGACGTCCATCACCAGACCGACAAACGCAAGGCCGGGCACGTGCTTGCCTACCACGACGAGACACACGGTCAGCGGCGCTGCCATGAGCAATCCGAGCGGTCCCCACAGCCACGTCCAAAACGCGACGGACACGAGCAGCACCACCTGCGATACGCCGACCGCTCCTGCATAGAGCGCGGTTTCGAGCACGAGATTCGTGAGCAGTTCGAGGACGACGAACAGGGCGAGGACCATCAACGGGCCAGTCCATCCCTTCAGCGCCGCGAGGCTGACCAGAATCGGGGCACCAGCCGCCAGCACGGGACCGACGTAGGGGATGAATCGTAACGCCGCACCGAGGATTCCCCAGACCAATGGGTAAGGGACGTGGAGAAAGTACAGCCCGACGAAGATCGCGATGCCGTACAGCAGACTGACGAGCGACTGCATCAACAGTTGCCGGCTGACGCGCCCCGCCGCCTCGTCGAATGCTTTCGTGGTCGTGGCGAGCTGTCCGTGCCCAATCAGACCGATCAGGCGGTCGCGGAGATCGCGGCGTTCGAGCAACATGAAGACGACCATCGCCGCAACGAGGCCCGCAGTGCTCAGCGGTCCAACGACGGGCCCAAGCCACGCGAAGGCCGAAAACCCCGTCGCCGGATTGGAAGTCACCACAACGGGGCGCGACACGGTTCCTTTCGGCGCTTCCGTTCCCAGATCAGTCTTGATACCTTCCAGCGTTTCCTGCAGCTTTTCGACGGCGCCGCCCCTGCTCGCATTCCGCACGTCGGCGATCTTCGTTCGGATGTTGGCACGATAGCCGGGCAGGTCCTCGGCGAGTTTGTCTATCTGCCGCGTCAGACCCCAACCGGCGAGAACGAGCGCCGCGAACACCAGCGCAACCACTAGCAGTACGGCAGGGACCCGACCGATCCACCGTTGAAGCCAGGTGACGGGTGGCGTCAGGACGAACGTAAGCAGGATGGCAAGCGCGAATGGCACGAGGACGGCTTGCGCCCAGTACAGAACCGCGACGACGAGCACCCCACCGGCGAACGTCACCCAGGGTCGCACCGATTTCAACAGGTCGTCCAGGTTCTACTCCGTTCCTGGGGGTGGCGGTCAGACCACGCGCCGCCCGCACACAGCATGGTCATTCTCCTTCGACATCCGCGCTTGCAGTTTCCGGAACGCTCGAGGCCCTTCCATCCTGGACCTCATCCTGCCGATCGAGGTGTTCCAAACGGAACATCTCGGCCTCCTTCAAAGGTGGAGACTGGAGCAGAAGTTCTGGCTGCCGACTCGGGTCAGGACGTTTCGCGAGGCGCCTGGATGCACCGTGATGCGACCGACGCGCGGGCGGACAGACAGAGTCATGCAGAGGGAAGGTACACAGTGAAATTGATTATCGCGACGACGATGGCTACGACGTTGGCGCTCACGCCGCTGCTGGCGCAGGAGAAGGAGCCGGGAAAGCGACTCGATGACGCGGCGGCGGTGTTTTCAGAGATTATGGCGGCGCCGGATAAGGGTATTCCTCAGGATCTCCTCGAGAAGTCCTATTGCATCGTCATTGTTCCGGACCTCAAGACCGCTGCATTCGGCGTTGGCGGCAAATACGGGAAAGGATACTTGGCCTGTCGAAACAAGGGCGGAACCGGTTGGTCTGCGCCCGGCACGGTCCGCATCGAAGGCGGGAGCGTGGGTTTCCAGATAGGCGGTTCATCGACGGACGTGATCATGTTGGTCATGAGCGAACGGGGAGCGGACAAGCTGCTTGCAAGCAAATTCACTCTGGGCGCGGAAGGTTCCGCGGCGGCTGGTCCCGTGGGACGGACGGCCACGGCTCAAACGGATGCCCAAATGCACGCCGACATTCTGTCGTGGTCGCGCACGCAAGGGCTGTTTGTGGGCGTGGCCCTGGAGGGAGCGACGCTCCGCGAGGATCTGGATGACAACGCCGCGCTGTATGGCAAGAAACTGGGGAACCGCGCCATCGTGAGAGAGGGCGCGCGGCCGCCCAAAGCCGCGGCCAAGCTCCTTGAGCTGCTGAACCGGTACTCGAGCAGAGAACGTACAGACTAGTCGGGCACGTCACCGGATGCCGTATCGACGGCGCGGCGAAAGTGGAGTGGGTCTCGCAGGTTCTGCAGCTCCCGGTAGTAATAGAGCGGGGTTGGCCGGTGTCTGCTGAATTGCAACTTCTTAAGAAACTCGATTTCCTCGGCGGTCGCATCCCCCCTCAGAGATGGATCCTGAAGAAAGGCCTGGAGCCCGGGCTCCTCGTTGATCTCTGGCGCGTGTTGCCGTTCCACGAACTCGAATTTTCTCGGGCGCCCTGGCGCGAGGCGGTGGTTCAGGACGATCTCCATCGCGAACGTCGCGAAGTCGATGTCCCACGATTCAATCAGCGGATCCAGGAAGGTGACGCAGTTCTCGGGTGAAACGTTGAAGACATCCGTCTCCAGGAAATCGAGCGCCGTGACCCGCATCTCTTCATAGCTGGTGTCGGTGAGTCGAGCGACGAGACGAAGCCAGTTTTCATCGTTCAATTCCTGTTTCGTCACTCGCTTCGCGACGTCCAGCAGCTTTTGGGTGACGAGCCGCTCGAGGGCGCCAAAGGGCTCCTTCTCGAACATCGCACGCATCGGTTGCGTTTTTTCTGGCGAGCACTTGCGGAGAATCAACTCGCGCACTTCCCTGAACAAGGGCGCGGGCGGGTCGGCGAGCCTTCTCTTCAAAGCGGCGGTGCGGACGAGGTCGGCCAGGGTTGCTAACTTCCCGACGGGAAGTCGCAGAAACGTCTCCATCCTCTCGTAGATGTCGGTCCGCTCGGGCGCCGGAGGCGCCTTCTTCCCAGTCAACAGTTGTGAAATGTAGGACTCGGTCACCTGGGCCGCCGCCGCCAGATCCCTTTGCTCCGTCCCTAATTCCTTGAGCCGCTGGCGGATAAGAAGCGAAAAATCCAACCGATTCCTCCCGCGTCATTGATTAACTAGATTATTTAACATATTAGCCTTCAAGAGCATTATCACACAATTAGATTGACAAGATTTGTTAATTAACTAATACTGCTTAACAGGATTGCTGCTTACCCGCCGGTCCTTCAGGTGTTCTGAACTAAATCAGGTTATCTGATCCCTCCTCGTAGGCCACGCCAACCTAGGAGGTTGACATGTTTGCTCGCACGGTTTCCGTTTATCTCCACAGGGTCGCCGCTCGCGTGTAGGGGCTCAGGTTCATTGCAGTGGCGGGGCAGTCCGCCGCCGACAGGCGTTATCAACGCAGGAGAAACATCATGACTATCGTTCGTTGGAATCCGTTACACGACATGGGCACAAACCAGGAGCGGCTGAGCCGGATACTCGACGACTTCTACGGCAGATCTCAAGAAGACCTCGCGCGAAGTGCATGGGTGCCAGCAGTCGACATTTTCAGCAACGGCCAGCACGAACTGGTGTTGAAGGCCGAGCTCCCCGAGATGAAAGAAGAGGAGATCGACGTGACGGTTGAAGACAACACGCTGACGCTGCGTGGCGAGAGAAAGCTCGACGCGGAAGTCACGGAGGACCAGTTCCATCGCATCGAGCGCAGTTATGGTTCGTTTGCGCGGACGTTCGCGCTACCGCCGACGGTCGACGCTGGCCAGGTCAGCGCGCAATACAAGGACGGCGTTCTCACGGTCCGCCTGCCGCTGCGCGAGGAAGCGAAGCCAAAGCAGATCAAGGTCCACGTCGCGGCGTAAGGTCACCGCATGGCGGGGTCTACGCCCCGCCTTTTCGGCGGATCGCAGATTCAAGTGGCCAGCCCCCCGAAGCCGACACGTTCGATCGACAACTGACGCTTTGCCACTTCGTAAGGAGTCCACATGACTAACGTGAGCGCTCGCATTCTGGCACTGTCGTTCTCTTGGGTCGTGCTGTCGGCACCGTTGCTCTCCGCCCAGGATTTGTCGCAATACCGCGAGTTTCAATTGGGGATGAGCCTGGCGACGGCCGCGCAAAAGTCCGGGGTCACGCCTGAGTCGCGGCTGCCGCAGCAACCCGCGAAGCTGATTCAAGAACTCATCTGGCAGCCGCCACGCGGTATCGCCACGTCACCGCCAGCAGACTCGGTCCGGAAGGTCATTCTGAGTTTCTACGACGACCAGCTGTTTCGAATCACGGTCAGCTATGAGTGGGAAAGAACCGAAGGGCTGACGGTCGAAGACATGATCGATGCTCTTTCGGCGAGCCACGGCCCAGCAACTCTGCCCGACACTGATGTCATCCCGCTGTTGTCCCGGGTCGCTTCCGACGGCGACAGGATCATGGCCCACTGGGAAGACGCGCAGTACTCGCTCAACCTCGTTCGTCCGTCCTACGCGTCCACTTATGGACTGGTGATGTTTTCAAAGCGGTTGGATGCGCTCGCCCGCGCTGCCACCGTCCAATCGCTCTGGCTGGACGACCAAGAGAGTTCAGCACGAGCCATCGGTCGCAAAAGGAGCCAGGAGGATGCAGATCATGCCCGGCAAGAGCAGGTCAGGGCACGGAACAAAGCGGCCTTTCGATTCTGACGTCAGTCGCATGATCCTCTTCGCCAGTCAAGGGTCGCAAGGGCCCTGGTGATGCGAGGAGGCCGGCACCCAACGACTCCGACATTTCGGAGAATATACGCGAATCCGATAACGTCAAGAAGCCAACACGATGTCCTCGTCTTGACCAGCGAATCGTCCCCGGATTGCTCAAACATCAAGCAACCGGAGACGAACCCTCGATCCCCGCCGGTCCGAGGACCAGGTCGCGTCTCGGAAAACCCACTCGAAGAACGCGGCGGTCGTCTTGCAGCCCCCACTCGGATCAACCCCTGTCGATCCTCCACATGCGATTTCGTCCACGAACAACGAGAAAGGTCAACCTGCCCATGCGGCAACTTGTGATTGGGACAGTGTTGCTCGCCGCCGCCTGCGGAGGGCCACAGTCCCCCCCGGCCAAGCCTGCCGCGGACGCGACGCCCGCCGTGCAACTTGGCGGTCCACCGTCCAGCGCGGGCACGGCGACCGCCGACAGCGGCGAGATCCAGCCGGCCGATCCCGCCAAATTCCACAAGGAGCCTGGCTACTCGCCGTACGCAGGCCGTCGCTATCCCGAGCGCCCGTACTTTGGTGATGAACACGTCCACACTGCGTGGTCGGTTGATGCCGGCGGCAGCGGCGCGACGCTCGGTCCGGAGGAGGCGACGCGGTTTGCGCGGGGCGAGGAAATCACCTCGACCAGCGGCCAGCCGGTGAAGCTCGGACAGCCGCTCGACTGGGTCGCCATCACGGATCACTCCGACATGATGGGGATGATCACCGAGATCAAGGGCGGCAATCCCGAGATGATGGCTGACTCGACGCTCAAACGGTGGCGCGACATGTTCAACGGCGGTCCAGTCGAGGCGAAGAAGGCCGTGATGGAACTGGTCGCCGCACAGGCGAACAAGAAGCTGCCGCCGGCCGCGACGGATCCGAAGTTTGCCAAGAGCGTCTGGGCCAAAAACACCACCATCGCAGAGAAGTACAACGAACCGGGACGCTTCACGGCGTTCATCGGCTACGAGTGGACGTCGAACGCCGGTGGCGGCGACAACTTGCACCGGAACATCATCTACCGGGACAACAAGGACAAGGCCGACCAGGTGTTGCCGTACACCACGTTCCAGAGCGAGAACCCCGAGGACCTCTGGAAGTGGATGACCGAATGGGAGAAGACCACCGGCGGCAAGCTCCTCGCGATTCCGCACAACGGCAATCTCTCGAACGGCCGGATGTTCGCGCTGACGACCTTCAGCGGTGACCCGCTGACCAAGGCGTGGGCGGACGCGCGACAGCGGTGGGAGCCGCTGTTCGAAGCGATTCAGATGAAGGGGCAGAGCGAGTCGCATCCGTCGCTGTCGCCGACCGACGACTTCGCCGCCTACGAGCTGTGGGACCGCGGCAACCTGACTCAGACGCCGAAGAAGCCCGGCATGATCGCGGGCGAATACGCGCGCGAAGCGCTGAAGAATGGTCTGAAGGTCGAGCAGGATCTGGGGAGCAACCCGTTCAAGTTCGGGATGGCGGGCGGCACCGACACGCACAACGGCCTCGTGGCGGCGGAAGAAGACAACTTCTTCGCCAAATTCCCAAGTGCTGAGCCCAGGCCGGATCGGTGGGACGAGGACGCGATGAACTTCGGCCCCGACCGCATCGTGAAGGGCTGGGAGATGACGGCGGCTGGCTACACGGCGGTCTGGTCGACCGGCAACACGCGTACGGAGCTCTGGGACGCGATGATGCGCCGCGAGACCTACGCGACCAGCGGTCCCCGCATGATCGTCCGGTTCTTCGGCGGCTACGACTTCACTCAGGCTGACGCCACCCGCACGCCATCGGTGGCGGGCTACGCGAAGGGTGTGCCGATGGGCAGCGATCTTCCCGCTGCGCCGGCCGGCAAGGTGCCGACCTTCCTCGTCGCCGCGCTCAAGGACAAGTTCAGTGGCAACCTCGATCGCATCCAGATCATCAAGGGATGGCTGGGCAGGGACGGCAAGCCACAGGAGAAAATCTACGACGTGGTCTGGGGCGACAAGGACCGCCGCACGATCGTGGACGGCAAGCTGACCCCCGTCGGAAACACCGTCGACGTCGCTACCGCCACGTGGACCAACACCATTGGCGATCCCGAACTCGTCACTGTGTGGAGAGACCCGGACTTCGACCCGTCGGTCCGCGCCGTCTACTACGCGCGCGTCCTCGAGATCCCGACGCCCCGCTGGACCGCGTACGACGCGGCGTACTTCAAGATCAAGATCACCAACCCGAAGGTGCCGATGACGACGCAAGAGCGCGCGTTCACGTCACCAATCTGGTATTCGCCGAAATAACCGGCCGTCATGCGCATTCGAACAATTCTCGCCGAGCCGATGCTGCACTTCGTGCTGATCGGCATCGCGCTCTTCACCGCCTATCGATGGGTGTCGCCGGCCGATTCCGGCGGGCGCCGCATCGTGATCACGCAGGGGGTGGTAGACGACCTCAAGGCACAGCATGTGGCGGCGAGAGGTCGGGAGCCGTCCACGAGCGAGTTGAACCACCTGGTCGAGTCGTACGTCCACGAGGAGATCCTGTACCGTGAAGGTGCGCGACTGGGCCTCGAGCGTGACGACATTGTCGTGAAGCGTCGAGTGCGGCAGAAGATCGAGATGATCGCGGAAGAGGACGCCTCGACCCGCGCGCCGACCGACGCGGAACTGTCGGCGTATCTCGTCGCGAACCAGGCGCGCTTCGTTCAGCCGGCCATCGTCTCCTTCGAGCAGGTTTTCATCGGAGAAGCCACGTCCGGCCGGCGAGTGGCATATGCGGCGGCGGTCACACGTGAGGCCCTTCGGAAGGGTGCTGACGCCGAGGAACTTGGCCGGGCGACGCTGCTGCCGCATCGGATGGCGCGGACTCCTGCTGATCTGGTGGCGCGTGATTTCGGCGCCTCCTTTGCTGCCGCTCTCGAGAAGGTGCCGGTCGGCGAGTGGGTGGGACCGATCGACTCGAGCTTCGGGGCGCACTACGTGCGCGTCTCGCATCGCACGCCGGCGGTGCCGCCGCAACTCGCCGCCGTGCGCGACCACGTGGTGCGGGAATGGGAGAACGAACGTCGCCAGCGCGCGCGCAACGACGCCTACACGAAGATGCGTGCCGAATATCAGGTCAGTATCGAGGCGGAGCTGACGACGGAACGGCGATGAGAACAGTCTCTCTCTTGCTCGTCGTCGCCGTATTGCTCCTCACCGCGATCGTTCCAGGTCGCGCCGACGAGTTCAAGCCGGCCTATCTGCAGCTCACGCAGCGTGACCACGACACCTACGACGTTCTCTGGAAGGTCCCCGCGATCGACGAAGCCACCACGCTCAAGGTGAAGCCGCAGTTCCCTGACGGAACCGAGTCGCTCACGACGGTGCGCAGTACCTTCTCGCGCGGTGTGACGGTGCAGCGCTGGCGTATCCGGGTGCCGCAAGGGCTCGACGGGAAGGCCGTCTTCTTTTCTCAGCTCTCGGAAACGCGGATCGACGTGCTCGCGCGGCTCGTGCGTCTGGACGGCACTGTGCAACTCGAGCGCATCCTGCCGGTGCACCCCAGCTTCGTTGGCAGGCCGAGTCCTGGTCGACTGGAAGTTGTCCGGACCTATACGATCCTGGGGATTGAACACATCCTCTTCGGGTTCGATCATCTCCTGTTCGTGCTCGCTCTGGTGCTCCTCGTGCAAGGTCGCCGGCGACTGCTCTTCACCATCACGGCGTTCACAGTCGCGCACAGTCTGACCCTTGCCGGGGCAACGCTCGGCTGGGTGCATGTCCCCGGGCCCCCTGTTGAAGCGTCCATTGCGCTGAGCATCGTTTTCGTCGCGTCGGAGATCGTCCACGCGCGGACCGGCCGCTACAGCGTGACGCAGCACTACCCGTGGGTCGTGGCTTTCACGTTCGGGCTGCTGCACGGCTTCGGATTTGCCGGCGCGCTCGCGGAAGTCGGCTTGCCGCAGTCGTCGATCCCGATCGCCTTGCTCTTCTTCAACGTCGGCGTGGAGATTGGGCAGTTGCTGTTTGTCGGCGCTGTGTTGGCAGTGATCATCGTTGGCTGGCGCGCGCGACAACGAGCTCGATGGTCGCAGCCCGCATGGCTCTGGCGTATCGCGCCGTATGCCATCGGTGCGCTCGCGAGCTTCTGGCTGGTCGAACGAGTCGCCGCGTTCTGACGACTTGGGATTCAAAGGGAGTTGAAAATGCACCGAACCGCACTGACGGCAGTCGCACTCGTGATTGGATTGATCGGAGCGGAAAGGCAGGCGTCCGCTCAATTGATGGCGAAGGGTCAGGTGGCGAACCTTATCGCCAAAGTAGAAAACGGGGTGGACGAGTTCAAGAAGTATTTGGAAAAAAAGGGCGACAACGCGCACGAAGCTTCGTCAACGGCCCAGGCGTCAGGGCGCAAAAAGCGGCAGGCCACCGAGAGTCAGAAGACCAAAGCCAGCAGCAAGAAAGACGCCCTGGACGATGCGCTCGGCGACTTGAACCAATCGACCAACCGGTTGCGACGAAAGTTTGACGCGACTGACACATGGATGGAGACGAAAGCCCAGGTGGAGAAGGTGGTCGACGATGGGCGAAAGATCAACCAGGTGGTCGCGCGCGGTAGCTACGGAGCGGAAGCCGCCAGACTGTGGGCGGCGCTCCGGACCGGCATCAACGATCTGGCACGCGCGTACGGCGTACCGCCGATGCCGATCTAGCGACGATCGTGGCAAGAACGCTGCTGATTGGAACTGCATTGGTCGAGACGCCGACCTGTTGCCCCGCGATCGACAGTGATTCTTGCCGCGTCACTGTGTTCCGGTTACGATTTCTGTATGGCGCAGGAGGACTCGCATCGGGCTCAGCAAGTCAGAGCTTTTGAGGAAGAGGCAGAAGAACTCGCAACGTATCAGTTGGATCTGTTGGCACTCCTCGAATACCAGCTTCGTTCGGTCCATCAAACGATGCGGCAGATCGAGAAACTACGGAATGCCAGGGCCCGAGTCGGGCCGGAACTGACAAACGGCGAGCGAGGCGAAACACTCACCCAACTCCATCTCGAACTGGACGCAATCGATGTTGAGGTAAAAGCGCAACGCCAGGTGTCCTCGGATATGCACCAGACGGTTGACCGAATGCAGCAGCGGCTCAACACCTTCCGAAAAGGACGTAAGGAGTTTGGATCCCACACGACGGATGGCGATTCCGTTCCCGAGTGACTGGTGCGTGTTATGGTTTCCGTTTGTCCGGCTCCGGTCCAGCCGCAGGATTGGTGGCGAGTTCCGCCAAGCGGCTGAAGGCTTTCGCCCGCAGCGCCGCTGCATCCCGCGCAATTGCGGTCTCGCCTGCTTGTTCGACGCGCGGGACTCGCCGGTCCAACGCGGCGATCAGCTCCTCCAGCTCACGTGCGAGTTCGCCCGCGTTCATCGCCATCGACGGCCTCCGCTCGGCCCGGTCCTGCGTCGAGAGGCGTTCCAGATTTCACCGCAACCGTCACACCGCCGATACGTGTGCTCGTCAACGGTTCGCGCGGTGGTGGCAATCGAAGACGACCGACATGCGGGACACACCGCCGCCGTCGTTTCAGCAGCAGCGGAACGTGACCGATGCGTGTCGACGGCACCGAGGTCGCGTGAATTCATCAGGCCTCCAGCGCACACTCCGAGACGCTCAGCGTCCGAGTAGCACGTAGATGACGATTGCGGCGACAACGATCAGTATGGGTACGGCGATTGCCATCTTCCGACGGACGGCCCGCTCGTGCGCAGCACCCTTCGCCTGCCAGGCCGCCCAGCGTTCGTCGGAACTCGCTGCCTCAGATTTTGTCGTGGATACCGCCGCTGGCGATGGCGCCGCCGCGATGGACAGGTTGATAGCCATGTGACCCCTCACGCAAGGCTTTGGTGAGGGCTTGACCGGGATGGCCCAGGGCTCAGAAAAGCAGGAGCTCCAAGTATATCCCAATCGACGCCGTCCCGCTCGACGCTCGTCGACCGGCTAGCGATGCCAACGGCGACGCATACATCCCACAAACCACCACGTTCACATTCCTCACCCGAACAATACGAGCATTGCGCGCGCCCGCTGCCTGCTGTTCGCTGATGGTGTGCATTACCGCACAGACAGTTACCAATCCGCGTGTCACGCTTCAGGTGCGGCACACGTCAGGAGTCCGGCATGCAGATCACGCGTCCCCTCGTCATCGCAGTTGGCCTCATTCTCGGAGGCCAGCTGGCCGCGCTCACACGTTCCTTCACGTTCCGCTAGGGAGAATCGACCCATGGCGTCTAGTTTTTCACCAACGCATGCGACAGCAGTGTTGCTCGACGATGGCCAGGACATCCCTCGACCTGCGACATGTCCTATGTGTCACACGTCCGCAACGCTGTCCCAAAGCGCGCTCGAGGCGGGCGGCGACTGGCGCTGTGCCAGATGCGGGCAGCACTGGGATGCCGCGCGATTGGCGGCGGTCGCCGCGTACGCGGCGTGGAGCCGCGATCACGATCGCGCAGGCAGGCAAACAACGAATGGCAGTCACGAGGCCGTCATGCACGGCGATTCGCCGACCGACCGGCTGGGCGGCAAACCGTGACGGTCGCCGCGGAACGCCTCGAAGAAGCGACGCTGACGAGGACAGCGCTCGCGGCACCGTTCGATCAGACCCGGGCGCTCGTCGTTCCCGGTCCATTCCGGCGCGCCGCCGTTGTTGTCGGCGACCTGGTTGGGGCGGTGGCGATCGCACTCTGCATCCCATTCGTGATCTTGGCCATCGGCATACCGATCGCGCTGGGTGTGCGACTGCTGGTATGGATGGCAGGGCTAGTGCTGTGAATCCCGTCGGACATCATGCGCGAGGACGAAGTGCTGGCGGTCATCGAAACGGGTTGAGAGAAAACGAGACAAACGCATGGCAAAACAGATTGTGTACGGTGATGCCTCACGGCAGGGAATCCTTCGGGGGGTCAACAGCTTGGCCAACGCGGTCAAGGTCACACTCGGACCGCGAGGGCGAAACGTAATCCTCGACAAAAAGTTCGGGTCGCCCACCATCACCAAGGATGGCGTCACCGTGGCGAAAGAGATCGAGCTGAAGGACCCGCTCGAGAACATGGGCGCGCAAATGGTGAAAGAAGTCGCGAGCAAGACGTCGGACGTCGCCGGAGACGGCACGACGACGGCGACCGTGCTGGCGCAGGCGATCTATCGAGAAGGCGCGAAGAACGTCACCGCCGGCGCCAACCCCATGGCGGTCAAGCGCGGGATCGAGAAGGCCGTCGACGCGATCACCAAGGAGCTCGAGAAGATGTCCAAGCCGGTGAGCGGGTCGATGATCACCCAGGTTGGAACCATCTCCGCGAACCACGACGAGACCATCGGACGCATTATCGCCGAAGCCATGCAGAAGGTGGGCAAAGACGGGGTCATCACCGTCGAAGAAGCCAGGGGCATGGACACGTCCCTCGACATCGTCGAAGGGATGCAGTTCGATCGCGGCTATCTGTCGCCGTATTTCGTCACCGATCCTGAACGCATGGAAGTCGTGCTGGAGAATCCGGTCATTCTCATCCACGAAAAGCGAATCAGCGCGATGAAAGACCTTTTGCCGCTGCTCGAGCTGGTCGCGCGAGCCAGCCGTCCGCTACTGATTGTCGCGGAAGATATCGACGGGGAGGCCCTCGCGACCATCGTGGTCAACAAGCTGCGAGGCACGCTCCAGGTCGCGGCGGTGAAGGCGCCGGGCTATGGCGATCGCCGGAAGGCGATGCTCGAAGATCTCGCGGTCCTCACGGGGGGCAAGGCGGTCACCGAGGACCTCGGTGTGAAACTCGAGAGCATGAAGCTCGAAGAGCTGGGTCAAGCAAAGAAGGTCACGGTCGACAAGGACAACACCACGATTGTGGAGGGCGCGGGCAGCGCCGCATCGATCGCGGGCCGGGTCAAGCAACTGCGGACGCAGGTCGAAGACACCACATCCGATTACGACCGCGAGAAGCTCCAGGAGCGACTCGCCAAGCTGGTCGGTGGGGTGGCGATCATCAAGGTAGGCGCGGCGACCGAGACCGAGCTGAAGGAAAAGAAGGCACGCGTGGAGGACGCACTCCATGCGACGAAGGCGGCCGTCGAAGAGGGCATCGTCGCCGGCGGTGGAGTCGCGCTGCTGCGAGCGTCGAGAGCGCTCCAGAACCTGCAGGTCATCGGCGACGAGCAAATCGGCGTCGCGATCATTGCTCGGGCGATCGAGGAACCGATGCGATGGATCGCCGCCAACGCCGGTCACGAAGGCTCGATCGTCGTACAACGCGTCAGAGACATGAACGACGAAGAAGGTTTCAATGCGCAAACGGAGCGCTACGAGAACCTCGTCGCGGCGGGCGTGATCGACCCGACGAAAGTAGTCCGATCGGCCCTCCAGAACGCCGCCTCGGTTGCGTCCCTTCTGCTGACGACCGAGGCCGTCATCTCACTGATTCCCGAGCGAGATCAGAACAGGGCCGCGTCCATGGGTGAAATGGGTCCTGGTATGTACTGACAGCCGGACGGTCGGCGCTGCTGTAGGACCGGCGCCGGGGATAGTGCAGATACTGGTCTCGCCCCCGTGTCGCCCGTTCGACGCGCCTATAGAGCAGCAACTTCTCGAACCGCCGCGAGCACCACTTCAGGAGTCGCCGGCTTTTGCAGGACGGCGGCGAACAACGTGCGCGTCGTGCTGGCGTCGAAGGAAGGATTGCCGGTATAGGCAATGACGCGTGCATTGCGTGTCAGTTCGACGGCCTTGATCAACCGCGTCGCGTTGATCCCGTCAAGTATTGGCATGGAGAGGTCCATGACGATCACGGCTGGCCGCATCTCGTACGCGGCGAGGAAGGCCTCCAGCCCGTTCGCGGCAGTTCGGACAACGAACCCGGCATTCTCCAGTACGTGCGCCAGCAGTTCACGGACATCGCCATAGTCGTCCGCGACGAGCACCGCATTAGGGTCGGCGGCGCGTGAGACGGCCGCCTCGACATGTCCCCCTTCGCCCGCGACTACGAGAGCTTCAAGCTGAACGTCGTGATCCCGGGCGCCGTCGCGTAGTCGCTGCGCGTCCTGGCGAACATCGGCGAGTCGTTCGGAAGCAAACGCAAAAGACATCGGTCACGCTCCTGCGCGGCAGCGGTTCGCTGCCGAAAGCTCGGAGGCTCCAATGCGATCCAGCGTGTGCCAATCAAACATTTCGAGCAACACCGTCTCCATATTCGCCTCCTGGTTACCGTCTGAAGGTCTCCTTCTGCACTGAAGGCGACGCAGACCGACAGTGGAGCGATGTGCCGGGAGGCGTCGCGCGAAAGTTTGGAGGGTTAGTGCGGGAGCGGCGCAGGGGCGATCGCGTCGAAGCTCCGGATCGCCTCAGCTTCCGAGTCAAAAGAGTCGAACACCGTCACGAGACGAGTAATGGAGAGGAGGTCGTGATTCCGCGAGTTCACGTTCAACAGCTTCATCGCGCCACCAGCCCTCTTGACCGATCCGTACGACGCGACCAACTGACCGAGCCCCCCGCTATCAATGTACGGCACGTGGGCCAGGTTCAAGACAACGTGAAGACCGCCTCGCGCGAGAACGCGCTCGATGTCGTTTTTGAGATGTTGGGCGGCCTCGTCGATCGTCAGCCTGCCGATAATGTTGAGAATCGTCACGTGTCCGACAACTCTCTCTTCAATCTTGACGTCCATGTGTGGCTCCTGAAGTGCTGAAAAACGCGCAAGTCACCCTATCGCCGTCTTGCCGGCCGCGGATCACGCGCCCAGGATCTTGAATCAGTCATTCCTCAGCATCGCAGAACGCCGATGACTCCTCTGTCCTCAATTGCACACCGATGATGAATTGAGGCAGCTAGCCGAAAAGATCTCGCCATCGGGCGCTCCGGCGAGATCCCGCCGTAGCGCTTCGCGAAGGCGGAAGCGTGTCGGGGAGTGATTACAGACCGGCAACGTGTTGAACGGCTGCGAGCACGGCACCGGGAGTTGCCGGCTTAATCAGTACCGCAGCGAATAACGTCCGTGCTGGGCCGTCATTGAACGAGGGATTGCTCGTGTAGGCAATGACCCGTGCATCGCGCGTTGCTTCGGCCGCCTTGATCAACCGCGTCGCTTCGATCCCATCAAGCACCGGCATGGAGACGTCCATGACGATGACGCCGGGCCGCATCTCATACGCGGCAATCAGGGCCTCGAGGCCGTTGGCGGCAGTTCTGACAACAAACCCGGCATCTGCGAGCACGCGCGCCAACACATCACGGACGTCACCATAGTCATCCACCACGAGCACCGCGCTCGGGCACGGTGCCGCCCTGCGATCGTCGTCCAAATCCGCGAGCAACCGACAGGCCGCGGCATGCTGTTGGTGAGCGCCGGCAAGGAGGCGCTTGGCCGCTGCAGCGCCGGCCGCGCTTCGTTCGAGCTGAGCAGAGAGCAGGCGTCGGGCCTCATCCACGTCTACGTCGTGCCCTGCGTGTGAGACCGCCGCCTCCGCGTGCCGCATATCCCGTTCGACTGCGGCTACGAAAGCCTCGAGCTGACTTGCTTGGTCGCCGGCTCGGTCAGTCAACAGCCGTGCGTCGTGGCAAAGGTGGGCAAGTTGTTCAGAAGCAAACCAGAGAGACATTCGTCACGCTCCTGCACGGTAGCGATTCGCTGCCGGAAGCTCGGAGGCTGAGGCGACGTCACCCCGAAGGCGTGGCAACAGTCTGGCGGGCAAATGTAGTGTATCGTACATTCTGGTCGTCGCGACGTGGGCAGCTCAAGCGCAGATTCAACGCGGCGACATCCTGGCGCTCTACGCCCAGGCCAACCTCCTGCAGATCATGCAAAGCACGGCGTGCAATGCGCTGCACGCTGTGAAGCAGCGGTGTTGCCGAATTCGGGTGCTGAAGAGGAAGAAGGTCGAACAGACCGTGTGCGAGTGCTACGAGGTGATTCGCGCGCACTTTCGGCGGCTCGGGTTGTGACC
>Ga0207428_10003104_pt1 | contig 16327 bp, 12 predicted proteins | sample RhiMethybrSRZTD1_FD_187600 | JGI IMG/M metagenome (GOLD analysis project Ga0207428, IMG submission 187600) | Populus rhizosphere microbial communities from Tennessee, USA - Rhizosphere MetaG P. TD hybrid SRZTD1 (SPAdes) (version 3) | ecosystem: Host-associated > Plants > Roots > Rhizosphere >...
ACCGCCGGCGTCTCGGCCGGCACCGGCACCGGTTGCGTCTGCGGGGCTGCCGCGGCGGCAGCGGAACGGCGCAGAGTGGCCATGTGATGAGCTACGTGGCGCTGCTCAACCACAATCAGGGCCGTGTACATAATCGTGTTCAGGGCGAGATGCTGTTCGCGCCGGCTCAGCCATGCCGCCGCGTTGTAGAGTCCGCAAAGGGCTGCAAGACCAAGAGTTGTCGCGTGTATTCCGAGCTTCAACTCCTCGCAGTTGCCGCATTGCAGCACCTTCAGGTCCATGGTCATATGGCCGAGCGATGCAACGCGCATACCGCACAGGTGTGGCTGATTTGGCTCACCAATGTTGCCGTCGAGCCGCGTTTTCTGTACATGCGGCGTCGTACAGCCGTACGTCGCCGTCCCCGGTTATCGTGGAATCCTCGCACAGGAACCAGCGGCGTCCTCGGCAACGCCACCAAACCAGCCGTATCCACCAGACCGCCGCGAAATCTCGCTCCGCGACGTTTTCGTCCGGACGTCAACGCAACCTGTAAAGATCTCTCCCGTCATCCGATGCGATTCGATCGGCAGGCAGCCGGACGACGTACTCCAACTCAGCGGTCGTGCTGGCCGCGCGATTGACGACGAGGTAGCGGCATGGGGCGGCGTCGAACGACCCGCCCGCGCCATCCACCCGGCCGCCGCCGCGCAGGAGCGGCCCTGCGACTGCCATCCCCTCGATGCGCTCGCGCGCCCGCGGCGGCATCCGTCCGATATAGCCGCCGACCAGCGGATGCTCGTGCTGGGTCGCGTAAAAGAGCACGCGCCGATCCTGCGAGCCGACGCCGACGCTCAATCCATCGCCGATGCCGAACGGCACCTCGCACACCGCGCCGGCCGGCGCGACAGCCAGCGCCTGATAGACCGCCGGACGATCGAGCGGCGTGAGCGGGATCGGCGCATCCCAATACTCGAACACGATGATCGCCACGACCAGCCATTGAACGGCGGGACGCCGCAGCGACGTCGGCGCAGCGGCTGCGCGCGCGAGGCCGAACGCAAGGAGGAGCCCGAGCGCCATGTAGACGACGACGATCGCGCGGCCCGGCATGCGCGCGTTGGCGACAAACGGGAAGAAGCGCGCCAGGATCTCCGGCAGCTTGAGCCCGGTGTCGAACCCGGCGACGAGCAAGAACGGGCCAAGCGCCCAGAGCAGGAAGACGCCGGCGACGACGCGCCAGCGCCGCGCTTCCTCGACACCGCGGCGCGACCCGCGCGTAAGGAGCAGAATCACGATTGGGGCGAGCCCGAGCCAGGCAATCGCTTCGACGCGGTCGGCGGCGATCGCGTCGTACGCACGCGCGCTGACCTCGCGCATGATCGGGTGCAACGGGTGCCCCAGCAGCGGTGCCACCACATCCACACCGCGCGGCGCGCTGCGCCATCCGTAGGCCGGCGATACGTATTCGCCGCGCGCGACGAGCTTCGCGGCTTCCCAGAACAGCGGCGCCGCGCCGGCGGCGAACGTGGCGGCGACGATCGACGCGATCGCCACCGCTCGCTTCACCGCGCCGGGCGCCGCGACCGACCAGGCGATTCGCGGCCGCCAGGTCAGCGCCAGCCAGGCCAGCATGCAGATCCACGCCACGGTCAGCGCGTTCTGCGGCGTGCGGCCCGAGATGGTGATGCCGCCGGCGTCGATCGAGCCGCCTCCAGTTGCCGCGATCGCGAGCCCGAGTCCGGCCGCGGCGATCGCGGCAGCAAGCAGCAGCCATCGAACCGCGTGGCCACCTGCCGCCGCGCTGCCGCGCGTCGCCTTCGTCCGCAACGCCCATGCGGCGAGGTAGGCGATGGTGAACAGGCAGAGATAGACGACGTAGTAGTACGCCGTGTAGGCGGCGGCGGCCAGCACCAGGCCGGCCGCGATCGCGGCGCGGTTGGACGCGCGATCGACGGCGCGGTGCAGCGCCAGCGCGAAGGCCGGCAGCACCCACACAGCCACCAGGTCGAAGTGGCCGAGCAGGTGCGCCGCGACGTACGGCGAGAGGCCGAAGACGATCGCGGCGGCCACCGCCGCGCGGCGGCGCGGCCCGGCGCCGGCCGAATCGAGGAGCGTCCACGCCAGCGCGTACATCGCCGCCATGTTGGCGATCAGGAACGCGAGCAGCAGCACGTTGTAGGCGGCCACGATCGAAAGCGGCTTCAGCAGCGTCGCAGCGACCAGCGCCGGCAGCGCGCAGTGCGGGTGATCGGCGATGGTCGTGCCAAACGGGTAGAACAGATGCGTGGTGTGGAAGTAGGGAAGCCCGGGCGTCGCCAGCACGTGGCGCATCCACCACAGATTCCAGAGAAAACTGTAGTTGTCGCCGGGATTGCCCGGCACCGCGTCGCCGATGTGCCGCGCCAGCGGCCAGGTCCACGCGATGGCGAGCGCGGCGAACAGCGCGAGCGGGCCCGCGTGCACCGTAGGGGCGGAGCTTGCTCCGCCCCTGGCCTCCGCGGGCCGAGCAAGCTCGGCCTCTAACGTCGTGGCCGCACGACCAGCTCGCCGTGCATCTGCCGGCAGCCGTCCTCGATCTGGAGGTTGCAGTAGTAGCGGAAGGTGCCCGGCCGATCGGCGCGGAACTCGAAGGTGACCGGATGCCCGGGCGAGGCGCGCTTGGCGATGCGGTATTCGTCGATCGTCAGGCTGTGCGCGATGTCGTCGGTGTGCAGGTCGATCTTGACCAGGTCGTCCTGGTTGACCTCGATCCGCGGCGGATCGAAGGCGAAGCGGTGGACGCCGACCGAGAACGGCTTCACCGTCGGCCCCTGGTCCTGCGCGGCGGCCACGGCCGCCGCCAAGCCCGCCACGAGCAGCACGCCTTCGAACAGTCGCGGCATTGCGGTGATTGTACGACGTTCACGAGACCCAACCGGTCGGCGCTTGCAAAACTGTAAGCGCGCCGCGCGGTCGAGCGGCCCTCTTCAGATGAGCTGCTCGAGCCGATAGACAGGAGTACTCATGACCACGCTCAACGCCGACCCGACCGCCGCCACCACCCTCGGAGACAGCCTGCCCGCCGACGCCGCCGCGAAACGACGCCTCGACACGCCGTCGCTCATCGCCGCCATGCTGAACGCGGGGAAGGGCATCAGCGACCTCATTTTCTCGCCCGGACGCCCGCCGCAGGTGGAGAGCCACGGCGAGCTGACCCCGGTTCCAGGCCTGCCCGTGCTGCAGGCCGACGATACCGCCGCGATCGCGCGCGATCTGGTCGGCAAGAACGACCACGCGCTGCGGACGCTGAAGGAGCAGGGCGCCTGCGACCTCTCGTACTCGCTGCCCGAGCGCGCGCGCTTCCGCGTCAACGTCTTCCGCCAGCGCGGCACCTTCGCGGTCGTCATGCGGGTCATCGCGACGAAGATTCCGACGCTCGCCGAGCTCCACCTGCCGCCGTCGCTGGCCGAGGCCGCGGCCTTCAAGAACGGCATCGTCCTGGTCACGGGGCCGACCGGCTCGGGCAAGTCGTCGACGCTCGCCGCGCTGATCGACATCATCAACGCCACGCGCGCCGAACACATCATCACCATCGAGGACCCGGTCGAGTTCCTTCACGTCCACAAGAAGGGGACCATCCACCAGCGCGAGCTGCACAGCGACACGCCGACCTTCGCGCTGGCGCTCCGTGCGGCGCTGCGCCAGGCGCCGAAGGTCATCCTGGTCGGCGAGATGCGCGATCGCGAGACGATCGAGATCGCCCTGACCGCGGCTGAAACCGGGCACCTGGTGTTCTCGACGCTTCACACCATCGATGCCGCGAAAACGGTCGAGCGCATCGTCGGCACGTTCGATTCGTCGGAGCAGCAGGGGATCCGCGCCCGGTTCGCAGCCTCCTTCCGCTGCATCGTGTCGCAGCGCCTGGTGCCGAAAAAGGGCGGCGGGCGTGTCGCGGTGCTCGAGGTGCTCAAATCGACGATGCGCACGCGCGAGTATGTGGAGCGCGGCGACGGCGAGGGCAGGTCGATCGTCGACGCGATGCGTGACGGCGCGCTCGACGGGATGCAGCACTTCGACGGCGAGCTCGAGCGCCTGGTCAGAGAGGGAACGGTCTCGATGCAGACCGCGGTCCTCTATGCCAGCAACTCGGGCGATCTACGGGTGCAGCTGGCCGATATCCCGATGGACGAGTAGCGGTTCTATTCCTTCTTGCCCGCCGCGGCCTCTTCCTGGAGCAGCGCCTTGCGGCTCAACCGAATCTTGCCGGTCGGGTCGATGTTGATCACCTTGACCAGCAGCTGCTCGCCTTCCTTCAGCTCATCGCGCACGTCCTTCACGCGGTGGTTGGCGATCTCGGACACGTGCAGCAGGCCGTCGGTGCCGGGCATGATCTCGACGAAGGCGCCGAAATCGGTGATTCGCTGCACCTTGCCCATGTAGGTCTTGTTGAGCTCGGGCGTCGCGGTCAGCTCCTGGATGATCGAGATCGCTTTCTGCGCCGAGGCGCCGTCGGCCGACGCCACGTTGACGCGGCCGTCGTCCTCGACGTCGATCTTCACGCCGGTCCGCTCGATGATGCTGCGGATCATCTTGCCGCCGGGGCCGATGACGTCGCGGATCTTGTCGACCGGGATGCGGATGGTCACGATCCGCGGCGCGAACAGCGAGATGTTCTGGCGCGACGCCGGCAGCGCCTCGCGCATCTTCTCGAGGATGAAGAGCCGGCCGCGGCGCGCCTGATCGAGCGCCCGGGTCATCACCTCGGTGGTGATGCCGCCGACCTTGATGTCCATCTGCAGCGCGGTGATGCCGTCGGCGGTGCCGGCGACCTTGAAGTCCATGTCGCCGTAGTGATCTTCGGCGCCGGCGATGTCGCTGAGGACCGCGTACTTGCCGGTCTTCTCGTCCATCACCAGGCCCATCGCGATTCCCGCGACCGCCTTCTTCATCGGCACGCCGGCATCCATCATCGCCAGCGATCCGCCGCAGACCGACGCCATCGACGAAGAGCCGTTCGATTCGAGGATGTCGGAGACGACGCGGACGGTGTAGGGGAACTGCTCCTCGGTGGGCATCAACTGGGCGAGCGCGCGCTCGGCCAGCGCGCCGTGGCCGACCTCGCGCCGGCCGGGGCCGCGCATGAAGCCGACTTCACCGACCGAGAAGGGCGGGAAGTTGTAGTGGAGCATGAAGCTCTTCCAGGTCTCGCCCTCGAAGCTCTCGATCTTCTGCGCGTCGTCGGCGGTGCCGAGCGTGCAGGTGACCAGCGCCTGCGTCTCGCCGCGCGTGAACACGGACGACCCGTGGGTGCGCGGCAGCACGCCGGTCTCGATCCAGATCGGCCGCACCTCGTCGAACTTGCGGCCGTCGAGGCGGACGCCGTGCGTCAGCACCTCTTCGCGGAGCACTTTTTCCTTCAGTTCCTTGAAGATCGCCTTGGCTTCGAGCTTGCGCTCGACCTCGGCGTCGGGCATCGAGGCGACCAGATCCTTGAGCGCCTGGTCGACGGTCTCGTAGTTCTCGAGCTTGCCGCGGATGCGCATCGCCTCGGTGAGCGGCACGTAGACCTTCTCTTCGACCTCGCGGTAGAAGTCGTGGCCGATCTCCTTGGTCGACACCGTCAGCTTCTTCCGGCCGATCGCCTTCGCCAGCGCATCGATGCCGGCGACGATCTCCTTGATCGCCTTGTGCGCGGTTTCCAGCGCCTGCACCACCTGCGCTTCGCTGACCTCGCTGGCGCCGGCCTCGACCATCACCAGGCCGTCGGCGGTGCCGGCGACAATGATGTCGAGCTTGCTCTCCTTGCGCTGCTGGAAGCTGGGGTTGACGATGAACTGCTCGTTGACCATGCCGACGCGGACGCCGGCAATCGTCTTCTCGAACGGGATCTCCGAGATCGCGAGCGCCGCCGAGGCGCCGGTAATCGCGAGGACGTCGGTGTCGTTCTCCTGATCGGCGGAGAGGACCAGCGCGATCACCTGGGTTTCGAAGCGCCAGCCGGTGGGGAAGAGCGGCCGGATCGGCCGATCGATGCAGCGGCTGGTGAGCACTTCCTTTTCCGTCGGCTTGCCTTCGCGCTTGAAGAAGCCGCCGGGAATGCGCCCCGAGGCGTAGGTGTATTCCCGGTAGTCGACCGTCAACGGCAGGAAATCGATTCCTTCGCGCGGGTTCGCCGCGCGGCACGCCGTGACGAGCACGACCGAGTCGCCGTAGCGCACGATCACGGCGCCGTGCGCCTGCTTGGCGAGCTTCCCGGTCTCGAGTGTCAGAGTCTTCTGGCCAACGGTGATTTCACGCGTATGCATATCGCTTCAGTCAAGGGGCCGTACCCCTTTTCAAAGCTGGGTCCCGGCGAAAAGGGGGTACGGCCCCTTTCGCCCGAGCTACTTGCGGATGTTCAGCCGCTTGATCAGATCGGAGTAGCGCTGCGCGTCCTTGCCCTTGAGGTAATCGAGCAGCCGCCGCCGCTTCCCGACCAGCATCAGCAGACCGCGGCGCGAGTGGTGATCCTTTGCGTGGGTCTTGAAGTGCTCGGTGAGGTAGTTGATGCGTTCGCTGAGAATCGCGACCTGGACTTCCGGGGATCCGGTGTCGCCTTGATGCGTGCTGTAGCTGCCGATTAGCTCTGTCTTGCGGTCTTTGGTTAACGCCACCTGCGGTGTCCTCCACGAACGCTCCAGACGCACGCGCCGAGGGTCGTCCGGACCCGCGCGCGGCACCGGATGCGCCGTATGCCGGGGTACTCCTTAGTCGAGCAAGTTCAACATGTTACATCAGAACAACAGAGGGATGCAAAAGCGCGGTTGAACCGACCGGCTCGGCGATGCCGATGAGTTGCCCGCTCTGATCGAGCAGCCGCACGAAGCTCGAGGCGCGCGCCGGCAGGCCTCGCTCGGTGTCGGCCGGGCCGAGCTCGCGGCCGTGGACTGCGCGCAGAACGCCTTCGGCGGTCAGCGTCACCGCAGCGAACGCGGGCAGCATGTCGGCCAGCGGAATCATGGCATCCACGGCGTGTTGCGGGTCGCGCTCGATCCCCTCCAGGCTGATCGATTGCTCGATGGTGAAATCGCCCGACCGCGTCCGTCGCAGCGCGGCGAGATGGCCGCCGAGGCCGAGGCGCTGACCGAGGTCGTGCGCCAGCGAGCGCACGTAGAACCCGGCGGAGCAGTCCACGCGAAGCGTGACGGTGTCGCCATCAATGCTGACCACGTCTATCGCATGCGCCGTCACGCTGGCGAGGGCGGGCATGGCAGGTAGGGCAGGTTGGGTTCTGGCAAGCTTGTAGCTTCTCGCGCCGTCGATCTTCTTCGCCGAGTAGGCCGGCGGCTGCTGGAGGTAGGTGCCGCGGAACGCTGAGAGCGCCGATTCGATCTCGTCCCGCGGCGGCAGCGGGGCGCGCGACACCGGGCCTACCGGCTGCCCTTCGGCGTCGCCGGTGTCGGTGGCGAACCCGAGCCGCACGACGGCCTCGTAGGACTTGTCGCTGGCGCTGAGAAACTGCGACAGCCGCGTCGCCCGCCCGACCACCAGCAGCAGCACGCCGGTCGCGGCCGGATCGAGCGTGCCGCAGTGGCCGATGCGCTTCTCGCGCAGCAGCCGCCGCATCCGCGACACGACGTCATGGGAGGTCGGGCCGGCCGGCTTGTCGACGATCAGCAGCCCGTCCATCGATCACGACACGTTGCGCTGCGCCTCGGGCTCCTCGGCCTGCCCGCTCACCGCCTGCTCGATGCGCTCGACGAACAGCTTCTGCAGCGCATCGATCGGACCGGTCACCGTGCAGCCGGCGGCGTTCTTGTGCCCGCCGCCGCCGAACTGCTTCGCCACCGCGCCGATGTCGATCGCGCCCTTCGAGCGCATGCTGACGCGATACTGATCGCCTTCGTCCTGCTTGAAGAAGACGACCGCCTGGATTTCCTTGACCGTCAGCGGCAGGTTGATCAGCCCTTCGGTGTCTTCGTAGGTGCCGCCGGCGGCGCGCGCCATCTCGTGATCGAGGTAGACGATGGCGATGTGGCCGGTCGGATCGATCTGCATCGCGCTCAGCACCGCGCCGAACAGCTTCAGCCGGCCCATGTTGTTGCTGTCGTAGACGTTGCGCGCCACCAGCACCGGGTCGACCCCGGCCTCCAGCGCTTCGCGGCAGATGTCGAAGGTCCGCGGCGAGATGCTCGAATAGTGGAACGAGCCGGTGTCGGTGAGGATGGCGAGGTAGACGTGAGTCGCGATCTCGACGGTCAGCGGCACGCCGAGCGCCCCCACCAGGTCGAACACCATCTCGCCGCAGGCCGCGGCGCTGGCGTCGAACCAGTTGACCTGGCCGTAGCCGCTGTTGCCCGGGTGGTGATCGATATTGATGACGAAGAAGCGCTCCAGCCCCTTGACGCCGGTCCGCGCCAGGCTGCTGCACTCCATGATGATCGCCGCGTCGAACTCGCCCTCGACCTCCGGCGCGATGACGATGTCGGGCACCGCCGGGAAGGCCATCAGCGGCGCCGGCGCCGGGTCGGCGTTGACGACCGTCACCTCCTTGCCCATTGCCTGCAGCGCGTAAGCCATCGCCAGCTGCGAGCCGATCGAGTCGCCGTCGGGCCGGGCGTGCGACGAGATCACGAACCGCCGCCGCGCGCGAATCGCTTCGACGGTCTTCTGCACGTCAGGATTGGTCGTCATCGTGGTCCGGGTGGGCGTCGTCCGGCGCGTCGCCGGCGCCAGCGGGCTGAGAGGCGTGGATTTCGTTGAGCAGCTGCTCGATCCGGTCCTGGCCGGCGATCGACTGGTCGTAGAGGAACTCGAGCTCGGCGACGCGCTTGAGGCGGAGGCGCGCGCCGATCTGGCGGCGGAGAAACGGAATCGCGCGGTGCAGCGCCCGATCCGATTCGCGGCGCGCCCGCTCGTCGCCGAGCGCGGTGTAGAAGACCCGGGCGTGCTGCAGATCCGGCGTCACCTGGACCCGGGTGATGGTGACGAAGCCGATCCCCGGATCGTGCACCTCGCGCGCCAGCATGGTCGCCAGTTCATGGCGAATCTGGTCGGCAACGCGATCGGGTCGAGACCCTTGCGACATCAGCGGAAGGCGGAAGCCTTGCTCAAGCCGGCGTCAGCACTCGTTCCATGCTGAAGACCTCGATCACGTCGCCGATCTTCAAGTCGTTGTACTTCTCGAAGCCGATGCCGCACTCGAAGCCGCTCTTCACCTCGCTGACGTCGTCCTTGAAGCGGCGCAGCGAGCCGATCTTGCCGGTGAAGATGACGACGTTGTCGCGCAGCAGCCGCGCCTGGGTGTCGCCGGCGCGGGTGATCCGGCCGTCGGTGACCATGCAGCCGGCGATGGTGCCGAACTTCGGCACCTTGAAGATGTCGCGCACCGCGGCGATGCCGATCCGCACTTCCTTGAAGGTCGGATCGAGCAGGCCGGCCATCGCCTTCTTCATCTCGTCGGTGACGTTGTAGATCACCGAATGCTGCCGCACCTCGACCCGCTCGCGCGCCGCCAGGTCCTCGGCGTTGCGATCCGGCCGGACGTTGAAGGCGATGACGATCGCGTTCGACGCCGACGCCAGCAGCACGTCCGACTCGTTGACCGCGCCGACGCCGGAGTGGATGATCCGGATCTTCACCTTCTCGTCGGACAGCTTCGCCAGCGTGTCGGCGAGCACTTCCGCCGAGCCCTGCACGTCGGCCTTGATGATGATCGGCAGCTCCTTCATGCCGCCTTCGGCGATCTGCGCCTGGAGCGACTCGAGCGTGAGCCGCGAGCCCTTGGCGCCGAGCGCCTTGACCTTCGACTGCTCCTCGCGGAAGGTGGCGATGTGCCGCGCCTTGGCCGCGTCGGCGACCTGGAACAGGTCGCCCGGCTGCGGCAGGCCGGAGAGCCCGAGCACCTCGACCGGCGTCGACGGACCCGCCGCCTTGGTCGGCTTGCCGCGGTCGTCGATCAGCGCGCGCACCCGGCCGACAATCGGGCCGGCGATGAACGTATCGCCGACATTGAGCGTGCCGTCCTGCACCAGCACCGTCGCTACCGGGCCGCGGCCCTTGTCCAGCTTGGCTTCGAGCACCGTGCCCGACGCGCTGCGCTTCGGGTTGGCCTTGAGCTCGCCGATGTCGCTGACCAGCAGCAGCATCTCCAGCAGTTGATCGATGCCGGTCTTCTGGCGCGCTGACACTTCGACAGTGACCGTCTGGCCGCCCCATTCCTCCGGCATCAGCCCGAGGTCGGTCAGCTCGCGCTTGACCCGCTCGGGCTGCGCGTTCGGCTTGTCGATCTTGTTGATGGCGACGACGATCGGCACGTTCGCCGCCTTGGCGTGATCGATCGCTTCCTTGGTCTGCGGCATCACGCCGTCGTCGGCGGCGACCACCAGCACGACGATGTCGGTGACCTTCGCGCCGCGGGCGCGCATCAAGGTGAACGCCGCGTGACCCGGCGTATCGAGGAAGACGATGTTCCGCTTGCTGATGGTGACGTGATACGCGCCGATGTGCTGGGTGATGCCACCGGCCTCGCGCTCGGCGACGCGGGTTTCGCGAATTGCGTCCAGCAGGCTGGTCTTGCCGTGGTCGACGTGGCCCATCACGGTGACCACCGGCGCGCGCAGCACGACGTCCTCAGCCCGCGCTTCGCCCTCGTCCACGTGCAGCAGCTCCTCTTCGAAACTCCGCATCTGCACGTCGGCGCCGAACTCGCGCGCGATCATCGTCGCCGTCTCGGTGTCGAGCGCGGAGTTGATGGTCAGCATCAGCCGCTTCATCAGCAGCTTGGCGAGCACGTCCTTGACGCGCAGATCGAGCTTGTCCGCGAGGTCCTTTACCGTCATGCCTTCGGCGAGCGTGATCGTCTTGGTGACCGGCGGCGGCACCATCGGCGACTGTGGCGGCGCCGGACGCACCTGCTCGCGGCGCTGCGCGGCGGCGGGCCGGCCGGTGCCGCCCGGCCGCTGCGGATACGACGGCCGCTGCGGCATGCCGGGGCGCTGTGGATACGGTTGGCCGGGCCGCGGCGGCAGCCCCGGCTGCTGCGTGCGAATCGGCTGCGACGGCAGCGGCCGCGGCCCGCCCATCGGCGGACGCGCGCTCGGATATTGAGGCCGCTGGCCGAGGGCGCCGCCGGCTGCGGCGGCCGGCCGCGCTCCCGCGGGCGACGCGGGACGTGCTGATGCTCCTGCCGCGGCACCGGCAGGGCGCGCCGCCACCGGGGCGGCCGGCTTCGGCGGCGCGATCGGACGCTGCACGACACGCGGCGCCGGCGTCGTCGGCAGCGGCTGCGTCGGCGTCGTCGGTCGCTGTTGTTCGATGCGCAGGCGCAGCGTCGGCGGCACGATGCGCCCCGGCGCCGGCAGCTTCGCCGCCGCCGCGGCCGGCGCAGCGGCAGCCGGAGCCGGCATTTCAGCGGCGGCCGCGGCATCAGGTGCCGAAGCCGCCTGCTCGCCTGGCGCCGCTGCGACAGGTTCGGCGGCGGGCGGCGCTTCGACGCGCGGCGTCTCGACTTTTGCCGCGGCGGCGGGCGCGGCCGGCGCGCGGCGCGGCTCGAGAACCGGCGGCGCTTCCACCGGTGCGGCCGGCGCCTGCATTTGCGGCGCTTCGGCGACGGGCGCGGCCGCAACGGGCGCCGGTGCTTCGACTGCGGGCGACGCTTCGACGACCGGCGGCGCCGCGGGCGCCGGCTTCACCGTCTTGACCAGGCGCGGCGGCGGCAGCGCCGGCGCCGCAGGCTTCGGCGGCTCGGCGGCCTTCTTCGCCGGCGCGCCCTTCTTGCCCTTCGCGACCGGCGTTTCGGCGAACATGTCTTTCGCCGGCAGCGAGATGTTCCGCTGACGCGCCACGCGCTCGACGAACTGCCGCGCGACGACCTCTTCGATCGTGCTCGACGCGCTCTTCACCTCGATGCCGTGATCGCGCTTGAGCAGCGCCGTCACTTCCTGGCTCGTGGTGCCGAGCAGTTCCGCGATCTTGAATATCCGGACAGTTGCCAAACTCTAGCCCTCTGGTTGCTCTTCGCCGGCCTCTTGGGTCGCCTCCGGCTGCGGCCGCACCGCTGCCAGAATCTTTTCCGCGGTCTTCTCGCCGATGCCCGGCAGCTCCGACAGCACCTCGGCGGTCGCCGATCCGAGCGCCTCCAGCGTCGCGAACCCGCCGTCGACCAGCTTGCGGATTGTCTTGTCGCTGATGCCGGCGAGCGCGTACGGCGGCGGCGCGTCCGCGGGTTCGCCGGTCTCGGCCGGCGCGGCGGCGGCAGGGGCAACTTCCGCGGTCTCTTCCGCCGCAGCTGATTCACCCGGAATCTCGAGGTCGCCGAACTGCGCCTCGACTTCGCGGCGCTTCTCTTCCTCGCTCTTGATGTCGATGCGCCAGCCGGTCAGCTTGGCGGCGAGCCGGACGTTCTGCCCCTTCTTGCCGATCGCCAGCGACAGCTGCTTGTCCTCGACGATCACTTCCATCACCCGGTCCTTGTCGTCGACGATCGACACGCGCTGCACCTTCGCCGGGCTGAGGCCGTTGGTGACGAAGGCAATCGGGTCCTCGGACCATTCGACGATGTCGATCTTCTCGCCGCGCAGCTCGCGGATGATCGACTGCACGCGCGTTCCCTTCATGCCGACGCAGGCGCCGACCGGGTCGACGTCGCGCTCGCGCGACATCACCGCGACCTTGGCGCGGTCGCCGGCCTCGCGCACCGCGCCGCGGATCATCACCGTGCCGTCGTAGATCTCCGGCACTTCCTGCTCGAACAGCTTGATCAGCAGCGCCGGGTCGGTGCGCGACAGCACGATCTGCGGCCCCTTGGCGCTGCGGTTGACCCCCTTGATCACCGTGCGGACGCGATCACCGGGGGTGTAGCTCTCGGCGCGCGACTGTTCCTTGCGCGGCAGCACCGCTTCGATGCGGCCGACCTCGAGGATGATGTCGCCGTTCTCGAAGCGCTTGACCGTGCCGTTGACCACTTCGCCGATCCGCTCGTTGTACTCGGCGAAGACGTGCTCGCGCTCGGCCTCGCGCACCTTCTGGAAGATCACCTGCTTGGCCGTCTGCGCGGCGATCCGCCCCAGCACCTCGGTCGGCTTCGGGAACTCCATCTCGTCGCCGAGCTCGATGCTGTTGGCGACCTCGTCGCCGTAAATCGGCCGGTACATCTCGCGCGCTTCGGTCAGCGAGATCTCGGTGGCGGGGGAGGCGACCTCCTCGACGACGGTCTTGAGCGCGAAGAGGTCCACCTGGCCGGTCTCGGTGTTGAACCGCGTCTTCAGGTTCTCGCCCGTCTTGTAGTACTTGCGCGACGCGGTCGCGACGGCTTCCTCGATCGCGCTGATGACGACGTCGGGCTCGATCCCTTTTTCCTTCGCCAGCGCTTCGATTGTCTGCTGCAGCGGATTCGACATGTTTCAAGCTCTCCAGCAGCCGCATGCGGCCGCTAGAACTCCACTTCCAGGTTCGCCCGCGTGATCGCGTCCACCGGCACGCGGTGAGGCCGTCCGTCGTCGCCGTCGATCAGCACCTCGCGCCCGTCGACGCCGCCGAGCGTCCCCTTGAAGAAGCCCTGGCCGTCGATTCGGCCGCGGACGACGATTTTGGCGCGCCGCCCCGCAAAGCGGCGGTAATCGTCGAGCTGCCGCAGCGGGCGGTCGAGGCCGGGCGACGAAACTTCCAGGGTGTACGCGATCGGAACGACGTCCTCCACGTCGAGAATCGCGCTCAGGTCCCTGCTGACCCTGGCGCAATCGTCGACGCTGACGGAGTCTTCGGCGCTCGCCGCCGGGCCCGGCCGGTCGATCTGGACGCGCAGCACCATGCCCGGCGCCTCGCGCCGGAACTGCACGTCGAAGATTTCCAGCCCGTAATCCGCGGCCACACGCGCGGCGACGGTCCTCACCTGCTCGACAACCGACGCATCGCCCCGCATGGACGTCGAACTCAGCTACCCGCTTTTCTCACAAACAAAAAAAGTGGGCACGCGCCCACTCGGCCTTACACCCAGTGTTCAAACACGAAATTATAGCACGGGGCGCGCGACCAGGTCGTAGTCGCGGGCGCCGACGATCTCGACCTGGGCAAAATCCCCGGGCTTGAGCGCCGACGGGTCGCAGTCGGTCAGATAGACGCAGGCGTCGATGTCCGGCGCCTGGGTGGCCAGGCGCGCTTTCATCACCAGATCATGGTCGGCCGACGGGCCGTCCACGATCACGCGCGCGTGCTCGCCGATACGGCCGCGCTGGCGCTTCCGGACCAGCCGCTTCTGCAGCCCCATCACCCGCGCCCGCCGCGCCTGCTTCGTCCGCGCCGGCACGTCGTCGGGCAGCGCGTGCGCCGTGGTGCCCTCCTCGTGCGAATAGGTGAAGACGCCGACGTGATCGAACGGGTGGTCGCCGATGAAACCGCTCAGCTGGTCGATGTCGGCCGCGGTCTCACCCGGGAAGCCGACGATGAACGTCGTGCGGAGAGCGGCGCCGGGCACGCGGTCGCGAATCCGGTTCAGCAGGCGGTCGTAGGCCTTGCGCGTCCCCGGCCGCTTCATGCGCTTCAGCACGGCGTCGGAGGCGTGCTGCAGCGGCAGGTCGATGTAGTTGCACACCTTCCCGCAGTCGGCCATCGCCGCCAGCGTCTCGTCGTCGATGGTCGTCGGGTAGAGATAGAGGAGGCGGATCCATTCCAGGCCGTCGATTGCGTTCAGCTCGCGAAGCAGCCGCGCCAGCGCGCCGCGCTCGTGCCGATCGATGCCGTAGAAGGTCGTGTCCTGCGAGATCAGCAGCAGCTCCTTGACGCCGCGGCCGGCCAGAGCCCGCGCTTCGCGCACGATCGAGTCGGCGGGCCGGCTGCGGTACTCGCCGCGCAGCTTCGGGATGATGCAGAAGGCGCACTTGTAGTCGCAGCCTTCGGCGATCTTCACGTAGGCGTAGTGCTTCGGCGTGGCCAGCAGGCGCGGCGTGTCGGCGTCGTAGATGTAGGTGGGAAGGAGCAGGGGCTGGGGGCTCGGGGCCTGGGGCTGGCTGCTCCGGTAAAACGTCATCGGCGCCGCGCCGCCGCCGATCGCGCCCACGATTTCAGGAACCTGCCCCGTGCCGAGTACTGCGTCGATCTCCGGAATCTCTTTCGCGAGCTCGTCGCGATAGCGCTCCGCCATGCAGCCGGTGACGATGAGCCGCCGGCAGGCGCCGTTCTTCTTGTGCTGCGCCATCTCGAGGATGGTGTCGATCGATTCCTGCTTCGCCTTGTCGATGAAGGCGCAGGTGTTGACGACCAGCACCTCGGCGTCGCTGGCGACCTGCGTCAGCTCGTGCCCCGCCTGCTGCGCGAGGCCCAACATCACCTCGGAATCAACGAGGTTCTTCGGGCAACCGAGTGAGATGAGACCTATTTTCATTTGATTGCTGGTTAGTTGCGACTTGTCGGGGCGGAGCAAGCTCCGCCCCTACGGCTGTCAGCGTCGAAACTTTGATCTCCCGTAGGGGCCGACCTTGGTCGGCCCCTGTAGCCTATTCCCATCACGGATACAGCCGATACAGCATGCGCGGATACGGAATCGTCTCGCGCACGTGCTCGAGTTTGCAGATCCACGACACGACGCGCTCGATGCCCATCCCGAAGCCGCCATGCGGCACCGTGCCGTAGCGCCGCAGATCCAGATACCACTCGAACGCTTCCTGCGGCAGGTTGTGCTCCTTGATGCGCTGCAGCAGCAGGTCGAGATCGGCCAGCCGTTCGCCGCCGCCGATAATTTCGCCGTATCCCTCCGGCGCGAGGACGTCGACGCCGAGCGCCAGATCGGCCCGCTCCGGATCCGGCTTCATGTAGAACGCCTTGATCGCCGCCGGGTATCGATGGACCATCACCGGCCGGTCGAACTCCTCCGACAAGGTCGTCTCGTCCGGCCCGCCGAAGTCGCCGCCCCATTCGATCGGCAGCCCTTTGGCCTGGAGCTTCTTGACCGCCTCGTCGTAGGAGATGCGCGGGAACGGCTTCTGCACCGCCTCGAGCTTCGAGACATCGCGCTCGATGATTTTCAGCTCCGGCCGCCGCTTCTCGAGCACCCGCTGCACGACGGAGACGACGAGATCCTCGGCGAGCGCCATCACGTCGTTCAGATCGGCGTAGGCCATTTCGGGCTCGACCATCCAGAACTCGGTCAGGTGGCGCCGCGTCTTCGACTTCTCGGCGCGGAAGGTCGGGCCGAAGCAGTAGACGCGGCCGAGCGCCATCGCGTTGGCCTCGTTATAGAGCTGGCCGCTCTGCGTCAGATACGCCGTCTGATCCTCGAAGTACTGCGCCGGGAACAGCGTCGTCGTCCCCTCGCACGCGGCCGGGGTGAAGATCGGGGTGTCGGCGAGGATGAAGCCGCGGTCGTTGAAGAAGTCGCGGACGGCGTTGATGA
>Ga0207428_10003107_pt1 | contig 16314 bp, 8 predicted proteins | sample RhiMethybrSRZTD1_FD_187600 | JGI IMG/M metagenome (GOLD analysis project Ga0207428, IMG submission 187600) | Populus rhizosphere microbial communities from Tennessee, USA - Rhizosphere MetaG P. TD hybrid SRZTD1 (SPAdes) (version 3) | ecosystem: Host-associated > Plants > Roots > Rhizosphere >...
AGCCTCCGGCATCGGCGTCCTGGGGATACTGCGATCGGGACTACCCGCGCGAGGCAATCGTCAGTCCCTACAAATTCAAGACCGCCAAAGATCACTACGAGGCGCTTCTCGAAGAGGCGCGCCTCCGCGGCGGCCCGACTCAGCATACTTACGCCACTGTGCCCGGTGAATGGAGCGGGCGATACGTTTGGCATAGAGGGCAGAACTGGTACGCCGAATTGCTCTGGAATCAGTACCCGACTCTTCTCTCGCTGCTCACCGACGAGTACAAGACGCGGATGGTGCAAGAGGCCTACCACGACGCACACACGAACGCGCCGCAGTGGCCGGCGCAGTACTGCTGGCCCGAGGGTTTCATGAGGCGTTGGCACTACCACGCGGTGACGAACCAGCCTCATTCGGTCATCGTCACGCCCACCCTGGTCCAGTTCCTCGCCGGTGACGCCGACAACTTCATCACCAACATCCACATCGGCCGCTCGTTCAACCTGACCGGGGAAGTGCCGCGATTAGGGCCGGAAGTTCCCCAGTGGTACGGCGACACGATTGGCTTTTGGGACGGAGACGCGCTTATCACCTGGACATCGAATGTCCAGGGCTGGAAGGTGCACGGCAATCCCGAATTCTCAAACAAGATGCAGACGATCGAGATCTACACGCCCTACCGCGATGCTTCCGGCAAGTTCATCGGCCTCAACCACGAAGGCATCTTCTACGACCCGGAAGCGCTGGTGGAACCGATTCGGATGACCCGCACACTCGTTCGGGTCAGCGGTTTCGAAGAGGGCGAGCCTTACAACTTTATCGAGTGCGTCCAGACGATCTATCCGGTCAACGGGTTCGCGAAGCCAGTGGTCGCAGGTAGCGTGATCCCGTATAAGGTGCCCAATGTCTATGGCCGCCCCTGGGCGGAAATCTGGGAGGAATACCACGAGAAAGGTATGAAGCGGCCGGAGAAGGACATCTTCAAGTTCAACTGATTGTCATTAGGCTTTTGTTTTCGCACCGCGGAGCGGTGCACGGAGTTTAGCCGGGGGTTAAGCGCGAAGCGCGCAACCCCCGGAAGCGGAATCCCGTAGGTCCTCGCGATGACCCTGACCGGGGGTATCGCTCGCTGCGCTCGCTCAACCCCCGGCTAAACTCCGTGCACCGCTCCGCGGTGCGACAAAAACCTTGTGAAATAAAGAGATGGGACGAACGCTACGCCGCCGAAATTCCGCTTTTGAGCGAACCAAAGCCGACGCTACTCAAATGCGTCAGGCGCTTCAGTGGATCGAAATCCGGCGTTCGCGCATCCACGGCAAAGGGCTGTTCGCTCGCCGCGACATCGCTGCCGGGTCGCGTCTGATCCAATACCTGGGGTGGAAGGTCTCGAAAGATCAATCGGCCGAGTTGTGCCTGAAACGAAATGCCTACGTCTTTACGTTGAACGAGGTGAGCGATCTTGACGGGAAAGTCAGCTGGAATCCGGCTCGACTGATCAATCACAGCTGCGAACCGAACTGCGATGCTGAAGTGGATGATCGGGACCGGATCTGGATTGTCTCAAGACGGTCGATTCAACGCGGCGAGGAGCTGACATACAACTATGGATACGACCTTAAAGACTTCAGGAACTACCCTTGCCGTTGCGGCTCGGCCACGTGTCCGGGCTACATGGTCGCCGAAGAACTGATTCCCGCCGTCCGGCACATGCTGTCGGCGCATGTTGACTCATGCGAAACACAATCATAGTCGGAGCATCTTCAGGAATCGGAAGGGAACTGGCCAGGGTTCTTGCAAGGCACGGCTACAACGTTGGTCTCGCGGCGCGGCGCGTTGAATTGCTTCAGGAAATTGCGCGCGATATCCACACCAGGACATTCGTGAAAGTGATCGACGTGTCGCAACCTGTCGAGGCGATGCAGGCTCTGCGCGAGCTGATTGCTGACATGAAGGACGTAGACCTGTTTGTGATCAGTTCGGGGACGGGATTCAACAATCCGAAACTGGAGTGGGGTCCCGAAAGCGAGACTATCGCAGTCAACGTATCCGGATTTACCGCGATGGCGAACGTTGCAGCAGAGCATCTTCAGGCCAGGGGATCAGGCCAGCTGGTCGGAATTTCTTCGATCGCTGCTCTTCGAGGAAACGGAGGCGCGCCGGCATACGGTGCGTCGAAGGCTTTCATGTCGAATTACCTCCAGGGATTGCGCCACAGGTTCGCGAAGCTGCGCTTGCCGATCAGCGTGACCGATGTTCAACCGGGATTCGTCGACACCGCAATGGCAAAGGCAGAGCACAAGTTCTGGGTAGCCAGCCCAGAGAAGGCTGCGAAACAGATTTTTGAGGCGATACGGAAACGGAAGAAGCATGTGTACGTAACCAGGCGCTGGCGCATCATTGCCTGGCTCATCAAAGTTCTGCCGGACTGGCTGGTACATAAAATCTGACGCTGGTGCTTTGAAAGTTGTAGCAAGCGGCTCCCCTCCTCAGCGGGGCATCAACATACTTGGCTGACGTCCTCTGGTTGTCCAATGTGAGATGTGCTGCTGTGCGATGAATAATAACGTTAGCTAAACGACCAAATGGCCAGACTCAAATTTCACTCGTCGGGACAAATTTGAGTCCGGCCATCGGGCCAATTCCTAAGCCAATTATTCATTGCAAAGCAGCACATCTCACATTGGACAACGAGAGGACGTCAGCCAAGTATATTGATGCCCCCCCTCCTGCTGAGGGGAGTTCGTCATCGCCGATCAGAATCCGCAGAGGTTTCGACGCGCGATCGACCGAGCCGTAAACCAGGTGTTCCTGCAAACCGAACGTCATGACTCCTGCCGCTGAGTATCGGGCGCGGTAGATCACTACACGGCAGGGTCAAGCTGAACCGCGCTCCTTTGCCAGGCGCGCTTTGGATGTCCAGATGACCACCAAACAAAGCAATGCGCTCCTCGATGCTGAATAACCCAAGCCCGAGCTGTTGATCGTTCTTGCGATGGAGAATAACGCCTGGGTCAAACCCGACACCCTCGTCGCTCACCTGGATTTGAATTGTGTCGTCGGGACTAACCTCGAGGCTGACGTCGATCCGATCGACATGAGCGTGCTTAACCGCGTTGAACAGCAACTCGCGAACCGCCTCAAAGAGCAGGATGCGAACATCACTTGACGTCGGGTTGGCATGGGGGTTGGCGGTCACATTCACGGCGACGCTGTACTGATCCTGCGTTCGTTTTGCCAGCCATGCCAGGGCGGGAGGCAGGCCACCAATGTGCAGTATGGGAGGGAAAAGATTTACGCTCAGTGTACGTGCTGCCTCCTTTGCTTCCTGGATGTCGGCGCGCGCCCTCTGGAGCAACGTGATTTGGTCGGCTTGTGACTTGCTTGTCAGCACTCGGTCGAGCGTTACCACCGCACAAAACAATAACTGCTGGAGACCATCATGAAGCGTCTTCGCCAGTTCTTCGCGGACATGCTGTTCGGCCAGAGTCAGGTCTGACGCGAGCCGGCGCAACTGGAGAGTCCGCCATTCCAGCGCAGCATGACTTCGACGGAGGGCCTCCTCAGCCTCTTTGTGCTCAGTGATGTCCTGACAAGTGCCTTGTAGAGCGATCAGGTTCCCGCCAGAGGCAACCACCGGGCGGCCATGTACGAACAGCCAGCGGGTCTCGCCAATACCCCGGACAATGCGGTACTCATGCTCGAACGATTCCTGGTTTGCCAGGGAGCGTTCCACGATCTGTCGGACCTGCTCGCGATCATCCGGATGGACATGATCGAGGTAGGTTTCGTACGTCATGCTCAACTCGCCGGGCTCAGAACCGTGGATGCGGCACATTTCGTCCGACCAGGCCATCGTGTCCAGGACCACATCCCAATGGAAGCTGCCCACATGGGCGATAGCCTGCGATTCCCTGAGACGTAGCTCTCTTTCAGCCAGCGCCGTTTCGACCCGTTTGCGCCGTTTCCGCTGCACAAACAATCCGACGATCAGAAGCGTCTGACCAAGACAGAATGTGATAAAGCCGATGATGCTCCACCTGTGCTGCTCCCAGAGCGTGGGCTCTTTAAAGCGGACAATGCTGCCAGGCGGAAGATTCGCTTCGCGGATCCCCCATCGCTTCAGCTGCCGCCAGTCGAACATTGGCGCAAGCAGGGGGGGCTCGACCGGGATGTCCCGTGCACGCGCGCCGTTTGCAACCCGGAGGGCGATTTCGGCCGCCCTGGTCGCCATAAGCTCCGGGCTGCGGAGATTACCGCCAACGACTCCACTGCCAAGAACCGGACTGGCGAGCCCGTAGATCGGAACCGGCGCCGAACGGGCAATCAAGGCCAACACATCCTGAGACTCTAAGACATTCCCTTTTTCATCCTGTGACTGCTGCCAGAGGTAGAGAATCATCGAACGTTCCGGCAAACTGCTCGTTTTGACGATCAGTTCTCCCAGCGGCAGATCGGTGAGGTAGGTGATGGATATTTTGCTGTCATAGCCCTCCAGGTCTTGCCGCGCCGGTATCTCAAATCTCTTGTCATGTTGGAGCGTCCCGCTGACGACAAATACCTGCTCCGTACCCGGATGTAATCTCAGCGCCAGATCGAGGGTGCTGCTCTGATTGCCGCCATAAACGATCCCTGTGATGCCAGGCCCAGCAGCAAGCTCAGTCGCTGCGGGCGATTGGACGGCGACGAAAACAATGGGGATGTGCGCGAACAGTTCATGGCGGTAGTTGAGAAGGAACGTCAACGGCTGGTCCGTAACGGCAAGGATTACATCAATTTTGCGGTCGGCATACTTCGTCCGCAGATAATCGCGGAACACCAAGGATTGCTTCTCTCCCGGGAAGCGATCCGACTCCAGATATTCCGAATAGTATTCGACGGTTCCAGGCGGAGCTGACTTCAGACCTGCTCGGAAATTCTGTTCGAAAGCGATATTTCCGGCGTAGTCTCGCTGTTGCCAGTAGAGTAACAGTATCCTTTTGGGAGTCGCGACTTGCTGGGCGCGCGTGATGGAGGGGAGCGTCAACAGGACAACCGCGAGGAACAACGCTGCCGTTCCAATTGGATTGAATCGCACTCGCGCTGAATTCCTTCTGGAAATCATCTGCCCGCCTTCCCGCTCGTGTTGCCCGAGAGCAAACGTGAGATCTTGATCCTTTTCTCAGTTAAAGACCAGTTTTACAGCCAGCTGCACCTGCCGTGACGAGCCGGATTCGCCCGTTGCGAACCGCGTTCTGGTAATACGGCCAAAGTCGGGCGCGCCAACGACATTGCCGGGCTGGCCAAGGTTCGCATCGTTAAAGAGGTCGAAGACTTCGGCCCGAAACTGCAAGCTCAGTCTTTCGCCGAGCGTCGTGTTCTTAGTGATCGAAAAATCCGTGTTATTGAACCCTGGCCCGATGACCACGTTGCGGCCCAGGTTGCCGAAGCGCGCAACAGGTGTGAATACCGAAGTATCGAACCAACGCTCGACGCTGCCGATGATGTTGATAGGACCGGTCACATCGGGCCGCAGTGTGTTCGCCACTCCATTGACTGTGCTGTTGCTGGTGACGATATTGACTGGGCTGCCGCTCTGCGCCTGGAAGATCCAGGAAAGCTGCCAGCCGTCGAGGAACTGGTTGCCGCGAAATGGTAATTCATAGATAGCGCTGACGACGACGCGGTGACGCGCGTCGAAATCTGAAAGGCCACGATTACCTCTGAGGTCATCGCTGTTCTGCAAAACGATGCCCGACGAACTGAGCGAGGTGTAGTCAAGGGACTTCGACCAGGTGTAGGAGGCGTTGAACACGAGGCCTCGTCGATACCGCTGGTTCGCCGTGACCCACAGAGCGTTGTAGCTGGAGTTGCCGCTGCTCTCAGCCTGAATAATGTTGCCAAGCGAAGCACCCGGAAGTATGGGGCTCGACTCCGAAAGCGCCGCATAGGGGCGCAGTCCATTTGTAGGCTGGTTGATGTTGCGACGGGTGATCAAGTGTGTGCCCTTCGAGCCGAAGTAACCAACCATCAATGCGAGGTTGTTCGTCAGCTCGTGCTGCACGTTCAAATTCCACGACTGTACATAGGCGTTCTCAAAGCCGCGGTCCACAGTTTGTGGAGCAAGCCCGGCGACCCGAGCCACGCTGATGGCGTTGTCCAGACGTATCGGTCCGCTGAAGGTAAGGGGCATGGCCAGCGGCGGGTTCCCGCTCGCGCCACTCACCACGCTCGTCATGGGCTGATCTACGAGGATCGCATAAGCTCCACGCACGACTGTCTTACCGTGGTTAAGGGGATCCCAGGCGAAGCCGAGCCTCGGCTGAAAGTTCTTATTGTTCTGTTGGTAGGTCTCATCGAAATCCGTGCCGGCGCGCAGCAATGAGTTTTGCCGTTGGTCGAAGACAATGAAACGCTCATAGCGTTCGCTCGGCGTCATATTCCATTCGTAACGCAGGCCAAGCTCAAGGGTCAGATTCGGTCGCCACTTGTAACTGTCTTGCACGAAAGAGCCAAGCGCACCCTGGGCAATGCTGCTGGACTGATTGCCCAGCGTCACGCTGAACGAGTTCGCGGTCCCTTCGAGGAAGGAGGCAACAGTCGGGAAGTTGAACGAACCGGTGCCTTGCCGAAAGTTGTTGGTGAGGAATTGCCTGTATTCACCGCCGAGCTTGACCGAGTGTTTCCCCAACAGCCAGGTCAGAGTATCCGCAGCGACAAGTGTCGTATCACCACGACCCGAAGGGTTGACCGCAGGGCCGCCGAAGTTCAGATTGCCGCCCGCAATGCTGATCTGCGGCAATCCGATGGGCTCACTGATGCCATTTCGGATGCCAAATTCCGCCGGGTTGAGCTGGGCATTCGGCGTGGTTCTGGTGGACCAGCGGTTGAATCCAACCCGCGCTTCGTTGACCGCCGCAGAACCGAACATGTGTGCTTCGTTCAAAGTAAAAACCTGTCGCACCAATGGGGCGATGTAGCCGAAGCCTGGGATCGTATTACCAGACCTGGTGGGCTCTTTAGTCTCTCCTTGTTGAATGGCGTAGAAGCCATGCAGTTGGTCGTTTTTGCTCAGCTTTTGGCTGATGTCCGCGGTCCACTGATTGACGTTGACCGGCGCGCTCGCCGATCCAACGAAACGAGGCGCATCGGATTGTTCTGCGAAGTTCGCCTTCGGGATCAACTCGATCAGCTTCGTGATCACCGGATCAGTTGTGGAAACGCGCTGGGCATCGCTCAAGACGAGACTGTTAACGTTGAGTCCCTGACGCTGCCGCAAGCCCTCGTAAGAGACGAAGAAGAACGTTTTATTTTTGATAATCGGCCCGCCGAGACTCCCGCCGAACTGATTCCGTTTGAAAGGCGCCGGTTTGCTGGACGTATGTTCGAAGAAGTTGCGGGCGTCGAGGGCATCGTTGCGGAAGAATTCAAACAATTCCCCATGAAACTCGTTGCCGCCCGAGCGTGTTGCGATGTTGACGACTGTGCCGGAGCTCTGCCCATACTCGGCGCTGAAGGTCGAATTGTCGACTTTGAATTCCTGGATGGTGTTGATCGAAGGCTGGAAGGTGATCGAGCTAAAGGTCAGGTTATTGAGGGTGATTCCGTTGACCAGGTAGTTGACAGTCTCCTCCCGGTTGCCGGCGGCATTGAATGCCAGGGATCCCAGACCGCGCATTGGCACTGCGGAGAATGCGCTTTGCACAGGCGTCAACGACCCAGGGACAAGTAGTCCCAGGTCGAGGAAGTAGCGTCCGTTGAGCGGAGCCTCTTCCACTATTCGCCGGGGAACCACGTGGCCAACGGATACAGTCGCTCTGTCAATGAAGTTACCCGTTGAGGTCACGATCGTTTCCTGCGTGATGTCGCCCACCCGGAGACTAAAATCCTGGGCCACCGCCCGCCCAACCTCGATGATCAGGCTTTCCACAACCTGAATTTGGAAACCCGAGGCGTAAGCTTCAACGCGATAAGCGCCAACGGGCAGGGCCGCAGCCTGGTAAATGCCTTCGCCGTCGGTTTCGACAATCCGTTCCAGCCCGGTCGCCGTATTGCGCAGAGCGATCCGGGCCTCCGGCACGACCGCGCCCTCAGGATCCAGCACTCTGCCTTGCAGAGCGCCGATAGATTGTGCGTGAAGAGACGTGAAAAACCCGAAGACCAGGACCGCCGCAAATGGGGCCGCAAACAGACTGGTTGCAGATGCGCGTCTGAACAAAAAAGCCCCGTAGAAAACGTTGCTGCGCTAATAGTAGCCGTAATCGTGAAGTTACGGCAACAGGCGCGGTAGGTGCAGGCGCCCACCACCTTAGAACGTTGGAACCAGGACCATCGCCGGGAAATCGACAATTGATGAACAGCTGACTAGAATTCTTTACAGCGATGAGACGCACGTGGGAATCAAACAGACTAAACCGACTGCATGGATCAACTTTTCGCCGCTCCTTTTGGCTGTGTCCGGATGGAGAGCAGGTAATCGAGGAGTCTATCTGCCCCGTCGTTCTTGCTGAAGTACGCTTCTGCTCCAGCCTGGCGCATCGAACGCTCGATGAACTCGTCGTCGTGGGTTGAAAGCCCCACGATTTGGACGTGTGGCAGGGCTGTAAGAATCTCTCGTGTCGCCACGATGCCATTCATCAGAGGCATAGAAGCGTCCATAACAATGACGTCCGGTTGTAGGACCATAGCCTGGGAGATTGCCTCGACGCCGTTTGCCGCCTCGCCTACTACCCAAAGCCCGGGTCGTTCGCTGAACAGCTCGCGAAGACCGGCGCGAGCGACCACATGGTCGTCGGCGATCAGAATCCGCAGAGGCTTCGACGTGACAGCGGCCGAGTCGAACCCCAGGAGTTCCCGCCAGCCTGCGTCATCGCGCCGTTCTTCCGGCCCGCCGGTCGCCAGATTACCTTGCTGCAGGGTCAAGCTGAACCGCGCTCCCTTCCCCGGAGAGCTCTGGATCTCCAGACGACCCCCAAACAAAGCAAGGCGCTCCTCGATGCTAAACAACCCCAACCCGACTTGCTCGTCGTGCCTGTGATGGAGCGTAACGGCTGGGTCAAACCCGACGCCCTTGTCGCTCACCTGAATATGAATGGCGTCGTCGTGCCCAACCTCGAGTTTGACATCGACCTGATCGACATGGGCGTGTTTGACCGCGTTGAACACCAGCTCGCGGACTGCCTCAAAGAGCAGGATGCGAACATCCTTTGTCTTGGGGTTAGCTTCGGGGTCGGCGGTCAAATTCACGACAACTCCGTACTGGTTTTGCATCCGTTTCGCCAACCACGCGAGGGCGACGGGCAGGCCCCCAATGTTCAGCATCGGAGGGAAGAGATTGACACTGAGTGTACGAGCCGCCTCCATTGCTTCGTTCATGTCGGAGCGCGCCCTCAGGAGCAACGCGACCCAGTCGGCGTGAGAGTTTGACGACACCGCCCGGTCGAGCGTCATCGCGGCGCTGAATAATAACTGCTGCAGACCATCATGAAGTGTCTTCGCCAGTTCTTCGCGGGCATGATGTTCGGCAAGAGTCAGGTCCGACGCGAGCCGGCGCAACTGGAGTGCCCGTTGTTGCAGCTCAGCATGACTTTGACGGAGGGCCAACTCCGCCTGTTTCTGCAGTGCGCGATCACGTTCCTCGTTCCGGCGCGTCTGGAGAGCACCTTCAGCGCGCCGGCGCTCCGTGACATCCAGTTCAAGTCCGTTGAGCTGCAATATTTGTCCGTGAACATCGCGATGGACCTGGCCCAAACTCTCTATCCACGCAACGGTTCCGTCGGGACGCACGATGCGGAACGTGTAATCGAAAGAGTCCATTTTCGTTTCCTGGATTCGGTCCCAAAGCTCGAGCACCTGCGGACGATCCTCCTCGTGCACGCGGCTCAGCCAGGCTTCAAACGAGATCTGCTCTCCCGCCGTGAAACCGTACATTTCGCGCAAACGATTATCCCAGTCGACGCGACCGGCTCGGGCATCCCGCACCCAGGACCCCGCTCCCGAGGCGTCGAGCGCAAGGCGGAGCCGCTGTTCGCGTTCGCGCAACGCCTCTTCGGCCTGTTTCCGCCCGGTGACATCGATATTGTTTCCTACGACACGCACAAGGCGGCCGTTCTCGTCGTAATACCCCCTTCCTTTGGCAGAGAGCCATCGCACTTCGCCGGACGGACGAACAATTCGGAATTCAACGTCGAACTGTTTGTGGTCGCGGATAGCGGCGTCGCGCTCCGATTCCAATGCGGCGAGATCCTCCGGATGCACCCGTGAACGAAAGTCCTCGTAAGTTGGTGCGGCCCCAGAATCGAATCCGTAGATCTCACAGAACTCGGGAGAGCATGTAGCGACGTTTGTACTCACATCCCAGTCCCAGATGCCAATGGTGCCGATACTCACAGCCAGACGCAGCGATTCTTCGCTCTTGCGCAGCGCCTCTGTGGTTTGTTTCAGTTCTGCTCTAACCTCGCTGAGCGCCGTCGTCTTTAGCTGATATGCCACAGAAGCGAAGCGCGAGAGGCTGGTCAGAACCCGTTGATCTTCTGTATCGAACTTCCTTGACGGCGAATGCGCGACTACCCACAGCGTGCCAACCGGCTTGCCCTCGGTGTGAAACGGCGCCAGCAATGCTTCGACGATCGGAGGATCGATCGCCATACCGTAATTGAAGTGCCGCTCCGGATACGAAAATAAGAGCGTGGCGTTGCGGTCGAGCACGATACCGGAAGGGCTGGCCTCACGCAGCACATGGCTCCCTGTGTTAGGCGCGAATTGCCCGGCGATCGCGTGCCAGCGGAATACGCCTGCCGCACCACCGGGCTCAAGGATGCTGATTCCAGCTGAGTCGGCACGGCACAGGGAGAGCGCCGCTTCTACGAGTTTCTGCAGGATCATCTGCGGCGACCCGACCATCGCTTCGGCCATTGCCGCAAGAGCTCGGTTCTCAGTTTCGTAATCCGGCGGCCGCGTCGGCCGACGCGCCAGTTCGGCCGTTACAAGGACTTCATCAAGGGATCTAGACATGAATTATCTCGACAGCAAAGCCTCGTTGCCCGGCAGGTCTTAATCCGATCGTGCCCCGATATTATTTACTAAATTGCGTTTGGCTTTACGGTTGCGCCCACGAGTCTCGAACAGTCGGAGCTCTATGTCAATTACGTTCGGGCAAGGCCGACGGAGGATGTGGGGTTGGGATCGATCTTTAACGCGGAATCGCCGTGACCTTCGACGTGACCTTCGCTCCTGGCGCAATGGCCACCGCGATGGCCCGCTCTTCGTACTTCTCAAGAAACGCTGCGTTGGTGTATGCCCCGGTTGGCATCACGTCCCACGCAAACATCTTGTAGTCTCCGGGAGCGATGCCGCGGATGATGAAGGCTCCGCTGGAGTCGGAGCGGCTCATATAGTAGAGCGCGTCATTTTGACGACGCGTTGCCGGCACAAGGGCCACCGTGCCGCCGATCACCGGTTTGCCTGAAGCATCCTGGACCGTGCCATCGAGCGTGCTCGCACCGGACTTGATGATCACCTGGATCGGATCCGGATTCCGTCCGCGGATTTCAAAACCGGTATCGTAAATACTCGAGCCGCCTTGACGCATGTCCTCGACGTAGAAATCGCCGCCGAGCGGCGCTACGGCCAGTCTGAAATGACCATCGGGGCATCCCTGTATGTTGAACGAGCCGTCCGCCGCAATGTCCGCGGGTTGTGCAGCACCAAGGCGCCTCAAAGCATCCGCTGGAACGAGTGCCATTCGAACAGAGCCTGGGGTGGGCGTACCGCCATTGACGGTTATGGAACCCCTTGCCTGCAGACCGGCGCGAATCGTCATGACGAGTCCGCCCACATCCTGATTACGAACATCGACGACAGTTCGAGCAATGGCCGGCGTCGCGGAATTTCCGTTAAAAACTGCGATGAGGTCATACGAGCCCGGCAACACATTCGCAATTTCGAATGGTCCTGCAGAAGCAGCCGTTACGGATACGGACGTGCCGCCGCTGTTTCCTCCTTCGGGCCTCGTCAGGTCGCGGGAATTGAGAACAAGCTGTATCGTCGCGTTCTGATTCTGTTGAATCACTGCGAAAGCACCCTGCGCTGTTGGAGGTGGCGCCGCGACAGGAACCGCTGTACTGACCGTGCCTGAGATCTTGAACGTCTGGGGAGTCTGAATCGCGATATCGATATTTTGGATTTCCTCGCCACCGTGAATCGTGATTTTTATTGCTCGCGAAATATCAAACTCATTCGGGAAGAAGGTCTTCACGCTTCGGGCGCCGCCCGCCAACGCCGCGATCGCAGAGGGGGGCCGCGGCGTTGCTCCGATGTAATAGTCACCGGGTGGTATTCCGTAGAGGCGATACTCGCCGCGATCGTCGCTTTCTTTCGCTATTGCAGTCATGAGAAAGGGCAGGCCATTCGTGTAAGAGATCACCAATGCCTCGACCTGCACGTTCGATGCGAATTGGCCGGACGCATCGCGAATGCGTCCGCGAATCACCGACGTCGGAGTCATCGTGATCAGGGCCTCGGCAGTTTGTCCGTTCGCAACGTTGACGCCGGCGCTGGGATCGGGCGAGTTAATAAGAGGACCGGAGTATTTCTTGTGACCCGCCGTGACGGTGTAACGGCCCGGAGCAAGATCCTTGAAGGCGAAACCGCCGGAGTCGTCGGTTATCGTCGAAATAATCGGACCACCGGCTCCGCCCGCGCCTCTCTGGCCCCCGCCCCCTCCCGCTGGCGCGTTTCCTCGACTCAGGATGACCTGGGCATCTGCGATCGGTTCCGTTCCACCGGCTCGGAGCACGCGCCCCTGAATGGCGCCTGTTCCTGTCTGCTGTGGCGGTGCCTGCAATGCGAAAGCGGCCGCAACAAACCATGCGAAAACTCTCATGGGATCACCCTCAATTGCTCCGTCACATTGCCGTCTTGAGTCACACTAATGGGACGTCCGCTTGCTTCGTACCTCGACATGAAGCCGGGGTTGTACCAGGTGTTGGCAGGCAACGCTTGCTGCCACGAAAACAACTTGTAGTTGCCGGGAGCAATGTTGTGCAGCGTAAATCGGCCCGCCTTGTCCGTGAAAGCTTGATGAAAAAGGACCCGGTTCTGACGGCGGTTTTCCGGCGGCGCAAGAACGACAGTGGCGCCGAAGACGGGTTTCCCCGCGCCATCCTGGACAATGCCTTCCACCGTTCCTGCTCCGGAACTCAAACTCACTTCGATGGGATCAGGCACTTCCGAAGTGATTTCAAAGCCGGAGTCGAACACGCTTCGCGCACTTTTACGGACGTCGGCAACGTAGAGATTGTTCGGCAGACCGGGGCCGATATCGATGTGATAGGGGCCGGGTGGTACCTGGATCATCGTGAAGGCGCCATCTTTATCGGAAGCGACATAGCGTGTGCTGAGCGTTGAATAGATGCCCAGTTTCATGCTGCTGTCGTCGACGCGTAGCGTGACGCGTACCGCGCTCTGCGGAGCGCGCCCATTGACCGTCACCTTTCCGCTGACGTTGACCGAGTGATCGACTTTGATCGCAACACCGCTGATGTCTTCATTGCCGACATTGATATAGGCTCGGCCAAAGGCGAAACCGGCGCCCCCCTGTGCGTTGCTCTCGGGAATTCTTCCCATAAGGATGTAGGAACCAGGCGGAATACCCTGGGTTTGAAACTGGCCGACGCCGTTGTTGAGTTGTACCACTCCAACAGCCCGGGCTCCACCGCCTGTCACATCCGGCTTATCGGAATCGCGCGACACGAGCATCAATGAGGGTCGCTGCAAACCGGGGTTTGCAGAAAGGACCGCCGCTTGTTGCGCGGTTTCTTCCGCCGGAATGGTGGTGGTGAAAGTACCGCTCACGCGAGCGAGAGGCGCAGGACGGACTTGAATATCGAGTCCGGAGAGTTTGTCCCCGGCTCTGACGGTGAGCGGTGTCGCGCCGCCGACATCGATCGTCCCAGGATAGAAGGTGCGCGTTGCGCCACTGAACTGCGATGGCGCAGTCACATTGACCGGGCCGGGCCCGGATCCGGGAGGAGGTGGGACCGCGACTTGAAGGTAGTACTCGCCGGGAACGAGCCAGAATAGGCGATACGCGCCCTCGTCGTCCGTTGTTTTCGTCGTAATGGCACGAAGGACGGGATACCCGTTCTGGTACGTCATTGCCAACGCATCGACGATGGCATCCTGGATGGGCCGTCCATTCACGTCGACAACGCGTCCGCTCATCACGCCGCCGGACACCATATCCACCGTGGTCTCCGTCGTCATGCCGGCCATGACGCTGACGCCAAGACGCGGGCCTCGAGGCCCGCCGAGGCCCAATGCGGGATCGAAAAATCCTTCACGCGCCGGTTGAACGAAATAGTCCCCTGCAAGAACGTTGCGAATCGTAAATCGCCCATCCTTATCGCTGATCGCGGTAAAGCGCGCGGCGGCGGCATTTGTGAAATTGTCGAGGGCCTCCTGGAAAAGTGGAAAGCCTGGGCCCACGCCGATCTCGCCTGCCGCATCAAGTACGTCCTGCAGCACTTCATCCACTGTGCCGATTCGCTTCGGCTTGAAGATGACGCCGCGATTGGCTGCACCGCGTACAAGGGAATCCACGAGCTTCTGATCTGCCGGTCCGCCTGCGAGAGAAATCTCGACTCCGGCTACCGATTCGCCCGTGCCGCTCCGGCGTACGACACCTTGAACAGTGCCCAACCGCTCCGTCGAAGGCGGCTGCGTTTGCAGCGAGAGTGGCGGAATGGGCGCGCCCCGGCCCGCGAACAAAGATAGTGCGGGTTCGGCTGCAGCCGCCGCACCGCTTAGCGAAGACAGAGTTATTGTCGCGAGCAGGAACGCCCCGAGAACCGCAGCGATCGAATGGCGCCTCATCGTCTGCCGATTCGCCGACGGATTCAGCATGGCGACGAAGCGTTTTTCAAGCGTCGACGGTTCGGCCATGGAGAGCGCGCAGGACCATGCGCGCCTCGAAGAGTGCAGGCTCTTCAAAACATCCAGCACATGGGCGGCATAGTCGGATCCCGCGATGCCGGAGTTCAATGCTGCATCGTCACACGCCTGCTCGCTTTCCCGCCGCAAATACCGGCAGGCGAACCACAATAACGGATTGAACCAATACGCCGTGCGCACCAATTCTGCGACCATCTGGACGACCCAGTCTCCTCGACGTATATGCGCAAGCTCGTGGCAAAGCACCGCACGAATGCGTTCGACCGGCCACGACGGCGCGCTTTCAGGCACCATCACCCTCGGACGCCGCCATCCCCATGTGAAGAGGGCGGAGAGGCTGTTGTGCTGAAGAAGACGCGGCGGATGAGGTAGTGCATATTCCCGACGCACCTGTTCGCCGACTCGCGTCCACACCTCGGAGTTTAACGGCTGGGATCCTCGCGCGATCCAGAACAGATGCGCATATCCGGCAACCAAAATCGAAAAGCTGATGCCGAATCCTGTTACCCATAACAACGCAAGCGTGTCGACCGCGCTCAGGGAATGGGAAAACCACTTGCGCTGAGGCGAAACTGCCCGAGTCGGGGAAATGCTCACGGGTTGTATCGGTTTCGGCGCGTCAATCGCTGAAGGCCGCGGCAAAGGCATCGGAGTAAAGGAACGAGATAGTGGTGAAGCGCTCTCTGATGCGGCCGAGTACACGGGCGGCAGTGGCGCTGGTGCCTCGACGACGTTCCATGTCCATCCGGGAATCAGGAGGCTCAAGCCCGGTGTAATCGCGGCAGAAAAAATTCCTGCAGCGAGAGCGCAATGACGCAGGGCGGCGGATTGCCGGCGAAGAAGACGCACAGCGATGAGCGTCACGACGAGGATCAGGGAAACCTTGATAACACAGTTCAAGAGGAAGATCATTTGCGCCTTCCTTTTCTTGCCTTCTCGACGAGATCGGTGATTCGATCCAGCTCCTCGTCGGAAACATTCGAAGACTCTGCGCCGAGGAGCGCGGCGACGACTTTGTGAGTGGATCCTTCAAAGAAGGTATCCACAATGTGACGCAATGCCGATTGCCGCACCGCGTTTCGCGGAACGATTGGCGTATAGACGTAACGCAGGCCGACTTCGTCGTGCTGCACGTGGCCCTTGTCCTCCAGCACGCGCAACTGCGCACGTACCGTGGAATAGGCTGTCGATCCGGGCAGGTCTTCGAGTACTTCGCCGGCCGTTGCGCGGCCCCGCCTGTAAAGAATGTCCATGATTTGCCGTTCGCGGCGAGTGAGTGTATGCGGAAGGGCCTTTGCCATGTGCTACCTCTATCGCAGAAGTGCTACGTGTATAGCACTTGATTCAGGAGATGCCAAGAAAAAATTTACCTGCGGAAGTCGTATTTTTGTTCTTGCTGTA
>Ga0207428_10003108_pt1 | contig 16308 bp, 15 predicted proteins | sample RhiMethybrSRZTD1_FD_187600 | JGI IMG/M metagenome (GOLD analysis project Ga0207428, IMG submission 187600) | Populus rhizosphere microbial communities from Tennessee, USA - Rhizosphere MetaG P. TD hybrid SRZTD1 (SPAdes) (version 3) | ecosystem: Host-associated > Plants > Roots > Rhizosphere >...
GCGCGCGAGCACTTCGCGCTGCGCGTCGAATTCCTCGCGCGTCACCAGGTCGAGGCGGCTGAAAAAACCAGCGAGCAGCGCCCGCAGGTTCTTCTCGAGATCGGCGGCGGGGCTGTTCGCGAACAGAGATCTGACCCGGTCGTTGATCTCGTCGATCAGCCGTTGCTCCATGATCCAGGCCCCTCAGTTCGACTATGAGTGTTGCGAATCTACTACACAAACCTCATCCGCGACGGGAAAACGAAACAACAACCGACTCATGAGGTTAACGCCACTGGTATACAGGAGACCGGTCAAGTCCGCACCAAAGTGGGGCATTTGTTAAGAATCTCGCATCATTGCTGTGCAACAAGTCTTTTACTTCGAAGCAAACTGGCGACTAACTGATTGATTGGTTTGTATACTTTTCTTGGCACGGTCTGTGCTATTAACTTGCGTGCAATATTGCACGCTCCACCAATCTGGAAGAAAGAAAGGGGTAGCTCATGTTGAAAAAAACCGTCGTGGCAGGTGCAGTTGCCGCGGCCCTGGGATCCGGGCTTGCGCAGGCGGCGGAACCGGCGGGACCACACACCTTTACCGGGAACGTCGGCTTCTACAGCCAGTACATATTTCGAGGACTGACGCAGACCGACCGCGATCCCGCGATTCAAGGTGGGTTCGACTATTCGCACTCCAGCGGCTTCTACCTCGGCACCTGGGGATCGAACATCAGCTGGTTGAGGGACGGCGTTCCGCCCGCCTACAGCAACAGCGGCAGCCTGGAATGGGATTTCTACGGCGGCTGGAAGTGGGGATTCGCGCCGGACTGGACGCTGGACCTCGGGGGCCTCTATTACTGGTACCCGGGCGACGCCAGCCCGGGACTGCCCAAGGCGGACACCTTCGAGGTCTACGCCGGGTTGAGCTGGAAGTGGTTGTCGGCAAAGTTCTCCTACGTTGCCAGCAACAAGGCCTTCGGCGTGGCTGACGCGGATGGCACGTATTACGTCGATTTCGGGCTCAACGTGCCGCTGGGCGACTTTGCCAAGGAAGCCACCGGCTGGACGATTTTCGCCCACTACGGCATCCAGAAGTACCGCGGCGGCCCCGCTTCCCCGAATTCCAACGACGATCTCTATTCGTACAACGACTGGAAGCTCGGCGTGAGCTACGCGCTGCCGAAGGACTTCACCGTCGGCGCGTTCTATAGCGATACGAGCAGCCTGAATAACAGGGGATACGGCAGCGTGGGCGAAGGCGGCCCGTTCCCGCGCAATCTCGGCAAGGGCACGGGGACGATCTACATCCAGAAGACTTTCTAGCAGCAACGGGACAAGGGGCTGCCGCTCGCCGGCAGCCCCTTTTTTACGGCCTTTTTTTGGGAGACGTGAATGAAACTGGTCATGGCAATTATCAAGCCGTTCAAGCTTGACGAAGTGCGTGAGTCGCTCTCCGCCATCGGCGTGACCGGCATCACGGTGACCGAAGTCAAGGGCTTCGGCCGGCAGAAGGGGCATACCGAGCTCTACCGCGGGGCGGAGTACGTGGTCGATTTCCTGCCCAAGGTCAAGATCGAGGCCGCGATCAAGAGCGATCTGCTCGAGCAGGTGATCGAGGCCATCGAGAAGTCAGCCAATACCGGCAAGATCGGCGACGGCAAGATCTTCGTCTACGATCTGGAGCAGGTGATCCGCATCCGCACCGGCGAGACCGGCGCGGAAGCCCTCTAGGCAGTGATAGGGAGAGAATGAGATGAAAAAGCTTTTCAGAAAAATCGCCGCCTGGCTCGCGCTCTTCTGCATGCTCGGCTTGAATGCAATGCCCCTGATCGCGCAGGCCCAGGACAAGCCCGCCGCGGATGCGCCCGCCGCCAAGGCGGACGACAAGAAGGATGCGGCCCCGGCCAAGGACGCGAAGCCGGAGGAGAAGAAGGAGGAAGCCAAGCCCGCGCCGGCGCCCAACAAGGGCGACATCGCGTGGATGCTGACTTCGACCGCGCTGGTGCTGTGCATGAGCGTGCCCGCACTGGCGCTCTTCTACGGCGGCCTCGTGCGCAGCAAGAACATGCTGTCCATGTTGATGCAGGTGTTCGTCACCTTTTCGCTCGTGACGGTGCTGTGGTGCGTCTACGGCTACAGCCTCGCCTTCACGGAGGGCAACTCGTTCTTCGGCGGGTTCGACCGCCTGTTCCTGAACGGGACCTTCGACAACATGAAGGGCGAGTTCGCGATGGCGGCCACCTTCAGCAAGGCGACGCCGATATACGAGCTGGTGTTCGTCGCGTTCCAGGCGACGTTCGCCGCAATCACCTGCTGCCTGATCCTGGGCGCGGTGGCTGAGAGAATGAAGTTCTCGGCGGTTCTGATCTTCATGATCATCTGGTTCACGTTCAGCTATACCCCCGTCGCGCACATGGTGTGGTTCTGGATGGGCCCGGACGCCTACACGGATCCCAAGGTCGTGGACGCGATGAACGCCAAGGCCGGCCTGCTCTGGCAATGGGGCGCGCTCGATTTCGCGGGCGGCACGGTCGTGCACATCAACTCCGGCGTCGCCGGCCTGGTAGGTGCCTATCTCTGCGGCAAGCGCCTGGGCTACGGCAAGGAGGCGATGTCACCGCACAACCTCACGATGACCATGATCGGCGCCTCGCTGCTGTGGTTCGGGTGGTTCGGCTTCAATGCGGGATCGGCCCTCGAAGCGAACGGCACGGCCGCCCTTGCCTTCATGAACACGTTTCTTGCGACCGCTTGCGCCGTGCTCGCGTGGACGTTCGGCGAGTGGATCTTCAAGGGCAAGCCCTCCATGCTGGGCGCCGCCTCGGGCGCGGTAGCCGGGCTGGTGGCGATCACGCCGGCGGCGGGGAACGTCGGCATATGCGGCGCCTTCGTGATCGGCTTCGCCGCCGGCTTCATCTGCCTGTGGGCGGTGAATCAACTGAAGCGCATGCTGGGCGCCGACGATGCGCTCGACGTGTTCGGCGTGCACGCGGTGGGCGGCATAACCGGCGCGTTGCTGACGGGCATCTTCAACAACCAGTCGCTCGGCGGCCCGGGACTCGTCACCGACTGGGTCACGGCCAAAGTCGGCTCCAACCCGATCATGGACCAGTTCATCATCCAGGCGAAGGCGGTGGGCGTGACGGTGATCTGGACGGCGGTGGTGGCGCTGATTGCATTCAAGATCGCGGACATCATCGTCGGGCTGCGTCCCACCGAGGAAGTGGAGCGCGAGGGCCTCGACATCAACGAACACGGCGAGGCGGCCTACCATATGTAACAGGGAGGGGCGAAGCGATCGCCCCTCATGCACGATTCCAGTGTGTGGCTTTATCAGGCGCTCCTCGCGGGCGCCTTTTTTTTTGGGGTCAGGGGGGTAGAATAGGGACCCCTTGCGGGGGATACCCATGACCGTACCGCGCCTGAATACCGCGCTCGCCGGGCCGTTGCCCGATCTCGAGCGCCAGCTGCTCGCTTCCCAGCCCGATATCGAGCGCTGGCTGCGCGGCCAGTGGCAGGACCACGCAGCGCCCCTCTACTGCTCGGTGGACCTGCGCAACAGCAGTTTCAAGCTCGCGCCGGTGGACACCAATCTCTTTCCCGGCGGCTTCAACAACCTGAATCCCGATTTCCACCCGCTTTGCGTGCAGGCGGCGATGGCGGCGTTCGAGAAGATCTGTCCCGATGCCCGGGGGATGGTGCTGGTTCCCGAGAACCATACGCGCAACCAGTTCTATCTCCAGAACGTCGCGGTGCTGCAGAACATATTACGGCACGCGGGCATGGAGGTCCGGATCGGGAGCCTGCTCAGCGATATCACCAAGCCCACCGAGATCACCCTCGCGAACGGAACGAAGCTCGTGCTGGAGCCGCTCGAGCGCCGCGGCAACCGCCTCGCGGTGGACGGCTTCGACCCGTGCGTGGTGCTGCTCAACAACGACCTCTCCTCCGGCACGCCCGAGATCCTGATGAACCTCGAGCAGTCGGTGCTCCCGCCGCTGCACGCCGGCTGGACCGTGCGCCGCAAGTCGAATCATTTCCAGGCCTACCGCGGAGTCGCCGAGGAATTCGCGAAGCTCGTCGGGATCGATCCCTGGCTCGTCAACCCGTACTTCGAGAAATGCGGCCGCATCAACTTCCAGGACAAGCAGGGCGAGGAGTGCCTCGAAGGCTACGTCGCCGAGATCCTCGAGGACATCCGCGGCAAGTACCGGGAGTACGGCATCAAGCAGGAGCCGTTCGTCATCGTCAAGGCCGACGCGGGCACCTACGGCATGGGGATCATGACCGTGAAAGACCCCTCCGAGGTACGCGGGCTGAACCGCAACCAGAGAAAGAAGATGGCGGTGGTGAAGGAAGGCCTCGAGGTGCACGAGGTCATGGTGCAGGAGGGGGTTTATTCCTTCGAGACCGTGGACGATGCCGTCGCCGAGCCGGTCGTCTACATGATCGATCACTTCGTGGTGGGCGGCTTCTACCGGGTGCATACCGGTCGCGGCACGGACGAGAACCTGAACGCGCCGGGCATGCAGTTCCGGCCGCTCGCCTTCGCCGCGCCCTGCTCTTCGCCCAATCCGGACGACCCGGGCTGCCCCCCGAACCGCTTCTACGCCTATGGCGTCATAGCCCGGCTCGCGCTTCTCGCGGCGGCCATCGAGCTCGAGCAGACCGAGGCCGCATTCGAGGGCGCCGATCCTTCGGAATGAAGATTGCCTTCATAGTCGATCCTCTCGACTCCTTCCAGATCTACAAGGACACCACCTTCGCGATGATGCGCGAGGCGGCGGCGCGCGGTCATGCGCTGTATTCGATGGAACAGCACGACCTCGTGTGGCGCGGCGGCGATGTTCTTGGCAACGTACGCGCGCTCTCTCTGACCGGACAGAAACCCGGCTGGTACCAGGTTGGTGACGCCTCCTTCATGCCGCTGCAGGAATTCGACGCGGTGCTGATGCGCAAGGATCCACCGTTCGACATGGAGTACGTCTACAGCACCTACCTGCTGGAATTCGCCGAGGCGCGGGGCGCGCGCGTCTTCAACCGTCCGCGGGCGATCCGGGACTACAACGAGAAAATGGGAATCGCGCACTTCACCCGGTTCATCGCGCCGTCGATAGCGACGCGCAGCGAAGGTCCCATCCGCGAGTTTCTCGCGGAGCACGGCGACATTATTCTGAAGCCGCTGGACGGCATGGGCGGCACTTCGATCTTCAGGGTGCGCCGCGACGATCCCAATCTCAACGTCATCATCGAGACGGTGACGCAGTACGGCCATCGCACGATCATGGCCCAGCGCTACATCCCGGAGATCAGGGACGGGGACAAACGCATCCTGCTGATCGCGGGCAAGCCGGTGCCGCACGCCCTCGCGCGCATCCCCAAGCCCGGCGAGACGCGCGGCAACCTGGCGGTCGGCGGGACGGGCGTCGCCCGGGAGCTCGGCAAGCGCGACCGGGAGATCGCGGAGGCGCTGGGTCCCGCGCTTGCGAAGGAAGGCCTGTTGCTCGTGGGCCTCGACGTCATCGGCGACTACCTCACCGAGGTCAACGTCACCAGTCCTACGTGCTTCCAGGAAATCATGCAGCAGACCGGGTTCGACGTCGCCGGCATGTTCCTGGACGCGCTGGAATCCGCCTGCGCGGTCGCCCGGAAGAGCAAGTCCGCCTGAGCATAGCGCTCGGTTTCCGCAATTTTCGCAAGCCAGGCACCAGCCCCCCGGAAATCAGCCCGGGCGGCGGTGTCAAACCCGGAAGCCCCTCCATGCGCGGATATGCACGGCAAATCCCGCCCTGTTCCCGGCTGCGTCGTGCAGCGCAAAAGGGGTAGAATGCTGCACTGCACACGTTCCGGGCTAAAGGCATAAGCAAATGAGGGGACAAGTCCCATCATGCTCCCCGACATCAGGGCGCCCATGCTTCGATAGGCGCTCTAAACACTTCTTATGATTGGTATTCTGCTCATTACACACGGCACGCTGGGGGAGAGCCTCATCCACTGCGCGAGCCATGTGCTCAACAAACGCCCGCCGCTCCTCAAGCAGCTTTCCATCACCGCGCAGGACGACCCATTCAACCTGCTGCCGCAGGCGCGGGCACTGGTGAAGGAACTCGACGAGGGCGACGGCGTGCTGGTCCTGTCCGACATGTACGGTGGCTCCCCTGCCAACATCGCCGCCCGGCTCCTGGCTCCCGGCAAGGTCGAAGGCGTGGCCGGGGTCAACCTCCCCATGCTGATTCGTGTTCTCACCTACCGCGACCGGACGCTTCTCACCATAGTCACCAAGGCGGTGAGCGGCGGATGCGACGGCGTCGTGCGCATACCGATGCTGATCGTCAATAATGCTGCAACGGGAAGTTGAGATCGTAAACCGGCTCGGGCTGCACGCCCGGGCCTCGGCGAAGCTGACCCAGGTCGCCGGCCAGTTCAGGAGCGATATCTGGGTGAGCCGCAACGGCCGCCGCGTCAACGCCAAGAGCATAATGGGCGTGATGATGCTGGCGGCGGCCCAGGGCTCCACGATCGTGCTGGAAACCGATGGTCCGGACGAAGTCGAGGCCATGCACGCCGTCTCCCAGCTCATCGCGAGTCGATTCGACGAAGACGAGTAAAGCCGTGACCAGTGACTGGTGACTTGTGACCAGTCAACCGCATCCAACCGGCAGGCAGGCTCGACTTCCCCAAGTGCCACTTGCACGGGAGGGAACTAGAGGGCACGCTCCATACCAGTCATCGGTCACTGGTCACAAGTCACCGCAGTCATGAGCTTCACCATCCACGGCATCGGCGTCTCCGGCGGGATCGCGATCGGGCACGCCCACCTGGTGTCGCACGCGACGCTCGAGGCCGCGCACTACGTGGTGCCGCAGGACCAGATACCCGAGGAGTCCGCGCGGTTCGATGCGGCGGTTGAAAGCGTCCGCGCGGAGCTGGAGGAAGTGCACGCCAGCATCCCGCCGACCGCCCCGGCGGAATTCAGCGCCTTCGTCAACCTGCACATGATGATCTTGAACGATTCGACGCTGTCGGTCACCCCGCGCACGATCATCGAACAGGAGCAGTGCAACGCCGAATGGGCGCTCAAGGTGCAGATGGACGAGCTGCTCGCCCGCTTCGACGAGATAGACGACGCCTACCTGCGCGAGCGCAAGGCCGACGTGATCCAGGTGGTCGAGCGGGTGATGAAGGCGCTCGCGGGCCAGCCCGGCTACATCCCGCCCCCGCCCAGGGCCGACGGCGAAGGTAATCTCATACTGGTGGCGCGCGATCTCTCGCCCGCCGACGTGGTGCAGTTCAAGCGGCACCAGTTCGCGAGCTTCATCACCGACCTGGGCGGCGTCACCTCCCACACCGCGGTGGTCGCCCGCAGCCTCAACATCCCCTCGATCGTCGCGCTGCATTCCGCGCGTCAGCTGGTCCGGGAAAACGATCTCGTGATCGTGGACGGCACCCAGGGCGTGGTGATCATCGACCCCGATCTGCCGGCGCTCTCCGAGTACCAGCTGCGCCAGCACCAGTTCGACCTCGAGCGCCAGAAGCTGCGGCGGCTGAAGAACACCCGCGCCACCACGCTCGACGGCATGCACATCGAGCTGCACGCCAACATCGAGCTTCCCGCCGACGTCGTCGAGGCGAAGTACAACGGCGCGACCGGGATCGGGCTTTTCCGCAGCGAGTTCCTGTTTTTGAACCGCGCCGACCTGCCCGACGAGGACGAGCAGTTCGAGGCCTACCGCAAGGTCGCCGAGGACATGGAGGGTCTGCCGGTCACGATCCGCACCTACGACCTGGGCGCGGACAAGAACGCCAACGCGACCGACCGCAGGACGCCCAACCCGGCGCTCGGGCTGCGGGCGATCCGCCTGTGCCTCACCGAGCCCAAGCGGTTCCTGACGCAGTTGCGGGCGCTGCTGCGCGCCTCGCACTACGGCAGGATCAACGTACTCATTCCCATGCTCGCCTCCTCGGACGAGCTCGACCAGACGCTCGCGATGATCGCGCAGGCGAAAAAGAGCCTCGACGACGAGGGTGTGCCCTACAATCGGGAAACGAAGATCGGGGGAATGATCGAGGTGCCGGCGGCCGCGCTCGCCCTGGGGATGTTCACGCGCAAGCTGGATTTTCTCTCCATCGGCACCAACGATCTCATCCAGTACACGCTGGCGGTGGACCGGACCGACGACGCCGTGGCCCACCTTTACGATCCGCTGCACCCGGCCGTGCTGAATCTCCTCTCGCACATCTTCAAGACCGCGAAGAGGGCGAAAGTGCCAGTGGCGTTGTGCGGGGAGATGGCGGGTGACGTCCTGATGACGCGGCTCCTGCTCGCGCTCGGGCTGGTGCATTTCTCGATGCACTCGGCGCACCTGCTCGACGTGAAGCAACAGGTGCTGAGGTCCGACCTCGGGCAACTGACGCCGCTCGGCAAACGCATGCTGCGGACGACGGATCCGGAAAAGCTGCGGGGCCTGCTGGAAAAGCTGAACAGTTAGAAGCGAGAGACGAGAGGAGATAGACGAGAGGCGTCAAAGCACCTTCTCCTCTCTCCTCACCCCTTCCTTCTCTCGCCTTTTCCGCCTCCCGGCGGGCATTTGACAAGGTGCCGGGAGGCGGGTAACGTTGCCCCCCACTACATCGCGCCGATTTGAATTTCAGCTTGCGGGCGCGTTACAAATCCGGCTAAAGAGAAAACGCTTTAGAGCTTTTTCCCGACCCGGCCCGCGCAAGCTCGCCGGGTTTTGTATTTTTGGACTATGGACACAGCCGCCATCCCGGGCTCCGTCGGCGCCGTTACGCCGCGGACCGCTCGATTCGAGGGGCCGCTCCGCCTGAGAAGCGGCGCGGTCATGGACGAGTACGAGCTCGTCTACGAGACCTACGGCACGCTGAACGCCGAGCGCTCGAACGCGGTGCTGGTGTGCCACGCGCTCAACGCAGCGCACCACGTCGCCGGCTACTACGCCGCAGATCCCGGAAGCATCGGCTGGTGGGACAACATGGTCGGCCCGGGGAAGCCCCTCGATACGGACCGTTTCTTCGTAATCGGCGTCAATAACCTCGGCGGTTGCCACGGCTCCACCGGCCCCATGAGCCTCAATCGGCGCACCGGCAAGCCGTGGGGCGCGGATTTCCCGGTCGTGACAGTCGAGGACTGGGTCGCAGCGCAGGCGCAGCTCGCCGATCACCTCGGCATCCGGCGCTTCGCCGCCGTCATGGGCGGGAGCCTCGGCGCGATGCAGGCCCTCGCCTGGACCTACCTTCATCCCGACCGCGTGCGCCATGCGCTCGTGATCGCGTGCGCGCCCAATCTTTCCGCGCAGAACATCGCATTCAACGAGGTCGCGCGCCAGGCGATCGTCACCGACCCCGACTTTCTGGACGGTCACTACTACCAGCGCGACACGCGCCCGACCCGCGGGCTGCGCGTCGCCCGCATGGTCGGCCACATCACCTACCTGTCCGACGACGAGATGGCGAGCAAGTTCGGCCGGCAGCTGAAGCACGGCCGGCTCAACTACAGCTTCGACACCGAGTTCGAGATCGAGTCGTACCTGCGGCACCAGGGAGGAAAATTCTCCGAGTACTTCGACGCCAATACCTACCTCAGGATCACCAAGGCGCTCGATTACTACGACCCGGCCTTCGAGCACGGCGGCGACCTCGCGAAGGCGCTCGCGCCGGCGCGCGCGAGTTTCCTGGTGGTCTCGTTCACGACGGACTGGCGTTTTTCGCCGGCGCGCTCGCGCGAGATCGTGAAAGCGCTGCTCGACAACCGGCGCAGCGTCACCTACGCGGAGATCGACGCGCCGCACGGCCACGACGCGTTTCTGCTGGAGGACCCGCGCTACCATCGCCTCGTCGCGGCGTACTACGACCGGATCGCGCAGGAGCGTGTAACGCAACCATGAGAAACGGCAACGGCATCCAGCGCGCGGATTTCGCGGCAATAGCCGGATGGGTGCGCATGGAGTCGAGCGTGCTCGATCTGGGCTGCGGCGACGGCAGCCTGCTGCGCTATCTGCGCGACTCGCGCCGCGTGACCGGCTATGGCGTGGAGATAGACGACGGCAGCGTGCTCGCCTGCGTGAAGAACGGCATCAGCGTCATCCAGAGCGACCTGGATCGCGGGCTATCCGAGTTCAGGGACAACTCCTTCGACTACGTGGTCCTGTCGCAGACCCTTCAGTCGGTCCGGAACAGCGAGCGCATCATCCGCGAGATGCTGCGCGTGGGACGCCAGGGCATCGTCACCTTTCCCAACTTCGGCTACTGGAAAAACCGGCTGCAGGTCGCCGTCGGCCGCATGCCCGTGTCCGAGAACCTGCCCTACCAGTGGTTCGACACGCCGAATATCCACCTGTGCACGATAGAGGACTTCGAGCGCTTCTGCGCGGAGCGCGGGGTGAAAATCCTCGAGCGCAAGGTACTGACCGACGACGAGCCGGTCACGTTGTGGCCGAATCTGATGGGGGAATTGGCGGTCTATCACTTCGGCGCGTCAACCCGGTGACCGGTGACCAGTGGAGGGGTGGACGCGAAACGGCCGGGGTGGTCGGGTAGACCAAACTTTAACCGCCTGTCGACTCACATGGACACAATCGAGTTCCGGCTGAAGACTGAGCACGTCAGGCTCTGCGATCTGCTCAAGCTTGCCGGCATCGCCGATAGCGGCGGGCAGGGGAAGCACATGATCGCTGCCGGCGAGGTCAATGTGGACGGTCAGCGGGAGAGCCGCAAGGCGGCGAAGATCCGTGCCGGGCAGGTAGTAGAGTGTCGCGGGGCGAGGATCGCCGTGCTCCCGGCGGCGTAGATGACGAAATCTCCCTCGCCCCGTGTTAGACGGGGAGAGGTGCGCCGAAAGGGGCAAGCCGGTCCTGTCAGAACGCCCGGGGCCTCACCGATTCGCTCGGCGTCATGCCTGCCGAACAGCTGACCGGGTCCTGTCGGCATGTCCGGCCTCTGGATCCGATTCTCCGCACTTATTGATCATAGATTTGGCCATCTTCGTTTTCTAGAGACCGCCCACTACCAGAGAATCGTCCCATTCATCCGGCCATTCCGCCACCCGGCCGCTGTTCGGGCTGCGCTGCGGACGCGATCGCCGCACTCTTGTAAGTGGGCCATCCACCCCGCCCCCGCCTCCCTCCTCTCCCGTTGGGAGCACGTGGTTTTCCTAGCCGCATCTCTAAGTAAGGACATATCTTCGGATAGCACTCTTTCGACGAGCACCGACCTCAAGAAACTGATGAGCATACGTGTTAACAGTCCGGAGCGGCACGTGGTTGTCTTTGATCAATTCGAGCAGCTACGGCCGTATGAGCGAAGCCATGCTCCCATCTTCGCTCTACTTGAACAGATTGCGAGCAAATCTGCCCCCCTTCCTTTGCGTCCTCCGCGCCCTCAGCGGTGAGGCTTTTGCGCGCCTTCCTCTGCGTCCCCCGCGTCCTCAGCGGTGAGGCTTTTCTACTCTGTCTTCAAGCTCAACCTGCCCGACTCCGACCGCACGACAGCAAAGGCGTCCCCATTCTTCGGCCTGACCTTCGCGTCCCGTTGCTTGCCGGGCAAGTCGAAGTCGATCGCGCTCGATCTGCAATTCTGGTGCGTGCGTGTCTGCTGCGGGGTGAGAGAGAACGTCTTGTCGTCGACGCGGTAGCGGATCGAAGCGTTCGAGCGGTTGGCGACCGAGAATCTGATCGCCTGCGACGCCGGGCGGCCGAACACCTGCACCGCGTGGTAGTGGCCCGGCTTGCCGCTGGCGACCGCCACCGCGGTTTCCGTTACGTCGGGTTCCAGCATATTCCTGCGGTGTCCGGGCGAGTTCTTCCAGCCCTCGACGAATCCCTGCGCGAGCTCGCGCGTGGCAAATCCGTTGGAGCTGTAGCGGTACGCGATATTCTCCGACGTGATGCAGTAGTCGTAGCCGTGCTTTTTTACCCGCGCCGCCGGATTGCTGCCGTCGGCCTCGTGACTGAATTTGCCGGTCTTCGCCAGGTAGCCCGCGAAATAGCGGGCGGCCGCCAGGAGCCGTTCGTTGACGACGACCTCCTGCCTCCCCTCCTGCGCCCGGAACTCGTTGGTCAGCCGGAAGGCGAGGCCTGCAACCTGCTCGGGGTCGGGCGATCCCTGCTGGGCGAATACCGGCCCGCCGGCGAGGACCAGCGACAGCCTCAGCAAGAGGAACAGTCGGTTTCCGGGGTACGCGCTCTTCAATTCTTTGCCACAGAGGATTCTTTTCAATACCCATTGAGGGGTACACAGAGTTTCACAGAGAGACCGATGGAAGGCGCTTTAATTCCCCAGGTGCTCTCCGGACCACCCCGGCGGACTCCGTGCGCCACCCCTCCTATGTGAAGGAGGGGAAAAGTCTCTCTGCTTTTGTCCGTGTGATTCCGTGGCCAAATCGCTACGGAACGATCCGCCCGCGGGACTCGCCGAAGCCTATGGTGGCGAAGCCGTCGCGGCGCGCGGTGGCGCGAAGGATCAACTCGTCGCCATCCTCGATGAACGTCCTCGTTTCCCCGGAAGGCAGCTCGATGCGCCGGTTGCCGTCGTCGGAGAGTTCTCCCATGCTGCCGTAGCCGGAGGGGTCGGGAGCGGAAATCGTTCCGCTGCCGAAGAGATCGCCCGGCTGCAGGTTGCAGCCGCTGCAGGTATGGTGCGCGACCATCTGCGCAAGCGTCCAGTAGAGGTGACTCAGGTTGCTGAGCGAAATCCTGTGAGGCGCCATCCCCTTCGCCCGCATGGCCTCGGTCAGCATCAACGCCTCGATGTCCACGTTGAAAGCGCCATCCTTCTGGTCCGCCTCGTCCCACAGATACGCGAGCGGCCGGGGATCTCCGGAGGGCCGCGGCGGCTGCGCCTGGCGAAACGGCGCCAGCGCCTCCATCGTGACGACCCACGGCGAGATGGTCGTGCCGAAGTTCTTGGCGAGAAACGGACCGAGCGGCGCTGACTCCCATCTCTGGATATCGCGCGCCGACCAGTCGTTCAGCATGCACAAGCCTACGACGTGCTCGCCGGCCTGTGCGATCGGGATGGCCTCTCCCAGCTTGTTGCCGGGCCCGATCCAGACACCCAGCTCCAGCTCGAAATCCAGCCTCAGAGACGGACCGAACTCCGGCGTTTCCTTTCCCGGCGCCACGCGCTGGCCCCTGGGCCGCCTGAGCGCGGTGCCGGACGCGACTACCGACGAAGCCCGGCCGTGATACGCCACCGGGACGTGCTTGTAGTTGATCAGGAGCGGGGGCTGCCGCCCGGCGCGCACTCCGCCGTTGTACGCGTGATGGATGCCGGCGAAGAAATCGGTGAAGTCCCCGACCGCCGCCGGCACGTGCAGCGTGCAGTCCGCGGTCTTGTGCAGGATTTTCGAAGCGAGCTTCTCCACTCTCGAGCGCTCGGCGCCGTCGGCCGCAAGCAGCGCCGATACCCGTTTGCGCACTGCCGTGCGCGGCCCCCGGCCCAGCGCCATCAACGGGTTGAGCGTTGCCCCGATGGCCGCGGTCGCGGCGCTCTCGGCCTGCCCCGAGAACAGCCCCGCCCCGAGCGCCTCCTGCAGATCGAGGATCGAATCTCCGATCGCGATCCCGCCGCGCGGCGCATCCCCCTTCGGGCTGAAGACGCCGAACGGCAGGTTCTGGATCGGAAATTCCGGGTGATCGTTCGCGGTGGACACCCAGCTCCTGCGCCGGGCGTCGTGCGTTTCATCGAGCAGGATTGCAGTCATGGGCTCCCCTTGTTCTCCGTGCCCGCCGAGCCGATGGACAGATCGGCAAGCCCGGACCGGATCATGAACCAGAACAGGATCACGCCGGGCAGGGCGACGAGCGTGGTCAGCAGGTAGAAGTTAACATAGCCGATCGCATCGATCAGCGCACCGGCGGTCGCGCCCGTGAGGAAGCGGCCGGCGATGCTCGCCAGGGCGGAGAGCAGCGCGTACTGGGTCGCGGTAAAGCGCAGATTGCACAGCGCGGAGAGGTAGGCGACCACCGTGACACCGCCGATACCGCTGGCGAGATTCTCGAAACCGACCGCGGCGGCCATGCCGATATTGGTATGCCCCGCCGCCGCCAGAACGGCGAAGCTCAGGTTCGACACCGCCATCAGGACGAGGCTCAACAGCACGGAGCGCTTCATGCCCAGCCGGGCGTACAGGATTCCGCCGATGAAGATGCCGATCAGCAGGGCGGCAAGACCGACCCCGACGTCGTAGAAGGCCACCTCGTCGTTGCTGAAGCCCAGGTCCTTGAACAGCAGTCGCAGCGTCAGGTTGGCGAGCGTGTCGCCGATCTTGTGGATCAGCACGAACAGCAGCACGACGATCGCCCCCTCCCGCCTGACGAACTCGGTCAGCGGGCTGAAATAGGCGACGACGGCCCCGACGAGCCCGCGCGGCCTGGCGGGCTCGAGGTGCCGCTCCGGCTCGCCCATGATTACGCCGACCAGCATCGCCGGCAGCGCGAAAGCGGCGCAGGCGACATAGGCGGCGGTCCAGCCCACGCGAGCAGCGAGGATCAAGGCCAGGGCGCCGGCCGCCGCGGAGCCGATCCGCCAGCCGTATTGGGACATGCCGGATCCGACGCCGAGCTGGCGCGGCGCGAGCAGCTCGATGCGATAGGCGTCGATGATGATGTCGAACGTGGCGCCGGCCACGCCCATGGCGATCGCCGCGATCGCGACGACGTAGAGAGATTTGTCGGGGTCGGCGATGCCCAGGAAAGCGACGGCGCCCATCACCAGGACGCCGACGAGCCACAGCCAGCTCCGCCGCTGCCCGAACCTGCCGATCAGCGGCAGCCGCACGTTGTCGACGATCGGGGCCCAGAGAAACTTGAAGTTGTAGGCGAGGAACGTCAGCGCGAATGCGGTCACCGCGCTCTTGGTGACGCCGTGCTGCGCAAGGCGCGTGATGAGCGTCGCGCCGATCATCGCGAAGGTAAAGCCGGAGGAGATGCCGAGGAACAGGGCGGCGAGCGGAGCGGGCTCCAGGTACGGGGCGATGCTCGCCCGCAGTGTTGAGTGCTTAGTGTTTAGTGTTGAGTTTGCCATTCCACCAAGCACTCATCATTCAAAACTCAACACTCAACACTATATCGAGTAGTCATAGTTGATCGTCAGGGGCGCGTGGTCCGAAAACCGCTCCTTCTTGTAGATCGCGACGCGCCGCGCCCGCGCGGCGATCTTCGGCGTCCCGATCTGGTAGTCGATGCGCCATCCGACGTTCTTCGCCCAGGCCTGGCCGCGGTTCGACCACCACGTGTACTGCTCCGCGCGCGTATCGATGGTGCGGAAGATATCCACCCACGCCAGGTCGTCGAACACGCGTGTCAGCCATTCCCGTTCCTCCGGGAGGAAACCGGAATTCTTGCGGTTGCCGCGCCAGTTCTTGAGGTCGATCTCCCTGTGCGCGATATTCCAGTCGCCGCACATGATGATCTCGCGGCCTTCGCCCGCCAGCCTGCCGAGGTGGCTGAAGAAATACTCCATGAACTTGAACTTGACCGCCTGGCGATGCTCGCCCGCCGAGCCCGAGGGCAGGTAAACCGAAATCAGGGTGAGCGGCCCGAAATCGGCGCGGAGATACCGGCCCTCGTGGTCTATGTCCCGGTTGCCGAGTCCTTCCTCGATCCGGTCGGGCTCGCGCCGGGAATACAGCCCGACGCCGCTGTAGCCCTTTTTCACGGCGCAGTGGAAATACCCCTTGTAGCCTTTCGGCTCGCGCATTTCCGGCGTGAGATCGCCCGGCTGCGCCTTCAGCTCCTGCACGCACACGACGTCGGCGCGCTGGCGGGGCAGCCACTTGAAAAAACCCTTGCGGGCCGCGGAGCGGATGCCGTTCAGGTTCAGGGTTATAATTTTCACGTCATGGCGTCCGATTTCAGGCAGGACTTCATCCGCTTCACGATCGCCACGAACGTTCTGCGCTTCGGGGAGTTCAAGACCAAGGCCGGACGGCTGTCCCCGTATTTTTTCGACGCGGGGCTGTTCCACGATGGCGCGTCGCTGAAACGGCTGTCGCAATTCTACGCGAAAGCGATACTCGCCAGCGGCATCGCCTTCGACTCCCTCTTCGGCCCGGCATACAAGGGCATACCGCTCGTCGCCGCGGTCTCGATCGCGCTTGCCGACGCCGGCCACGTCACCAGCTACAGCTACAACCGCAAGGAGGCCAAGGATCACGGGGAAGGCGGCACCATCGTCGGCGCGCGGCTCGCCGGGCGCGTCCTGATCGTGGACGACGTCATATCCGCCGGCACCTCGGTGCGCGAGTCTGTCAACCTGATCAGGGGGTCAAACGCTATACCCTGTGCCGTGGTGATCGCCCTGGACCGCA
>Ga0207428_10003111_pt1 | contig 16304 bp, 12 predicted proteins | sample RhiMethybrSRZTD1_FD_187600 | JGI IMG/M metagenome (GOLD analysis project Ga0207428, IMG submission 187600) | Populus rhizosphere microbial communities from Tennessee, USA - Rhizosphere MetaG P. TD hybrid SRZTD1 (SPAdes) (version 3) | ecosystem: Host-associated > Plants > Roots > Rhizosphere >...
CGATCCTCGTGGCCATCGTCGCGAGCCTCGTGCCCGCTCGCCGGGCCGCGTCGGTCCAGCCGATGGTGGCGATGCGATCGCTCTAGGACGGCATATGCCGATGCATAGCTAGGATTTCGGACGCACTATCGCCATCGGTCCGATGATCTTGTTCGGATCGGCGTTCGGCTTGGGCCGGAACATCTGCGAACGATCGTTCGACACTTCCGTGACATACAGGTTGCGCGCCGAATCGACGTGGATTTGGTGAACGCCGTCGAACTGGCCCGGCAGCGGGCCGGGCCCGCCGATGTCCAGGATGTAGTGCCCTTCGAGGTCGTACTTCACGAGCCGATCCGTCGTCCAGTCGGCGACCCAGACAAAATCATCTTGCGTCACGGTGTGCGCGAGCACCGCGGAGTTGTAGCCGGTCGGCCACATCGCCAGGAATTTCCCGTTCTCGTCGAACACCTGCATGCGGTGATGCTCGCGATCGGCGACGAACAAGCGGCGATCGCGGCTGATGCCGATGCTATGCACCGACCAGAATTCGAACGGTTTGGGATTGCTGGGATCGACAGGAGGGCGCCCCCAGTCCATCAGGAACTTCCCGTTCGGATCGAACTTCGCCACGCGCGTGCCGGCGTAGCCGTCGGCCACGAAGAACGTGCCGTCGGGAAGCCACGCGATGTCGGTGGGTCGATTGAAATGGTTGGCGTCGCGGCCGGGCACGCCGCGTTCGCCCATCGTCTTCACGAGCTTGCCGTCGTTGGTGAAGACGTTGATCTCGTGCATGTCGTCGTCAACGATCCAGATGTGCTTTTGCGGATCGTACGGATTCATCAGGATCTTGTGAGGCCCGCGGCCCATTTCGCCGAGCCCGGTGCCTCGCGGCGGCGCCAGGTACTTGTCGTGTTGCAGCCATTCCACGATGGTGCTCCCGCTGCCGTCGACCGCGAAGACCAGATGGTGCCGGCGCATCTGATACGGGTACTGCGTTCCTGAGTAGTCGCGCCTGCCGGTATTGGTGCGGCGTGGATTCAACAGGCACGCGCAGATCCATGGCTCGGCGCCGGGCGGCAGCGAGATTTCGCCGCGCTGCATGACCCAGACCTTGTTCGGACTTTCCGCCCACACGCCGGCGCCGGATCCCCACGTCCATCCGTCGTGCGAGAGGTCGGTGTCCGGCAACGGTTTCGGCCACGGCACCACGGGCTCGTAGTCGCCCATGTCAACTTTTCGCGCGGCCTGCTGGACCTCGCCCATCGCAAGCATGTTTGTGCCAAGAGTCGCAGCACCCGTCACGAGCGAAATGGCGAAGACCAGCGGCGTGGCGCGCATAGAGGGACTCCAGTCTTGGAGCGGCAATCGTGCGCCGATCGGTTTTGCGTGTCAATTCGATTGACATGGCGCCTGCACGAGTATTGAGTAGGCGCCATGGCCCGACCGACAACTCTCTTCGTTGCGTCTTCGTGCGTGTTGGTCGCGACCCTGATGCTTCCCGTTTCCGCTGAAGCACAGCGTGGCCGGGGTCAGGGCACCGGCGCTGCAGCCGAGGCGCCCAAGCCCACAGGAGAGCGCGTGCGGGTGAAGGCCGCGCACGCCAATATCCACACGGGCCCGACCTCTGGCAATGAAGTGCTCGTGCTGGCCGCGAAGGGGACGGTCTTACCGGTGCTCGCGCGCCGAGGGGAATGGGTTCAGGTGAGTCTCGCGCCCGAGCTCAGGAAAACCGGCATGGTGATGCGCTGGTACAAGAACGAGACGAACGGCTGGATCCACGACTCGATGCTTGACGTCGTGAAAGCCGGCGACAAGTAGACGGTCAACGTGACAGCACGCCGGGAAGTTTTCGCATGAAGATGCGAACGTTCCCGATCTGGTCAGCCGTCGAGATGAATTCGAACTCCGTCGGGCTGACCGTCGTGGTGCGGCCATCGAGAATGGCAGTCAGCGCCGCCGGCATGATGGGACATTCGTCCAGCAGACCAAGCACTCCAACCCACGCTGTCGTGTCGAGCATCGCGAGGATCTCGGCCGCGTCGCGGGCGCGCCACGGTGTGCCGGCATCCATCTGCTTCACGAGCGCGCGGCGAAGCGCAACGAGCCCGAGCCGACTGTCGCGATCGACGGCGTGAACGATGGCGTCAACAGTCGCGACGAGCTGCTGCGCCACGAACATGGCCACTTCCTTGTGCAGCACCGACCAACCTGCTTCGAACGCGCTCACAAGATCGCGCTCGATCGATAACGAGTCGGCACCGTGTTCGAGACCCAGGTTGCAGATGCTTGCGGCGGCATCGGACGCTTCCTGTGTTGTGAACGGCCGCGACTGGATGGAGCATCCCGCGAGCAGAGTGTTGGCAAGGAACGCGAGCTCGCGACTGCGCGCGAGGAATGCGGTCTCGTCGGTGTCGCGCACGTAGTCCATCAGCCGTCGCAGGTGCGCGAGCTTCGCGGTCTGCGGATCCTCCTGCGCGGCTGCGAGCAGCGCGCGCGGACGTCCCGGCATCACGCCGGCCTCGGTCAGCAGTTCAATCACGGCTTCGAGCGATTCGGCAACGTCGGAAGTTGACGACGGCATCTCCTGCTTGTGTTCCGGTGCTTGCGCGGTCTCGTTTGCCGGCTCCGGTGTGTCGGCCGCCGCTCGAAAGTACGCGCTGACGATCGGATTCGTTCCTGGTCCCGCGTGCTTCGGTTGTCGCGCCATTTCGAGGAAGGCGCGCGCATCGGCGGGCGTCGCGTAGCCTTGCTGCGATCGCCGCTGCTCGCGTTCGATCGTGAGGTCGTGCAGATGTTGCTCCGGCGCCAGCAGCAGATCGTGGAAGCCGCTCGCTTCCGGATTGGAGTTGGAGAGGCTGCGGCAGCCCTGCATCACCGCCTGAAAGCAGTGATTGTGTTCGGTCTCGAGCGCGACGAGGAGCCTGACGACGGCATCCCATGCATCGGTGCGACGCGCACGCAACAGGTATCCGCCCACTTCACATTCGAGCCAGCCGCCGCCTCCTTCACGCATCGCTTCGTGACGATCCGTCGCCTCGTCGTCGCTCTGCGCGGTCGGCTCGAAGATGCCCGGGTCGAACACGCGCACGTAACGGGAGAGTCCGGCGACCACGAGGTTCGTGTCGAGGACGGCCACCGTTCGTGCGGCCGTCGAGTCTCCGATGTTGACCAGCGCTTCGAGCCATTCGCCGAAGCGCTCGACATCGAACTGCTCGTCGCGTCCCGGCCGCGCGTGACGCCAGAGATCGAGGTCGAGCAGGGAGGTGAGCTGTGCGGGCGTCGCGGCCGTGACGAGCTCGCCGCACGCATCGAGTCCGCGGTAGCGAATCAGCTGATGCAGCGTCTCGGGCGCGAGGTGCGGAACCACGCGCGCGAGGAATGGCGAATCCAGCAATCGCGCCAGCGCAGAATCTGACATGGGCCGGCGATAATACCGGGAGTTTCGCGCAAGAAACAGTCTTGAAGATTGCGTTGTGCGGGGCGATAATAATAGTGGGAATTCGGTTCATAATTCCCCCGGTGCGACGCAAAGTCACTCGCCGCGAATTCCTCGAAACAGCAGCAGCCACGGCCGCGGTGTCATCCGTCGTTCACGCTGCGCAGCGTCCACGTCCGAATGTGCTCTTCATCCTCGCGGACGATCTGGGTTACGGCGATCTGAGCTGCTACGGCCGTCCCGATTACAAGACGCCCTCGCTCGATCGGCTCGCGCAACAGGGCATCAAGTTCATGAGCGCGTATGCGGCCGCGCCCGTTTGCACGCCGACGCGTTGCGCTTTTCACACAGGGCGCTATCCGCAGCGTCTCGCCGTTGGATTGCAGGAGCCGCTGACGAGCAACAGTCCAGATGACGTTGGCCTGCCGCCGGCACACCCGACCATCGCCTCATTACTCAAAGGCGCTGGCTACGATACCGCGCTGATCGGCAAATGGCATCTCGGGTGGAAGCCTGAGTTCGGTCCCAACCGCCACGGCTACGACGAGTTCTTCGGGATTCTCAGCGGCGCGGCCGATTACTTCACGCACTCATCAGCCGACGCGCGCGGAGCGCGCAACGGCAAGGACCTGTGGGAAAACCTGGCGCCGATCGAGCGCGTGGGATATCTCACCGACATCCTCTCCGACAAAGCGGTCGAGTACCTGACGCGGCCGCATACGAAGCCGTTTTATCTGAGCCTGCACTACACGGCTCCGCATTCGCCGTGGGAAGGCCCGGAGGATGCCGCGATCGGTCACACCGATCACGGCGCTGGACCGATGACCGAAGGCGGGTCCCTGAAGATCTTCGCGTCGATGATGAAGAGCATGGACGCGGGCATCGGCCGCGTGCTCGATGCGCTCAGGCGCGCGCGCCTCGAGAGCAACACGCTCGTCATCTTTACGAGCGACAACGGCGGCGAGCGGTATTCGTTCAACTGGCCGTTCTCTTTCCAGAAGGGATACCTGTTCGAAGGGGGCCTTCGCGTACCGGCCATCCTTCGCTGGCCGGGCACCATCCCTGCCGGCCGCAGCACCGAGCAGCCGGCGATCACGATGGACTGGATGGCCACGATTCTCGGCGTCGCGGAGACCTCGGCTGATCCGGCCTATCCGCTCGACGGCGAGAACCTGATGCCTGTGTGCACCGGAGCGCGCGCGCCGTACGATCGAGCACTATTCTGGCGCGCCTATGATCGCGACGCGGCCAGATACGGCAAGTGGAAATACGTGAAGGATTCCGGCATCGAGCACCTGTTCGACCTGTCGATCGATCCAGGCGAGAAAACAGATCTGCGTACCAGGAACACGGGCGTGTTCGCCGACATCAAGAAGCGGTATTTGGCCTGGAACGCCAGTGTGCTGCCGCGGCTTTCGGGCTAGCCCTTCAGAAGACGACCCAGAAGATCAGGGCTGCGACGAGCGCCGGCGCGGCGAGCAACACGATCGATTGCAACAAATTCAGTGCTGCGGAGGACGGCGCACGTTCTATCGGCTGCGCCAATTCCGCGAACGGCGTATGAGGTTCGGCCTGATACCAGTACGCCACGCTGGTGTAGTCGCCTTCGAGCGCGTTCTCGAAGCCGTGATCGATTGCCACGAGGATCGATTTCGTGAATGGCACTGGCGAGGAGATGTCGAAGCGATACATGGCGACCCTGGCGCGCAGCAGGTCACGAACGGTACACCCGTGATGCGGACCTGAAACCCGTCCGTTCACGAGGTTGTACCAGGCGCCATTGAAATCGTCCTCGGCGCCGGTGCCAGCGATCGACGCGTGCGTCTCGCCGTCGACATGTATCGACCCGCATCCTTCCAGCAACCCGAGGCCGAAACCGTACGGGAAGACCATCTGATTCAATCGCGGCCGCAGCCACCACTCGCGGTTCTGCGTGAAGAGATGACACCCCACGTAGTGACCGCGTCCCTGCGCGTCCAGGATGACGTATGGCGATCCGCGCCGGGTCGGATTCTGGCGGCGCCATTGCGCATGAAACCGCAATCGATGATCCACGCTCGGCCGCTCGGAGTACGTCACTTGATAGAAGAGCGGATCGACCGGCGTGGAACCTTCGTTCGTGACTTCCAGGCGCGCGGACGTTTCGAAGGGCATCGGCCACGAACACACGTAGGCGCCGTTGGCGATCGCCAGCGGCTCCGACACGTACGACAGCCGGCGGCCGAGCAGCGCGCCGAAGAAGTCGCCGAACGGGCACTCGACACTCGGGGCCGATTCGCCATCCCAGTACATCCGCAACACGACATCACGGAGCGCGCGGGAGCCGACAGGAAGCACGGTCATCCACAGCCGCGTGATCACTCCGGCGCCCTCGATACGAGCCATCGTGTGCGTTTCGCCGGCGGCGAGAAGGATGCGTTTGCGTCGCGCCGCTGCCGGCCGTGTCCCCAGAAACGTTCCGCCGCGATCGGGATCTCGGCCGAAGCTTGTCAGCTGGCGCGTGCGGCCCTCGCGCGGTGTCGCCACGTCGCGGAGTTGCGATGTGCTCATCGCGTTCGCATCGCCTCCTGCACGAACGACTGGACCGACCGCGTGGGGCGCGCGCCCGGCACGGCGCCGCACTGGTGCGCCGGCTGGAAGGAAGCCGCCACGCGAACCCGGTGCAGCCCGCTTTCCGATGCAATGGTGAACGCTTCGTCGAGCGCGTGGAGTGGATACGAGCGTGAATTGAGCGACGCCAGATAAACCGGACGGCACGGCGCTTCCGCGCGCACCCGCTCGAGGATCGCCGCCGGCATGGACATCGACGGCCGCCACAGGATCAGCTCCAGCGTGACGTCCGGCCGCAACCGCTCGACGAGCTGAAAATAGCGGAGCACCAGATACGTCTCCTGATCGCTGTCCTTCGCCACGAGCACCAGCGCATCGTCCGCCAGGCCGGCCAGCGCCGTGCGCCCGAACCGTTCGGCCGAATCATCGCCTCGATGATTCGGGTTCATGAAGTACTCGATCCCGTCGCGCTCGCCCGTGCCGACGGGAGGAATACCCACCGCGGCATCGTTGAACCCGGCGGCCCGAACCGCATGCGGAGTCACCGCGTACAGGGCAACGGGCGAGAGAACAGCGACCACGGTGGCGGCTGCCGCGGCGATGTGAAGGCGGCGCTGGCCGATCGCCAATGTGTCGATCGCCACGAGCAACCTTGCGAAGCCGGCGGCCATGGCAAGCGCGAAGACCACGTAGGAGAAGACGTGGAACGTGAAGCGATCCGCGACCTGATAGTTTGCCGAAAAGATGACGTGCACGGTGAACAACGCGAGCAAGAGGCGAAAGGCGGCAGGCGAACGGCGCCGTAGATCCACGAAGCCCCAGAGGCCCATCGCGACGCCGAACGGCGTGAACTGATACGTCAGCCACGCGACGTAGCCCGCCACGTTCATCAGGCCGGTGCCCGGCGGCGTCCAGAGGCGGTCGGCAAGAACAGGAAGTCCCGTGGCGCCTTGCATCGTCGCAAAGAGGCCGCCAATCCGCCACATGCGGAGGAACTGGATCCACCACGGCGCGAACCCGAGAAGAAACCCGCCGGCCACGACGGTGAGCTCGCGCACGCCACAACGCAGCACCGAGCGCGGCGAGCAGGCCAGCGCCGTCCCAATCGTGAGCAGGAACAGCCCGTGATTGGCGGTGGCGAGGCCCGCCATGACCGCGATTGCGAATCGCACGCGTAATGAAACGTGTTCGGGTCCGTACAACATGAACCCGATCAACAGCAGCATGAACAGCGCGTGAATCGCGTACACCTCCGCGGTGACGGCCTGGAACCAGAACGTGTGCGACACGGCGAGCGCCGCCGCCGCAAGCGCGGCCGCCCGCCGATCGCCCGTCATCTTGACGCCCACGACGAAGAGGGCAGTGACCGCGCCGGCCGCGGCCACCGCGGAGATCGCGTTGATGCGCCACGCGAGGTTGGCGATCGGCAGCGGCACGACGAGCTGCGCCAGCATCACATACAGCGGATGGTCCCACGCGGCCACGCCCAGGAACTGGAACGGCCAGCCGTCGCCGAGCGTTCGATCCACGTCTTCGAGAAACCAATAGGTGGAACCGCCGAGCGCGGCGTCCAGCTGCAGGCGCAAGGCATCGGCCCAACCCGCGGAGGGCGACAACGTCCACAGGTAAAACGTGAGGGTGCACGCGACAACGGCTACGGCAGGCAAGCGAGCCCGGATCGACACAGGATTGCCGTTCAGGATTTGGTGACCATGTTGACCAGCTGGTCGAATCCCTTCTGAAGCCCGAGTTTCGCCGCCGGCAGCAACAGCGCGGGCAGCGACGTCAGTCCGAGTTTGATCCGCAGCTCCATGGTAAAGGGCCAGACCGGTGCATCCTCGATGATCTGCGAACGGACCTTCTTGAGCTCGTCGATCCGCTTGCTGATCGATTCCAGATCCTCGCTGCCGCCGCTCACCGCCTGCTGCTGCCGCTCGATCAGTTCATTCAGCTCTTTCGAGACCACGTCCACGCGCCTGTCGCGTGCGCGGCACATCAGCTCATGCGGACGCAGGAAGAGCGGCCTGATGGCCCAGCCGAGGAAAACGAAATAGAGGATCCAGAACCCTACCAGGCTGCCGTCCAGCACCCTGGGCAGGCCGGCGAGCGTCACATTCACGAGCGGCACACGCAGCGCGGGCAGAAACGATCCCATCACGATGAAGACCAGCACGAATCCGACGAGAGCCGAGAGTTGCAGCGCATGCCGACCGACGCCGCCCATGCCTCCCGCGTCATCGTGATGATACGGATGCACGACGATGTTCTCTTCCATCTCGTCCCAGAGCTTCGTCAACCAGTAGAGCGCTAGCGCCTCCCGAATCACGACCTGGACGAATGCATAGGCCACGCAGCCGATCAGAAGAATCGACAAGACGCGCGCAAACGGCTGTCGCCCGTACAGGTACGCAAATCGTTGGAAATCGGGGTCGTACGAAAGATCGAACCACGGCGCGACGGCCGCTGTGGGCTTCCACACGACGAGCTGCCAGAACGCCATCGCGGCGACGGAAAGGACGAGCGCGATTATCCACAGACTGCGGTGGTTGAAGCAGCTTCGGGCTCTCGTCCAGAACTGCCGATACTGCTGACGATCGCCAAAGATCTCGGCACGTTCGAGCCGCATGAACACCAGGCCCAGCCCGCGGCCGCTCCAGATGTAATAGGCGAAGAAGAACGGGAACACGACGAACCCGGTGAGCAGCGCTTCGATATCCGGAATCCACGTCTTCATCGGGAACTCGAAGTCGAGGTGTCGGTAACCAAGGAGGCCGGGAATCAGGATTTTCTCGATGGGACCGTAAACGATCAGCGCAATGAGGAGGACGACGTGCCAGTCCAGCCCAAGCCGGTCGGTCACAAACCGGGCGACGGGATCCGCGGTGTCGACGCGAAATCGCTCCTCGTCAACTTTCTTCGCCATGTTTTACTCGCGGGCGTAGTATGAGTCGGCGAAGCGTAACATGAACGGTTATTCGTGGCTCCCGGCGATGGCGGCCGCCGCCCTCGCACCACTCTTGTCGGCGATCCCGCCGCAGCCTCCCTCCTCGCAGCCCAGTCAACCTGTCAGCCGCGCGGAGCTCGTCGACGCAATGCGGCTGGTCGCCGAGCGTGAGCCGCGCTTCGACATCAAAGCGACGACGAACGGCTCGAGGTTCCAGGGGGACGTGATCTTTTATCTCGCGGAACAGGCGCGCAAACGCAATCCTTCGGGTCCGCCGCTGTTCATCGATCACGAAAACAGCTTCGTGTCGTATCTCGAAGTTGCGGGCCTCCAGCCCGCGCAGGCGCCGATATTTGCACGCAAATCGTATGAGCACCGCCAGGCCCAGCTGATCGAATATCGCGAGAACGCAGTGGTCGCGTCGGTCGACGCGGGTCCCAAACCGCTGCTGGCGGTCGCAGTGCGAGCGTTCTGGCCAGAGACCGCCGGCCTGCCCGGCAGCTATTCGTACGAAGACACGTATTCAGATCCCAACCTGCGCGTCACGAACCAGCGGGTCGTCAGCTACAAGCTTCTCAAGTTCAAGGACTTCACTCTGTACGATCAGATCTCCGGCGTGTCGGGCAGACCAACATCCGGATTCTTCAAGTTCCTGTTTCCCATGCTCGGTGACGGCCGGGTCCTGCAGTCGAGATCGGCGATCACGGCGGATGGTCTGCAGATCGTACGGACGCACGCCAGATTGCTGTGGTTCGACGCGAACCCGATCGTCACGATTCAGAGCAACGGCCGCGCCGAGGAGACACTCGATCGTACGCGAACCGACATCCGCAATATTGAAACAACGCTGAAGCAAGAGATCCGGATCCGCTACCGCCAAGAGTAGGATGCACGATCATGCGAGGAGTCACGGGCACCGTCCTGGTGACGGGCGCCTCCGGATTCGTCGGCGGCCATCTCGTCGAACGGCTCGCGAGCGAGGGCACGCGCATCCGGGCTCTGATGCGCCCGGGCCGTGAATCCGAGATCGTCCGCAACGCCGGCGCGGAGATTGTTGTGGGCGATCTGTCAGACCCCGGTTCGCTCGAACGCGCGGTGACCGGCGTCGGCGCGGTGATCCACCTTGCGGCTCTCAAGCATTCGACCAGTCAGGCGGCGTATGTGCGCGTCAACAAGCATGGAACCGAGCGCCTTGCGGACGCCATCCGCCGCGTGCGTGGCGACCGCGCGATTCGCGTCGTGTATCTCAGCTCATATGCGGCTGCCGGGCCGAGCGAGCCGGACCGCGCTCGCACCGTCACCGATCCCACCACGCCTGTTTCGCGCTACGGTGCGTCCAAGCTTCACGGCGAGGCGTGCATGCTGGCGCTGGCCCGCGACGGCGTGCCGGTCGTGGTCGTCCGCGCGCCGGTGGTCTACGGGCCGCGCGATACCGATCTTCTAACATTCTTCCGTTTCGTTCGCCGAGGCTGGGCGCCGCTTCCACCTGGGCACGAGCGGCGATTGCATCTCGTGTTCGCCGCCGACCTGGCTCGCGCGCTGGCTCGCGCCGCCGGCACCGGGGACCGATCGGTCCCGCCAGGAGTGTATGCAGTCGCCGATCCCATCGCCCACACCTGGCCGGTCGTGTACGCGGCGATGGCAGCCGCACTCGGCACTCAGGTGCGGCTGGTGCGAATCCCCGCGCCGCTGATGAGAGTCGCCGCGCTGGCATCCGAAGCAGGCGGCGTGCTCAGCGGCCGCGCGGTGCTCTTCAGTCGAGACAAAGCGAAGGAAATGTTCGCCAGTGGATGGGTCTGCGATGTTTCGGGTTCCGAGTCGATGTTGCCGCCTGAATGCGTGACGGCGATCGAGGCAGGCATGGCACAAACGGTGAAGTGGTACAGGGATCAGCGATGGCTCTCATGACGACCGGCGATACCGCGACGGCCGCGGTGGATCTGTTCGCGAGATGCCGCAGCTTCACAGCGGCTCGGGAGGTCATTGAAGCCGGGATCTATCCGTTCTTCCATCCAACCGAGCCGCGCGATGCGACCGTCGCCACGATCGAAGGCGCGCCCCGTATCATGCTGGGCTCGAACAACTACCTGGGGCTGACGCACCATCCGCTGGTCATTGAACGAGCCCAGAAGGCGATGGCCATGTTCGGCACCGGTTGCACGGGCAGCCGGTTTCTCAACGGCACGCTCCGGCTGCACGAGGAACTCGAGGCACGGCTCGCCGCGTTTCTTTCGCGCGAGTCGGCGCTCGTGTTCTCCACCGGCTATCAGGCGAATCTCGCCGCGATCTCGAGCCTGATCGGATCCGACGACATCGTCGTCCAGGATCGTCTCTGTCACGCCTCGCTCGTGGACGGCTCGCAGCTCGCGCGCGGGACGCTGGTTCGGTTTCCACACGGCGACATGCCGGCGCTCGAGCGGATCCTGCAACAGCAATCCGGAACGAAAGGCGTGTTGTGTGTTACCGACGGTGTCTTCTCGATGGAGGGCGATCTTCCGGATCTGCCAAAGATCGCGCAGCTCAGCCACCGCTATGGCGCGCGGCTCCTCGTTGACGACGCGCATGCCATCGGCGTGCTGGGTGCGCGCGGCAGCGGCAGCCCTGAACACTTCGGATGCGTCGGCGACGTGGATCTTGTGACGGTCACGTTTTCCAAGTCGCTTGCGTCGATCGGCGGCGCCGTCGCCGGCCCCGAGGACGTGATTCATTACCTTCGTCACCACGCGCGCCCGCTCATCTTCAGCGCGAGCATGCCGCCAGCGGCAGTGGCAACAGTGCTGGCCTGCCTCGATGTCATCGACGCCGAGCCGGAGCGCCGGCATCGGCTCTGGCATAACGCGACGTACCTCAGGAGTGGCCTGCAGTCGCTTGGTTTCGATACCACTCCGTCGGCCTCACCGATCATTCCGATCGTCATCGGCGACATGACGGACACGTTCACGGCGTGGCGAAAGCTGTTCGACGCCGGCGTATTCGTGAACGCCGTCATCCCGCCCGCCGTGAGTCGTGGCAGTTGCCGCCTGCGACTTTCGACGATGGCCACCCACACTCCCGATCAGCTCGATCGCGCGCTCGACGCGTTTGCCGGCTTGCGGCAATCTCATTCCAGACCAATCCAGGCCCGCGTTCGCGTCGACGAGGTTGGACCGGCAGAGCCGCTCGAGCCGTTCATCGACGTCGCGTGGCGAGTGAACCGAGGTGACCCCGCGTGGGTGCCGCCATTGCGGCGGAACGTGAAAGAGCTGCTCGACCGACGCCGGCATCCGTTCCATCGTCACGCGGACGTGGCCTACTTCGTCGCCAGGCGCAACGGTGACGTTGTCGGCCGCGTCGCGGCGATTCTGAATCGGCGCCACAACGAGTTTCACGGCGACCGCGCCGGCTTCTTCGGGTTTTTCGACGCCATCAACGACGACGAGGTCGCTGGATCACTGATGAGGACTGCGGAGACCTGGCTCCGGATACACGGGGTTGACCGGATGGTCGGTCCAGTGAACTTCTCGACGAACGAAGAGTGCGGCGTGCTTGTAGAGGGCTTCGACTCGTCTCCAGCCGTGATGATGCCGCACAATCCCGCGTACTACGCCGGACTCCTCGAACGCGCGGGGCTGGCGAAACAGACCGATCTGCTCGCGTATCGACTCGAAGGCGATCCCCCGGAGCGGTTGGCGGCGGGTCTGAGCCGCCTCGGCACCGACGACCGCAACGGCTTCCGCATCCGTCCTCTCGACCTCCGCCGGCTGAGCGGCGAAATGCAGATCATCAAGCGGCTGTATCACGCGGCGTGGGAAAAGAACTGGGGATTCGTCCCGATGACCGACGATGAATTCGCATTCATGGCCGGTGAACTTCGTCCGATCGTCGACCCGAGCCTGTGTTTGATCGCGGAAAACGATCAGGAGGAGCCGATCGGTTTTTCAATCACACTTCCGGACGTCCATCAGGCGATCAAGACGCTCGACGGACGATTGTTCCCGTTCGGCGTGGTGAAGTATCTGCTGTCGAAGCGGAAGATCGACAACCTTCGCATCCTGGCGCTCGGTGTGGATCCGCGGTTCCGGCGTCGCGGCGTCGACGCTGCTCTGTACCTTCACACCTGGCAAACGGGGCAGGCCAAGGGATATCGCACGGCGGAGGCGTCCTGGATTCTCGAGAACAACTGGCCGATGCGCCGGGCACTCGAGCGCCTCGGCGCGCGGTCCTTCAAGACGTACCGCCTCTACGGCCGTTCGCTGTAGGTCACGCTGCCGCATGCGCCTGCTCGATCTCGCCACGCTGGCTTACGTCGCCTTCGGTCTGGCGGTTTTGATCGTGGCGCGGCCGCCTTTCTGGGGCGTCCTCGCGTCGATACATGCGGTCGCCATGACGCTCATCGCGTGGCGCTGCAGCGTGGCGCCCTCGAGCCGGCCTCACTGGTTTCGAGAGTGGTACCCGTTTCTGCTGATCCCGATCTTGTATGCGGAGATTCCGACCCTCAATCACGCGTTTCTCTCGACGGCACGTGACGAGTGGGTGCGTTCGCTCGAAGCCGCAGCCTTTCCGTCGAATCCCGCCGCTTCTTTCGCAGCGGCCGCACCGTGGCCGGCTCTGAGCGAGCCGCTCCATTTTGCGTATCTCTGCTACTACCCGATCATTTACGGACCGCTGTTGATTCTGTACTTTCAGCGAAGACTCGACGCCTTTCGCGCGACCGGCTTCGCGGTGGCGGTCACGTATTACTGCTGCTACAGCATCTTCGTGCTGTATCCCGTGCGTGGACCCTGGGATCTGTGGCCGCTGTCAGGGGCGCAGCCCGACGGCCCGTTCCGCTGGCTGGCCGTGCAGATTTTGGCGGCCGGTTCATCGACGGGCGCGGCGTTTCCGTCTTCTCATCAGGCCGTTGCCGTTGTGCAAGCCTTCTGCGCACAGCGAGATCTCCCGCGACTTGCGCCAATCATCGGCGTGCTCAGCGTCGGCATCGGGGTCGGCGCGGTTTACGCATCATTCCACTATGCGATCGAGATGATCGCGGGAGCGCTGCTCGGGCTGGTGATCGCTCTTGGGGTTCGTCGGTGGCTCGAGTATGCGGAACGCGAACCTCAGCGTGACCGTTCGAAAACGAGAGCGCCCGTGTGATCCGCGGTCGAGAATGAAAGACCCATTGACAAGGGGTACGTGTTCCGAAAGTCGATCGGACCCGACGTCGTCCATCCCCTGGCGCTGCAGTTCAGCCGGTCGCGAGCGATATTGAACGACACGAAAGCGTGACACCTTGCCGGGGCGGCCGCGCAGTCCACGCCCGCGATGCCGTAGCCGGTCTCGCGGCTGAAGGCGCCGGAAGTGACGTAAACAGAGCCGGTAGGCGACGTGGCTTGGAACGCTGGAAAAATCCGGCCGTGATTGTTGGAAAGCTCGAAGACACCCATCTGGACCCAGGCATCATCCCGGTCGTATTGTTCACGCCACCGGCCGTTGCCCCACGCTGAGTAGCCGCCCGAGTGCTTGGGGATCAAGCTGAAGAACTGGTCGCCCTCACGCCGGAAGTCGCACTGGTTGAGAAAGGCGACGACATTGTCACGGGCGGCGACCTCGCTGCTCGCCGTCGGATCTACCCACAGCACATTGATCGGTTCGAAGAGCTCCTTCTGTTCGTACGGCACATCCAGCCACTTCGCAATCGTCGCGCGTTCCAGCTGCTGTCCGCGGTGCATCCAGACGCCGATGTCGATCGTCATGTTGAGCGTCGCTGATCGATGGCTATAGGTCGTCGACAAGACGGGACCGTTGCTAACCCGGCTGGGTTCCGTCGGTGTCTCTCTGTCCTTGTTGAAAATACAGCCGGCGATCAGCAGGCATTGGACGATTAGCACAAACTGGGCGTGGCGGGTACCGGCTCCTAAGATCGCTGACATGACGGATGCCCCGGCGGAATGTAACACTTCCGCGAGGCCCTGGTATCAATTGCGCTCGTGACTGCTGGCCCGTTCGGGTAATTTTTCTGCAGGGCCGCTGCATTAGCATGTCCTTCCCCCCCGGACGAGGTGCCGGATGCGAACGTGGCTCTCAAGTTCCGTTCTTGCGATTGCGGTTGTCAGCACACTTAGCGCGCAGCAGCCAGGCAAGCCCCCCGGAACCAAGAATCCGGGACCGGTTCAGACGATTCAATTCACGGTCAGCGTCGAGCCGAAGGCGTTGGTGCTGCGAAGCGAGCTGCTCGAGGACAAGAGCGTCATCACGCACGTGACCCTGACGCCGGCCTCGGGCGAGCCGGTGTTTTATCCCGATGCGCCCGGCTGGCCGCGCCTGCCGCGTCTCGCGCGGCTCGTCGCGGTTCCTGCCGGCGCGAAAGTGCGGTCGGTGACGATCACACCCGGCAAGACGACGACGATCCCCGACGTGAAGCTGGTGGGCTGGGCCTCACTCGCGCAACCGGGCCAGAAGCCGGGTGACAATCCGAACGACCCGAAGAATCGGTTTGCAAGCCCGCCGGCGTTTCCGCTCAACGACAAGAAACAAGACGTCTATTACCCGGCCGCACCGGTGCCGCCAAATCTGGATGTCTTCAAACTGAAGACGTATCCGGAAAACATGGCGACACAAAACGCGCTGCAACCACACAGCAGCGTGGCGAGCGTGCTGAGGCTCGACGTCGCACCGGTGCAGTGGCAGATCGCCAAGAGCGAACTGACGCTGACGACCGATTTCACCGTGAACGTCACCCTCGACCGCGACATCAAGTTCGATCGGCCGAAGACGCCTGGCGAAGCGAACATGCTCGACGATCTGCGCGGCCTCGTGGTCAATCCCGGCGACATCCCGCTGGTGGTCTTCGACCCGCGCCCGATCGACGTGCCCTATCTGATCATCACCGACGACAACTACTGGACCGCGGACTTCGAGCGCACGCCGGGAGCGAACCTCGTCGACGCGTTCGAGCCGCTGGCGCAGTGGAAGCGCGAAAAAGGCGTGCACACCACAGTGGTGCGGATCGCCGACATCGTCGACGGGCGTTACGGCGACTTTCGCACCGGAGCGCGAGACCTCCAGGAGACGATCCGAAATTTCCTGAAGTACGCGGAATCGCGGTATCGCACACAGTGGGTGCTGCTCGGCGGCGACATCGAAGTGGTTCCGCCGCGGCACGCCTCAGTGTGGGCGTACGCGAACGCCGCGCACTATCACGTGCTGGAGAGCGACGAGCGGCCCAAGTGGGGGAAGGTGTATTGGGACAGCATCAACGGCCGGGCGCTGATCAACACGTCGCGCAACGACTTCACGCACCTCATCGCGCCGCGAACCGGACGAACGTTTACGCAGGCGGCGGATCCGACCGAAGCCTCGCCAGGGTGGCGCGTCATCGACCCGGCGTCATGTGACATGACGGACTCGCCGGCGGGATCGCGGTGCCTCGAA
>Ga0207428_10003112_pt1 | contig 16302 bp, 11 predicted proteins | sample RhiMethybrSRZTD1_FD_187600 | JGI IMG/M metagenome (GOLD analysis project Ga0207428, IMG submission 187600) | Populus rhizosphere microbial communities from Tennessee, USA - Rhizosphere MetaG P. TD hybrid SRZTD1 (SPAdes) (version 3) | ecosystem: Host-associated > Plants > Roots > Rhizosphere >...
TCAGATAACCCAGGGCGTCGTCCTTATGCACATCGACCCCGGCGTCATACAGCACCAGGTCCGGTTGGTAGAGCGGCAGCAGGTAGTTGAGCGCATCGTCCACTACCTTCAGGTAGTCGGCATCGCCCATGCCGTTGGGCAGCGGAATGTCCCAGTCACTTTCGGCTTTGCGTGCAGGAAAGTTCTTTTCGCAGTGCAGGGAAACGGTTACCGCTTCCGGGGTGTGGTGCAGGATTCGTGCGGTCCCGTCGCCTTGATGCACGTCGCAATCGAAGATCAGCACCCGGTTCACCCGACCACTTTCCAGCAGGTAGTGGCTGATCACCGCCAGGTCATTGAAGATGCAGAACCCGGCCGGGTAGTCGTAGTGCGCATGGTGGGTACCGCCCGCCAGGTGACAGGCCAGGCCATGCTCCAGCGCCTGCTCGGCCGCCAGCAGCGAGCCGCCGACTGCCCGCACCGTGCGCCGGGCCAGGGCTTCGCTCCAGGGCAGGCCAAGGCGGCGCTGGTCTTCGCGGGACAATTCGCCACTCATGTAGCGTTCGATATACGAAGGGTCATGGGCGAGGGCGAGAATGTCTGCCGGACACAGATCCGGGCGCAGCAAGTCGGCGTCGCGGGTCAGGCCGCTGTCCACCAGGTGATCGCGCAGCAGGCGGAACTTGTCCATGGGGAAGCGGTGATCCGCCGGAAACTCGGGACTGTAGTCTTCGTGATAAATCAGCGGCAGTGGCATGGTCATTTCATGTAGGAATGAGAGAAGGATCCTACCAGCGTTGTAGACTGGCGACATTGAAATGGAGGGGCGGGGCACGATGGAGCCAATACTGGAGCTTGAAAGCGCTCGGCTGCTGTTGCGCCAGTGGCGCGATGAAGATTTGGCGGACTTTGCGGCGATGTGTGCCGATCCGCAGGTGATGCGCTATTTTCCAGGCACCTTGAGCCGGCTGGAAAGCGCGTCATTGATCGGGCGAATCCGTGGTCATTTCGCCGAGCATGGTTATGGGCTCTGGGCCTTGCAGCGAAAGGACTCTGACCAGTTCATCGGGTTTACCGGGCTCAATGTGGTCGGATTCGACGCGCCATTCACCCCCGCGACGGAAATCGGCTGGCGCCTGGCCCGCGAGCACTGGGGCCTCGGTTACGCCAGTGAAGCGGCGTGGACCGCTCTGCGCTGCGGGTTCGACCGCTTGCCGCTGAAAGAGGTGGTGGCCTTCACGACGCAAACCAACCTGCCGTCGGAGAAAGTCATGCAGGCCATCGGCATGCACCATGACCCGGCGGATGACTTCGATCACCCGCGACTCGAAGCCGATCATCCATTGCGTCGGCACGTTCTGTATCGCATCAGCCGCGAACAATGGCTGCAAACCTTGCATGGATAAGCTGGCACGGACGTTTACAATGGCCCCATGCTGGCCCGGGCCGGAAACTGAATCGACCGTTGCAGCCAAGACTGCGCGGCAATGTTTTGCGTGAGGAGAGTCTGAATGAGCCAAGTGTTGGAAGATCTGGTCGACTTGCTGACCCTGGAACCGATCGAAGAAAACCTGTTCCGCGGCCGTAGCCAGGACCTGGGTTTTCGTCAGCTGTTCGGTGGCCAGGTACTCGGCCAGTCGCTGTCGGCGGCGAGTCAGACGGTAGAAGAGGCGCGCCATGTGCATTCGATGCACGGCTATTTCCTGCGTCCGGGTGATGCCGGGTTGCCGGTGGTGTATCAGGTTGACCGGGTGCGTGACGGCGGCAGCTTCAGCACGCGCCGGGTGACGGCGATCCAGAAGGGCCACCCGATCTTCACGTGCAGTGCATCATTCCAGTACGACGAGGAAGGCTTTGAGCACCAGAGCAAAATGCCGGTTGTGGTTGGCCCGGAAAATCTGCCCTCGGAGCTGGAACTGACCCAGCAGCGCGCGCACCTGATTCCCGAGAAAATGCGCGAGAAGCTGTTGTGCCCCAAGCCGATCGAATTCCGCCCGGTGACTGAAAAAGATCCCTACAACCCGTTGCCGTCCGATCCGGTCAAGTACGTCTGGTTCCGCGCCGACGGGGCTTTGGCCGATTCGCCGGCGCTGCATAAATACCTGCTGGCCTATGCATCGGATTTCGGTCTGCTGGTCACTTCGATGCAGCCCCATGGCAAATCGGTCTGGCACAAGGACATGCAAGTCGCCAGCCTCGATCACGCACTGTGGTTCCACCAGAATCTGCGTGCCGATGACTGGCTGCTCTACGCGATGGACAGCCCGTGGGCCGGCAACTCGCGTGGATTCTCCCGAGGCAGCGTGTTCAATCGCGCCGGGCAACTGGTGGCCTCGGTCACCCAGGAAGGCTTGATCCGCCACCGCAAGGATTGGGCGTGAGCCTGGCCGACGTGCGTCACTGGGTGTTCGACATGGACGGCACCCTGACCGTGGCCGTGCACGACTTCGCAGCGATTCGCGTAGCCTTGGCGATTCCTGCCGAAGCCGACATCCTCACCCACCTCGCCGCACTGCCGGCCGATGAAGCCGCTGCCAAGCATGCGTGGCTGCTGGAGCACGAACGGGACCTGGCCCTCGGTTCAAAACCGGCGCCGGGCGCAGTGGAGTTGGTGCGCGAGCTGGCCGGGCGCGGTTATCGCCTGGGCATTCTCACGCGCAATGCCCGGGAGCTGGCGCATGTCACGCTGGAGGCCATTGGCCTGGCCGACTGCTTTGCGGTCGAGGACGTGCTGGGGCGTGATGAAGCACCGCCGAAGCCGCATCCGGGCGGGCTGCTGAAACTGGCCGAAGCGTGGAAGGTGCCGGCAAGCGAGATGGTGATGGTCGGTGATTACCGCTTTGATCTGGATTGCGGACGGGCGGCGGGGGCGCGCACGGTGCTGGTGAACCTGCCGGATAACCCGTGGCCGGAATTGACCGATTGGCATGCGGCGGATTGTGTTGAGTTGCGGCAGATGCTGTTGGCTTGAGTGCTTCGTTGCCAGGTCAACCGCTTTCGCGAGCAGGCTCGCTCCCACATTTGATCTCTGGTGTTCACAAATGATGTGTTCACCGCAAAATCCTTGTGGGAGCGAGCCTGCTCGCGAAGGCGTCAGTTCAAGCCCCGAAAATCCTACTGCCCAAACAACGCCTTCTGCCCCTCCGGCGAGGTAAACATCCCGTCCCCGCTGTGCCCGACTCCGGGCACTTCAATCAGTTGCTGATGCAACCCTTGCGGTTGCAGCCGCTTCAGATAATCAAAGTAAAAACGCCCCCGCGCCAACCGATACGGCCCTTGCGCCTTGGCCTCACAGCTCTTGTCCAGCGCCGGATGATTCGGGTCGGTGTCCTGCTGGCCCAGAAGGTAAACGATGTCACGCTTAAGGTACTTTTCCTGCAGTTGTGTGGGCGATTGTCCTTCGGCGTAGGCGGGCAAATCCGCTAGCCCATATTTCCAGCGATTGAATTGCGGGCAACCGGCGTGGCTGAACGCCACGGGCCGGCGTTCATCGAAATAGGCGTAGGACGACGGGTTGGCGATCACGTAGCGAACCTGTACGCCGGCCGCCTCGAGGGCCGGCTGATCATGACCGAGCACTGCATAGCGCTGAACCACCTGCGCGCCACCGGAGTGCCCGGCGATGACGATTTGCTTCACATCCGGAAACTGCTGGCGGTCACCCAAGCGAGCGATGATTTCGTCGAGCGCCGCGTAGGAACTCAACCGAAACGGTGCCGTGGATTCGCCGCCGGCCATCCATTCATTGCCTTGCCAACGCAAAACGGTGTCGGCCACCGGATGAACCGCAACATCGGTTTCATTGAGGAATTGCGGGGCGATCACCAGGGTCGTTGCGCTTTGCCCGGCCAGTTCGGCCGCGTGCTCACCGCTCTTTAGATAGGTTTGCGCGTTGCGCAAGCGACCGTGGAGGATGATCAGCACCCGTTCGATTTTTGCCGGGGCGGGGCTGATGCCCACCGCGATTTCACCTGATTTCAACAGCAGGCGTCCGGGACTGAGCTCCTTGACCTCATGCTCGGCAGCCTGGGACGTTGCGCAAGTAAACAGAACAACCAACAACCACTTCTTCATTTACAGATTTTTCGTCGCAAAGGTATCGCACTGGCTTACCTGGCCTTGGGCGAAACCGGTTTTGAACCAGCGCACCCGTTGCGCCGACGTACCGTGGGTGAACGAGTCCGGGACCACCCGGCCCTGACCCTGTTGCTGCAAACGATCGTCACCGATGGCGTTCGCTGCGTTCAGTGCTTCTTCGATGTCGCCCGGTTCCAGCCAGTTCAGGCGCTTCTGCGCATTGTTGGCCCAGACGCCGGCCAGGCAATCGGCTTGCAGCTCCTGACGAACCAGCAAACCGCCGTCGCCTTCCATCTGCCGGCCTTGTTGACGGGCTGCCTGGATTTTTGCGGACACTCCAAGCAGGGTCTGCACATGGTGTCCGACTTCGTGAGCGATGACGTAGGCCTGGGCGAAGTCGCCCGCGGCGGAAAAACGTTGGGACATTTCCTGGAAAAACGCCATGTCCAGATAGACCTTCTGGTCCGCCGGGCAATAGAACGGCCCGGTGGCGGAGGTGGCCAGACCGCAGGCCGAATTCACGCGATTGCTGAACAGCACCAGGGTCGGTTCTTTGTACTGACGGCCGGCCTGCTGGAATATCGCGCCCCAGGTGTCTTCAGTGTCGCCGAGGATCGAGCGCACGAACTCCGCGCCTTCGTCATTGGCCGGTGGTGCCTTGCGGCTCTGGTTGGTGGCGGGCGCCGATTGCTGGTCCATTTGCCCGGTCAGTTGTCCGAGGATTTGCAGCGGATCCTGGCCGGTGATCCAGCCGATGCCGACGATCAGCAGGATCGCCGTCAGGCTCAGGCCCTTGCCACCGCCGAAGCGCATCCCGCCGCCACTGCCGACATCATCACCACGGGCATCGACCACGTTGTCGCTGCGTCGGCCTTTTTTCCATAGCATGTGGGAATCCTCTTCTGTTCCGGGTCACGAGCCGTGCGATGAGTGTTGCTGCCAAGTGGGAGCCGCGCCAGTCCGGTCGTCAGACAGCCTAGAGCGTCAGCGGTTCTATCCTTTCGGCCGCATTAACGGCTTCATTGACGGGCGGGGGTCACAGGTTCCCGGTAGCGAAGGTGTCGCATGCCTCCGACAGGCCTGAGGCGAAACCGGTCTTGAACCAGTTCACGCGCTGCTTTGATGTGCCGTGGCTGAATATTTCGGGCCGAACAGGGGCGTTTCGGGAGCGTTGCAAGTGGTCGTCACCGAACATCTCAGCGGTATTCAGGGCCGCTTCGATATCACCGGGCTCCAGCCAATCCAGACGCCGTTGCGCATGGTGCGCCCAGACACCGGCCAGACAATCGGCCTGCAGTTCCGCGCGCACTTCCAGACCGCCATCACCGCTGACCGGTTGTTGATCGAGCAAGGCTTTCTCGAAGGGGGCGGACAGTCCCAGCTCAAGCTGCACGTGATGGCCGATTTCGTGAGCGATGATGTATGCCAGTGCGAAGTCAGCGATCACTGAGTGCGGCTCCAGTTTCTTGAAAAACTCCAGATTGAGATACACCTGCTGATTGCTTGGGCAATAGAATGGGCCGCTTCCGGAGCTGGCATAACCACAGTCCGAGAGGATGTCATTGTTGTACAGCGTCAGTTCGGGTTGTGGATAGTGTCGTCCCGTTTGCGCAAAGAGTTGTTTCCAGGTGTCTTCGGTATCACCGAGCACAGACTGAACAAACTTCAATTGCAGATCTTCTGCGGGCGCAATCGACAGGGCGGTGGCGGTTGGAGGAAGGGGGCTCGTGGGCGAATCCGGTGCCGTGTCCAATGTCGAGTAAAGTCCTGCGCCTGCCAGCACAACGACGGCCAGTCCGGCGCCGAATGTTTTCCCTGTGAGGGTGCGGGCATCCTTGCCCTCGCGCGTGTCGTTCACGTTGTCGCTGCGTCTTGCCTTGGTCCATAGCATGGTTGCGGTCTCTCATAGATTGTTGGAGTGTTTTTCGCCAAGTCTATGAATAACAGCACTATTAAAAGTGTGTGGGAGAAATGTGTAAGAGTTGGTATTGCCTCTGACGTTATGACGGATGTCGCGGATCAGGGGTGGCCAAATGGGTGGTTGCTGGTCGAACGCGTCCCACGTCGGCGCAAAGTCCGGGCTGACCTGACGCTCGCGTTTGGACAAGCTGGCGATCAAGGCTCGGTCTTCGTGACTTCGCCACGCCAATGTTGCGCGCCAGGCCTTGCTCCTTGAATGACGCCAGGTTTCTAGGGTGCGCGCATATCCCAATCGGTGGTTGGTCAATGGAGCATGAACAGATCGACGTATTCGCTGCGCAGGGCTTTGAGGCTACGGTCCCACCAGACTTTGGTCGTGACGTGGATCTGCTAGCGGGGTGTCGGACTGTTCGCCAGCGCCTTACCGGCAGCGTCTTCGTTGTTGTAGGCCGCTGCCGTGTTCATGTGCCGGTAACCCAGGGCCAGAGCCTGCTCCACGGCACGGGCATTCCTCGCCGAGCATTGGCCAGGTGCCGAGGCCGAGTTTCGGCATGTTCAAACCCTGTGCGTTAACGATGTACTGCATGGTCGATCTCCTTTTCATAAGCAGTGACGCCTGCGATGTGGCGCGCGGCGATGTAGCCGAAGGTCAGCGCCGGGCCGAGATTGATGCCCCCGGCGGGATAGTGACCGCCCATGATGCTGGCCATGTCGCCGCCCGCCGCGTACAGGCCGGCGATGGGTTGCGCCGCATCATCCAGGACCTGGGCATGTTGGTTGACCTTGAGCCCGGCGAAGGTGCCGAAGCTGCCCGGCTGGACTTTCACGGCATAGAACGGGCCTTGTTCGATCGGCGCGATGCATGGGTTGGGATGTTGCAGTGCGTCACCCTGCTTGCGGTTGTAGGGCGTGGAACCACGACCGAACTGCGGGTCTTCGCCGTTGCGCGCGTGGCGGTTGTAGTCCGACACGGTGCTGCGCAAGCCAACCGGGTCGATGCCGCAGGCAGCAGCCAACTCCTCAAGGGTGTTGCCGGTTTTCAGATAGCCGCTGCGGATGAAGGATGACAGCGGCACCGGAAAAGGCCGAGAGATGCCCAGGCCATATCGACGCTGAAAGCGATGGGTGCAGATCAGCCACGATGCCACTTCTTCACCCTGCGGGGCGGCGGCGACCATGGCCGCAACGTATTCGCAGTAGCCGTTGGCTTCATTGACGAAGCGCTGGCCGTTGCTCAGCACACCGATGATGCCGGGTTTGCCCCGCTCGATAATGTGCGGGAAGTGTCCCGTGCTGCCGTCGCTGTGCGGCACTTGCGAAACCGGCGCCCAGGCGACGGCGGACGCCATGTCGCTGTTGACCCGGGCACCGACACTTTCGCCCAGGCGCAGGCCATCGCCGCAAACGCCGAGGGGCGGCAAGGCCAGATGCTCATGCCCGGTCGGTGTGCGGGGAAACAGTGCCTTTCGACGCTCGATGTCATTGGCGAAGCCACCCGCCGCGAGCACCACGGCCTTGCGTGCATGGATGCGCACCGAGCCTTTGGCGGTGTTGACCACCGCACCTCGTACTTGATTGTTCTCGCGCAGCAATCGGCTCACGGGCGCTGATTCCCAGAGCAACACGCCGAGGTCGTCGGCGGATTTCGCCAGGCGCGCCACCAAGGCCACGCCGTTGACCAGTTGCATCGCCCGGCCATGTACGACGAGATCGAACAGGTGCCGACTGAAACGCCGCGTAACATGCCAGGCCGCCGACAGAGAGCGGGTCAGGTTGAGGAATGCCGTGAGGTCCGCCCCCGCCATGATCGGCATGCCCATGAAGGATGTTTCCCGCATGGTTTTGCGCAGACGCTTGAGCAGTGTGCCGACTTTTCGGGCGTCGTAAGGGGCGGCGATCACCGAGCGTCCACCGGTGCCTGCTCCGGGCGTGTCGCCATGCATGTCGGCAATGGCATTGCCATCGGAAAATTGCAGCGAGGTGAACTGTTCGAAGAACGACACCATCCGCGGGCCGGCCTCCAGGAAAGCGTCGATCATCGCTGGATCAAAGCGCTCGCCCAGTTCGTGTTTCAGGTAAGTGCGCGGCAGTTCAACATCTTCGACAATGCCCGCGCGCCGGGCCAACGGGTTGCAGGGCACCCAGGCCCAGCCACCGGACCAAGCGGTGGCACCGCCGAACACCGGGTCCTTTTCCACCACTATGACTTTCAGTCCGTGCCATGCGGCGGTCACGGCCGCTGACAGTCCCGCCGCACCGGAGCCAACGATCAGCACATCGCAATCGATGTCGGGAAGAAAGTGCGCTTGTGCAGGCATTGTTTGAACTCCGGTGTTTTATTTTTTGGAATCTGGTTCCAGAAAATATAAGAGTCAGGTAACACCGAACAAGCCAGGAGGGTATAAAGCGGGCGGTTATCGAACGCTCAGTTCCAGATTTCGCATTCGTGCGGTTGTCTTCTAGAATCGAGCAAATTTTGCGTGGAAGCGACCATGGCCGGCAGTCAGATCGAACGTGTTTTCAGTGTGCTCGAAAGCCTCACCAGCGATCCCCGTGGCCTGCCGATGCAGACCCTGGCAGAGCAACTGGACATCCCCAAGAGTGCGACCCATCGCCTGCTCGCCGAGCTGATCCGCCTCGGTTACGTGCGGCAGAATCCGGATAATTTGCGTTATCACCTCTCGACCAAACTGGTGGCGATGGGCTTCCGTTACCTGTCGAGCAGCGGTGCCGATATCGTGCAGCCGGTGCTTGACCGCCTGGCTCAGGAAACCGGCGAGTTGGTGCGCCTCGGGGTGATCGACGGCGAGCGTCAGACCTGGATCGCCAAATCCCAGGGCGCGCGCTCCGGTCTGCGTTACGACCCGGACATGGGCCGCGATGCGCCGTTGTTCTACACAGCCTCGGGGCATGCGTGGCTGGCGTGCATGAGCGATGCCGAAGCCTTGTCACTGGTGGAACGGCAGGGCGCGCAGGTGCCGGAACATGTGGGCCCGAACGCGCCGCGCTCGAATATCGAGTTGCTCGAGCGCCTGCGTCTGGCGCGGGAGCAGGGCTATGCATGGGTTGAGGAAAGTTCGGCGGTGGGGACTTCGGCAATTGCGGCAGTGGTGCGCCATCCCGCCGACGGGCGGGTGATCGGCGTGCTCAGTATCGCCGGACCGAGTGCGCGGATGCCGGGAGAGCGTCTGCATGAGCTGGCGCCGTTGTTGCTGGCGTACACCGCGGAGCTGAGCGCAGCGAGCCTGGCCTCGGAGTTGTTCAACTAAGGCCTGTGCAATTCGACTGTGGGAGCGGCGGTGCGGCGATCCGACTTGCTCGCGAATGCGGTGTGTCATGCGATCTGGATGGCGCTGACACACCGCATTCGCGAGCAAGCCCGCTCCCACATTTTGAACAACGTTCAACTTGAGAAGCTGTGCGCTGTTCGAACACTTTCAGGATAGGTCCCTGTAAGAATCTGGAACCGGGTTCTAAATTATTGGAGTTCATCGCTCCAATAACACTGACAAGAGGACCGCATCTTGAATTCTCCACTTCGCATCGCCCTGGTCGGTGCTGGCAACATGGGCCAGCAGCACTACCGGCATCTGCAATCCCTGACTGAAGCGACGTTGTGCGCCGTGGCCGATCCCGGACCGCAGGCGGCCAGCCTTGCGGCTGAATGGGGCGTAGCCTGTTTCGCCGATCATCGTCAGATGCTGGAGCAGGCGAAGCCGGACGCCGTGATAATCGCCAATCCGAACACGCAGCATGTCAGCACGGCCCTGGATTGCCTCGCGGCCGGCGTGCCGGTATTGCTGGAAAAGCCGGTGGGCGTGCACCTGGACGAAGCCCGGGAGCTGGTGGCTGCCTCGAACGCCAGCGGTGTTCCGGTACTGGTCGGGCATCATCGCCGGCACAATCCGCTGATCGTCCGCGCCCACGAACTTATCCACAGCGGCGCATTGGGTCGGCTGACCACGGTCACGGCGCTCTGGCAGTTGCGCAAGCCCGACAGCTATTTTGAAACACCCTGGCGCCGCGAGGCCGGTGCGGGGATGCTGTTGACCAACCTGATCCACGACCTCGATCTGCTGCGGCATTTGTGCGGTGAAGTGCGTCAGGTTCAGGCCATCACCAGCAATGCCATTCGCGGATTTGCCAATGAGGATTGCGCGGCGGTGTTGCTGCAATTCGACAACGGTGCACTGGGCAGCCTGACCGGCTCCGATGCGGTGGCTGCTCCCTGGAGTTGGGAGCTGGATTCGGGGGAGAATCCGGTGTACCCGCGTCATCCTGATCAACCGTGCTACTTGCTGGCCGGAACGGGTGGGGCGCTGAGCATTCCGCAGCTTAAACGCTGGCACTACAACGAAGTAGACGGCGGCTGGCATCAACCGTTGCTGGCGACCCGGGAAAACTTCAGTGCCGATGAAGCCTTGCGTTTGCAGTTGCAGCACTTCGTACGTGTTGCGCGGCGTGAGGTCGAACCATTGGTGAGTGCCGCCGATGCCGCGCGTACGTTGGCGCTGATCGAGGCCATCCGCGAAGCCGCCGAAACCGGGCGTGCCTGCGCGCCATCCTTGATCGAGGGTTGAGCATGAGCGAGCGTATCTTCTCCCTGGCCAGCCTGACCGTGCTGGAGTTGTCACCGCCCGACATGGTCGAGGTCGCCGCGCGGGCCGGTTACAGTCATGTCGGCTTGCGTCTGGTACCGGCGACCCCGGAGGAGCACCATTTTGCCCTGGTGGCCGACCAAGAATTGCGGCGCCAGACCCTGGCGCGTCTGCGTGATACCGGTATTGGGGTGCTGGACGTCGAAATCCTGCGGCTCAAGCCGGAAACCGTTGTCGCCGATTTCGAGAAAATCCTGGCGGTGGGTGCCGAGTTCGGCGCCAGTGAGTTGCTGGTGGCCGGTAACGATCCTGACGAACAGCGGCTGACGCAGCATTTTGCCGAGCTCTGTGATCTGGCGGCAGCCTATGGGCTGCACCCGAATCTGGAGTTCATGCCCTGGACCGATGCGCGCAATCTTCAACAAGCCACGCGAATCGTGGAAAACGCCGGATGTGAAAACGGCGGCGTATTGGTCGACGCTTTTCACTTCGACCGCTCTGGATCGCGGTTGGAAGAACTGGTCAAAGTTGTCCCCTCACGGTTACGGTATGCACAGTTGTGTGACGTCGCAGGACCACGACCAGCCGATATGTCGGAGATCTTGCGTCAGGCGCGTAACGAACGGCGTTTCCCTGGTGATGGCGATTGTGACCTGCCGGGGTTGTTGCGCGGTTTGCCGGCTGACATTCCGTTGAGCCTGGAGATTCCCACCGTGCAGTTGCTGGAGCAGGGCGTGAGTGGATTGGATCGGGCGCAGATGGCGCTGGATAAAAGCCGGGAATTGTTGGCGCGGTTGTAAGCGCTGCTGTGTATTGATCGCGGGCAGGCGACGCCTCCCACATGCTCTAGGCTGATTGTGTGGAAGCGTCGCTTGCCTGCGATGTTTTGACTTCAAGTAAGGAAACCCAATGACCGTCAGCACCCCGCTTTCCGGCGTCAATCAGCCCTTCAAAGGGATCTTGCTGATCGTTGTCGCAACCTTCCTGTTTTCCAGCCACGACGCCTTTTCCAAATACCTCTCCGGTTTCTATCCCATTGTCATGGTGGTCTGGGCGCGCTACGTGGTTCACACCTTGTTGATGGCCGGGATTTTCCTGCCGCAGTCCGGACTCCGGGTGCTGCGTACCAAGCGGCCATTACTGCAATTGATCCGGGCATTGTGCCTGCTGGGCACCAGTCTGTTTTTCACCACGGGGCTGATGTACATCCCGCTGGCCGAGGCCACGTCGGTCAACTTCCTCGCTCCGGTGCTGGTCACCGCGTTGTCGGTACCGCTGCTTGGCGAGCGGGTGACGCGTGGGCAATGGTTGGCGGTGATTTTCGGTTTCAGCGGGGTGCTGATCATCGTTCACCCCGGTGGTGATCTGTTTACCCCGGCGGTGTTGCTGCCGTTCTGCTCGGCGTTGTTTTTCTGCTTCTATCAATTGCTGACACGCAAGCTCAGCGAGATCGACAGCCCGACCACCAGCAACTTCTTCGCAGGCTTGTGCAACACGCTGGTGATGAGTGCGCTGGTGCCGTTCTTCTGGCAGACGCCGAACCTGGTGCATGGCGCGATGATGCTGGCGCTGGGGGCCTGCGGGATGACGGCGCACCTGTTCCTGACCCAGGCGTTCCGACTCGCGGCACCGGCACTGCTGGCGCCGTTCAGCTATTGCCAGATCATCTTCGCCGGCCTGCTGGGCTGGTTGCTGTTTTCCCATACGCCGACACTGACCACCGTGCTCGGCATTGCCGTGATCTGTTGCAGCGGGTTGGCAGCGGCCTGGCAGCAAAGCCGCCGCTAAGCTGCGGCAAAACGCAGGCAAAAAAAAGCGCAGACCCGAGATCGGGCCTGCGCCGAGGGAACATCAGTCTTCTACTTTCGGAATCTTGCGCGGTGCCATGAAGTACATCCAGGTCAGCGCAATGAAGTACATCGCCGGAATCAGTGTGAACAGCACGGTGTAGTTGTTGTTGGTGACGGTCAGGATATGGCCGACCAACTGGGTCATGAACATCCCGCCAATCGCCGCACACATGCCGCCGAAACCGAACACCGTACTCATCATGTGCTTGGGCGTGTAGTCCATCACCAGGCTCCAGATGTTTGCGGTCCAGGCCTGGTGCGCGCCGATGGCCAAGGAGATGGCAGCTACGGCGACCCACAGATTGCTGGAGCCGGCAGCCATGATGACGCCGATGATGCAGCAGGCGAACAGGAACATGGACATCAGCCGCGCCTTGATCGGGTTGACGCCGCGACCGATCAGGAACGAGGAGAGGATGCCGCCGCCAACGCTGCCGAAGTCAGCGGTAAGGTAAATGATGATCAGCGGAATGCCCATCTGGGTCACGTTGATGCCCAGGTTGTATTGCTGATTGAGGAACGGCGGCAGCCAGTACAGGTAGAACCAGAACACCGGTGCGGTCATCGAGTAGGCGAGGGCGAAGGCCCAGGTGCCGCGCATGCGCAGGATTTTCGAGAAAGGTACGCGGGTTTGTTCCGGTTCGACTTCGTTCTGGATGTAGTCCAGCTCCGACTGTTTGACGTTCGGGTGGTCTTCCGGGTTGAAGTACTTCAGGCCCCAGAACAGCAACCAGATCCCGCCCAGTGCCGACATGCACAGGAACGCGGCCTGCCAACCCCAGACGTGCAGAATCAGTGGCAGCAGCATCGGGGTGAACATCGCACCAACGTTGGTGCCGGCGTTGAAAATGCCAGTGGCCACGGCGCGCTCGCCGGCCGGGAACCACAGGCGCGTGGTCTTCACGCAGGCCGGATAGTTCGCCGCTTCGGTCAGGCCGAGGATGAATCGGCAAACCATGAAGCCGACCGCCGAAGTGGCCAGGCCGTGGGCGCCGGTCGCCAGGCTCCAGAGCAACACCGCGCAGAAGAACACGCGCTTGACGCCGACCCGGTCGATCAGCCGGCCCTGCAGCACGAAACCAATGGCATAGCCGACCTGGAACCAGAAGTTGATGTTGGCGTAATCCATCGCCGTCCAGCTCATTTCCTTGGCCAGGATGGGCTGCATCACACCCAGTGCGGCGCGGTCGATGTAGTTCAGGGTAGTGGCGAAAAACACCAGCGCCAGCATGCCCCAACGGGTTTTGCCGACCGCCATGGCGCCGCGGATCTTGTCGCCGATACCACCGGCAGTGACGCTCATGGCCGGAGCCATGCGTGAGCTTTGGGAAGGAAGCATATGTACCACCCGTTTTTTTGAATTTGTTATTTGGTGTTTTGGACATCGCGGCCGGTGCTGCGTGTCCGGACTCAATGTGGGGTCGATGTTGGGCAGTGGACAAAAAATCGTCAATTCGCGAACCACCATTGTGTTCGATAATCGAACACAAAACTAACCGGATAGTACACTTTGAATTGCTGTGCGGGATCGCCAAGCCAATAATTTACCCAGGACAAACGCTACCCCTGTAGGAGCTGCCGAAGGCTCGGGCCGCGTTCGGACGATCTTTTGTTCTTGAAAAGCAAAATCAAAAGATCGCAGCCTTCGGCAGCTCCTACAGGATTCAGGCGTGCGATGCCCCCTCTAACAAGATGGTCCCCATTACCGGGAGTCGAAATATGCAGCGTTCCATTGCCACCGTATCCTTGAGCGGTACCCTGCCGGAAAAACTCGAAGCCATTGCCGCCGCCGGGTTCGACGGTGTGGAGATTTTCGAGAACGACCTTCTCTACTACGACGGCAGCCCACGGGAAATTAAACAGATGTGCGCCGATCTCGGGATCGCCATCACCCTGTTTCAACCTTTCCGTGATTTCGAAGGCTGCCGGCGAGATCGGCTGTCGCGCAACCTGGAACGCGCCGAGCGCAAATTCGACCTGATGCAGGAACTGGGTACCGACCTGGTGCTGGTATGCAGCAACGCCTCGGCCGACTCCATCGGTGATGAACAGATTCTGGTCGACGATTTGCGCCTGCTGGCTGAACATGCCGGGGCCCGTGGTCTACGCATCGGCTATGAAGCGCTGGCCTGGGGCCGGCACGTGAATACGTATCAACAGGTGTGGAACATCGTGCGTCAGGCCGATCATCCAAGCCTTGGCGTATTGCTGGACAGCTTTCACACCCTGTCGCTCAAGGGCGATCCGAGCGCTATCGCCGAGATTCCCGGCGATAAGATCTTCTTCGTGCAAATGGCCGACGCACCGATCCTGGCCATGGACGTGCTGGAGTGGAGCCGGCATTTTCGCTGCTTCCCGGGCCAGGGTGAGTTCGACTTGCCAGGGTTCCTCGCGCCGATCATTCAGAGCGGCTACACCGGGCCATTGTCGCTGGAGATCTTCAACGACGGCTTCCGCGCCGCGCCGCCAAGGGCCAATGCCGCCGACGGCTTGCGTTCGTTGTTGTATCTGGAAGAGAAGACCCGCGAGCGTCTGGCGCAGGAAACCAGACCTGCGGCCAACCCCGGGATTCTGTTCGAAACACCCAAGGCCAGTGAGTACAACGGCATCGAATTTCTTGAATTCGCCGTGGATGAAAGCCTCGGCGCCAAGCTCTCCCATTGGCTGGAACGACTGGGTTTCGTCAAGGCCGGGCAGCATCGCTCCAAGAGCGTCAGCCTGCTGCGTCAGGGCGATATCAACCTGATCCTGAACTCGGAGCCTTACTCATTCGGCCACAGCTTTTTCGAAGCCCACGGCCCTTCGCTGTGCGCTACGGCCGTGCGGGTCAAGGACAGCGTCAGCGCACTGGCCCGTGCCGTAGCCTACAAGGGCCAGCCCTATCGCGGGCTGGTCGGCCCCAACGAACTGGAGCTGGCGGCGGTGCGTGCGCCGGATGGCAGCCTGATCTATCTGGTGGATCAACACGCCGATGTCTATGGCACGGACTTCAATCTGTACCCGCAAGCGCCGGCCAGCGGCGGCCTCAAGCGCATTGACCACATGGCCATGGCACTGCCGGCCGACAGCCTCGACAGCTGGGTGCTGTTCTACAAGAGCCTGCTGGATTTCGAGGCGGACGATGAAGTGGTGCTGCCAGATCCTTATGGTCTGGTGAAGAGCCGTGCCTTGCGCAGTCGCGACAGTTCGATCCGCTTGCCGCTGAACATTTCCGAAAACCGCAACACCGCGATCTCACACGCGCTGTCGAGTTATCGCGGCTCCGGAGTGCATCACATCGCCTTTGATTGTGATGACATCTTTGCCCAGGTCAGCCGTGCAAAAGAGGCGGGCGTGCCGCTGCTGGATATCCCGCTCAACTACTACGATGACCTGGCGGCGCGCTTCGATTTCAACGATGAGTTCCTCAGTGAACTGGCCTATTTCAACGTGCTGTATGACCGTGACGCCCAAGGTGGCGAGTTGTTTCACGTGTATACCGAGCCGTTCGAGGGGCGGTTCTTCTTTGAGATCATCCAGCGCAAAAACGGATATGCCGGCTACGGCGCGGCCAACGTGGCGGTGCGGCTGGCGGCCATGGCCAAATCCCGAAGCGGCGCCATCCGTCAGGCCAAGTTGTAGGAAATTCGTAAACGCGGGATTAAACACGGGCCGCGCGGCTTCCTTCACCGTGCCGCGCAGCCCATAATCGCCAGCCTGTGCAGTGATGGCCGTGAGCCCGCAATGACAATGACTTCAGAACTCCCCGCAGCCTCCGTAGAACCCGGTACCGAGCCGCGCAAGAGTCGCAAGAACAACCCGGAAAAGACCCGCGAAAACATCCTGCAGGAGGCGATTGTCGAATTCGTCCAGCAGGGGCTTTCCGGGGCCCGCGTCGA
>Ga0207428_10003113_pt1 | contig 16299 bp, 12 predicted proteins | sample RhiMethybrSRZTD1_FD_187600 | JGI IMG/M metagenome (GOLD analysis project Ga0207428, IMG submission 187600) | Populus rhizosphere microbial communities from Tennessee, USA - Rhizosphere MetaG P. TD hybrid SRZTD1 (SPAdes) (version 3) | ecosystem: Host-associated > Plants > Roots > Rhizosphere >...
AGCGCCGCGCCGAGCTGATCCCAGCTCTTGTGCTCCTCGCCGGGCGGCAGCACGTAGCGCGGCAGCGCCGCGAGCGCGGGCGGCAGCAGCGGCTCGACGTTGCCGTCGGTGACGAGCAGCCGCGCCCGGTCCGGCAGGCGGGCGGCCAGCTCGGCCAGCGCCCCGCGCTGGACGACGACCTCGTCGTCCACGCTCAGCCGGCCCGCGCGCCCGAGGGCTGCGCCCCGCGCGCGGTCGCCGCCGTCGCGGCGGCGGCCAGCGCGGTGAACAGCCGCAGCTGCCGGTCCTCGTCGACCATGCGCTCGGGATGCCACTGCACGCCGACGACGAAACGCGCGTCGCGCAGCTCGCAGGCCTCGATCACGCCGTCGGGGGCGTGCGCGGTCGCGACGAGCCCGCGGCCGAGCGCGTGCACCGCCTGGTGGTGCGAGGTGTTCACCTCGAAGTCGGTGCCGAGCAGCTCGGCGACGCGCGAGCCGGGCTCGGTCGCGACCGGGTGCCGCACGGCGTAGGTCGAGTCGCGGTGCTCGAGCGTGCCCGGCAGGTCGGGCAGGTGCTGGTGCAGGCTGCCGCCGCAGGCCACGTTGAGCGTCTGCATCCCGCCGCAGATGCCCAGCACGGGCATCCGCCGCGCGAGCGCCGCGCGCGCCAGCAGGAGCTCGCTGCGCGCGCGGTCGGGGTGGATGAGCACGGTGCTCGCGTGCCGCGGCTCGTTCCACAGGCTCGGGTCGAGGTCGTCGCTGCCGGTGAACACGAGGCCCTCGAGCCGCTCGAGGAGCGCGACGGCCTCGGCCTCGCTGCGCACGAAGGGCAGCGGCACCGGCCGCGCGCCCGCCGCGTGGAGCGCGCGCACGTAGGTGTCGCGCACGACGGGCCGCCCCTCCGCGTCGACCGAGCTCGTGACCCCGATGAAGGGCTGCATCGCTCCGGATTATAGTGACGCGCATGACCGCTTCGACCTCGACTTCCGGCTGGATGGAGCGGCTCTCCGGGCTGGTCGACCTCGAGCGCTCGCGCGACTTCCACGGCGGGCGCGTGGTCGTCGACCGCGGGCGCATGGAGGCGCTGCTCGCGGCCCTGCCCGCGCTGCCCTGGCCGCGCGTCTCGGTGCACGTGGCCGGCAGCGAGGGCAAGACGAGCACGACCGAGTTCGTGGCCGCGGGCCTGGGCGCCCTGGGCCTGCGGACGGCGACCTACACCTCGCCGCACCTGCGCGACGTGCGCGAGCGGCTGCGCGTCGGCGGCGACTGGCCGCCCGACGGCCTGCTCGACCGGGCGCTGAGCGCGGTCGAGTCGGCCGCCTCCCGCGCCGGGCTCGCGCCGACCTTCTTCGAGTTCCTGACGGCCGCGGCGCGCGTGCTCTACGCCGAGGCGGGCGTCGACGCGGTCGTGTGGGAGACGGGGCTCGGCGGCCGGCTCGACGCGACGCGCTGCATGCAGGTCGAGGCCTGCGCGATCACGAGCATCAGCCTCGAGCACACCTCCATCCTGGGCACCACGCTGCCGGCGATCGCGGCCGAGAAGGCCGGCATCCTGCGGCCGCACGCGCCCGTGGCGCTCGGCGCGGGCGTGCCGGCGGCGGCGCGCACGGTCATCGAGCGGCGCGCGCGGCAGCTCGGCTGCCCCGTCGCCAGCCTGCCGCTGGCCGCCGCGACGCGCGACGCGCTCGACCCGGCCGCCGAGAACCGCGCGCTGGCGCGCCTCGTCCTCGATCAGCTCGCAGGCTCGGGCCGCGTGCCGCCGCGCACCGCGGCCGTCGACGCCGCCATCGACGGCCACGTCGTCGAGGGGCGCTGGCAGCGCGTGGGCGACGTGCTCTTCGACGGTGCCCACACCGTGGCCTCGATGCAGCGTCTCGCCGCGCGGCTGGCGCGCGAGCCGGTCGGCGCCGTCGTCTTCGGCGCCACGAGCGGGCGCGACGTCGCCGCGATGCTCGCGCCGCTCGAGCCGCTGCGCCGTCCGCTCGTGCTGACCGGCCTGCCCACCGAGCGCGGCGTCCCGACCGCCGAGCTGCGCGCGGCCGTGCCGGCGGGCCTGGCCGCGCAGGCCGTCGCGGTCGACGCTCCCGCCGCCGCGCTCGACCGCGCGCGCCGGCTCGCGGGCGGGGGCCCGATCGTCGTGACGGGCTCGCTGTACCTGGTGGGCTGCCTGCTCGACGGCGCGACGGGATGAACCTGGCGCTGCTCGCGCTGGCGCCCGCCGCACTGGCCGGGCTGGCGGCGGCCTGCTTCCTGGTCGAGTGGACGCGCGCGGTGTCGGCGGCGTTCCCGGGCCTGCAGCCCGCGGGTGGTGCGGCGCTGCCAGGGCTGCTGCTCGCGCTCGCTGCCGGAGCCGCGGTCGGCGGCCGCGCCGCGGCGCGCCCGGGACGCGGAGCGCTGGCGGCCAGCCAGCGCTGGCTGGCCTGCGGCGCGGCCGCGCTCGTCGCGGCCTTCTGGATCCTCGACGCGCTGCTGCCGCCGGGAGGCGAGCGGGTGCTCGCGGGCGGCGCGCGGACCGCGCTCGCGACGCTGCCGGCCGCACCCGCGCTGCTGCTGCTCGGCGGTGCGTGGACACGGCTCGCCGCGGCGCGCCAGGCACAGGGCCTGCCGGCGCCGCGCGCGCTCGGCGGCGTGCTCGCGGCGGCGGCGGCGGGCGCCGCGCCGTGCCTGCTGCTCATGCCGGGCTGGATCGCCGACGGCGCGTGGCTGCCGCAGGCATCGGCGCCGGTGCTGCTCGTCGCGGCCCTGGGCTGCGCCGCGCTCGCGGCGCTCGAGGCGCAGGATGCGAAGCGTGCGCCGGCGGCGCAGGGCGGCCGGGTGGTCGCCGGCTCGGGCCTCCTCGCCGCGCTCGTCGGCGCCTGCGTCGGCGGCGTCCTGCCTGCGCTGCTGCGCTTCGCGTGGCAGCGCGACGGCGCCGACCTCACCTCGACCGCGCAGCTCCTCGCCGCGCTCGCCGCGGGCCTCGGCGTCGGCGCGGCTCTCGCTGGCCGCCTGGCGGGTGCGAGCCGGGCGCTGCCCTGGGCGCTGCTGGCGGTCGCACCCGTCGCGCTGCTCGTCGGCCCGCTCGACGCGCGAGTCGCCGCCGGCCTGCTCGGCGCCGACCTCGGCGCGGCGCTCGTGCTCGCGACGCCCGCGGACGGCGACGCGCGCGCCGCGGCCTGGGCGCTGGCCTGCGGCTGCATCGGGCTCGCGCTGGGCGCGCTGGCCGGCGAGCGCCTGTCGCTCGCGCGCTGGGGCAGCGGCGAGCTGCTGCGCGCGACCGCATTCGTGGCCGCGCTCGCCGCGCTGGCCGGCGGCGCCTGGCGCGGCTCGTGGCGGGCGCGCGTCGCGGTCGGGTTGCCCGCCGCCGCCCTCGCGGTCGTGGCCTGGACGCATCCGCCGCCGGCCCTGCCGTGGCGCGCCGCGCCCGGCGACGGAGCGCTCGTCGGGCAGCTCGAGGATCCGCGCGGCACGCTCACGCTGGTGGGCACCGCCGACGGCGGAACGCGCCGCGCGCTCGACGGCTGGACGCTGCCCGGCGGCCAGGCGGGCGCCGTCGCTGCCCGGCGCATGGCGCGGCTCTCGGCGGCGATGGCGCCCGACGCTCAGGCGGCGCTGCTCGTCGGCGCGGGCGACGGCCAGCTGCTGCTCGGGCTCGAGGAGCTGCTGCCCGGGCGCGTCGAGTGCATCGAGCCCCTGGGCACGCTCGTCGACCTGGCATCCGCGGCCCAGCCGCCGCCGGGCGTGACGGTCGCGTCGCCCGAGCATGCCGACCCGCGCGCGACGGTGGCCGGCCGCGTCGCGGCCTGGGACCTCGTCGTCGTCGGCCCGCAGCCGCCGGGCCGGCACGGGCAGGGCGAGACGCTCGCGCTCGAGCACCTCTACGCGCTGCGCCGCGCGCTGCGTCCGGCGGGCGTCGCCGTGCAGTGGCTGCCGCTGCACCAGATGAGCTGGCCGGCCTTCGCCTCGGCCGCGCAGTCCTTCCTCGAGGCGTTCCCCGAGACGCGCGTCTTCATCGCCTCGCTGCGGACGCCCGAGCCGCTCGTCGCGCTCGTCGGCGGCAGCGAGAGCGGCCTGCCCGGCGTCGAGGCGCTCGACGCGTTCCTCGCGACGGCGCCCTCGGCGGCGGGGCTCTCGGGCGCGGCCGACGTCTTCGACCTCTACGTGTGCGACGGCTGGACCCTGGGCGGCCAGGTGCGCGAGGCCGCCGCGAGCACGCTCGCGCGACCGCTGGCCGAGCTGCTCTCGGCCCGGCACGAGGAGCTGTCCGCGCCGCTCGCGGTCATGAACCTGCGGCTGCTCGCTCAGCTGGCCACGCCGCTCGACGTCGTCTCGCTGCGCGCGCGGCCGGTCGCAGAGAAGGAGGCCAAGGCGCTGGGGGCGCAGCTCGTGGCGCGCTCGTCGGCGCTGCGCTGGCTGCTCGTCGCGCAGGCCGCGCGGCTCGAGCGGCAGTCGGCCGCGGCCGGCGCGCTGTCGGCCGACGAGCGCAGCGCGCTCGAGGACGAGCAGGGCGCCTCGCTACTCGCGGCCTGGACCGCCGCGCCGGGGCACGCCGACGTGGCCCAGGCCCTGCTCGGCTTCGCCGCCGAGCTCGTCGCGGCGCGACGCTGGACGGTGGCCGACGCGCTGCTCTCCACCGCGGCGGCCACGCAGCCTGACGGCCGGTTGCTCGGGCTGCGCGCCGGCGTGCTCATCGAGCTCGGGCAGCTCGACGAGGCGGTCCGCGTGGGGCGTCAGGCGCGGGAGGCGGCGCCGAAGGACCCCAACGCGCTCGCCAACCTGGCGCGCGCGCTGCTCGTCACGGCGCAGGACGACGAGGCGCGCGAGGTGCTGCGCGCCGCGCGCGAGGCCTTCGCGCCCACGCCGCTGCCGCCGCTGCACGCCGCCTGCCTCGCGCTGCTCGAGGACGCGCCCGACGCGCGCGAGCGGGCGCAGGCGCTGCTCGGGCAGATCCCGGCGGGCGAGAGCTGGGCCGCCGTGCTGAATCGCCTGCTGGGCGCGCTCCGGCGCTGAGCCGCGTCCCTCAGCGCCTGTCCAGCGGGCGAGTGTCCTGCTTGTTGCGCTGGGATTTCGAGAAACCCGCCGCACGTTTCTTGGCGCCTCCGGAGGGCGGAGCCCGGGATCGGCCCTCGCGGAGCGAGGGCCGTCGCGCGCCGCCCAGCCGGATGATCGCCTGGGCGACGCCGCGCAGCGCCGCGAGCTCGTCGCCATCGAGCGCGCGCGACTGTCCCGGCTGCAGCGGGCCGAGCTGGATCGGCCCGATGGCCGTGCGGGTGAGCCTCCGCACCTCGTGCCCGAAGCGCGCGCAGAGGCGCCGGATCTCGCGCCGCTTGCCCTCGCGCAGCTTGAGCTCGAGCTGGCTGTGCTGGCGGCCGCGGTGCACGAGACGGATGTCGACCGGCCCGGTGCGCCCCTCGGCCAGCCAGATGCCCTTGCGCATCCTCTCGAGGGTGGCCTCGTCGGGCGCGCCCTCGACGTCGACGCGGTAGGTCTTCTCGACGCCGAAGCGCGGGTGCGTGAGCAGGTGGCAGAGCTCGCCGTCGTTGGTGAGGATCAGCGCGCCGTCGCTGTCGACGTCGAGGCGCCCGATGGTGAACAGGCGCCGGTCGCGCGCGCGGTGGGGGACGAAGTCCACGGCGCGCGGCGTGCCGGCCTTCGTGACCTGCGAGCAGATCGCCCCGCGCGGCTTGTTGAGCAGGTAGTGCAGCGAGGGCTGGCCGCGCACGAGGGCGCCGTCGAAGCGCACGACCTGGGTCTCGGGGTCGACCTGCGTGCCCAGCTTCGTCACCACGCGGCCGTCGACCTGCACGCGCCCCTGCGCGATGTACTCCTCGCAGGCGCGGCGGCTGCCCACGCCGCAGCCGGCCATGTACTTCTGCAGACGCTCGAGCATCAGGGCGGATCCACGACGAGCACCGACAGCGCCTCGCCCTCGAGGACGGCCGGCTCGTGCACGAAGACCGTATCACCGGGCGCCAGCTCGAGTCGCCCCTCCGGGCGGCCCTCCTGCGAGAGCCGGCCGTGTCCCTCGAGGACGGTGAGCAGCGCGTAGCGCCGCGGCACGCCGAGCGCCTGCCGTCCCGAGACGCGCGCCGCGCGCAGGGTGAAGGCGTCGGTCGCGAGCAGGCTCCGCCACGCGCCCGCGCCCGCGCCGGCCGCCGCCGCGCCTCGCGCCGCGGCGCGCAGCACGACCGGCGGGGCCAGGTCGCGCGCCGCCTGCCGCGCCTGGGCCAGGTGCACCGGCCGCCCGCGCCCCCAGTCGTGGATGCGCCAGGTCGTGTCGGAATTCTGCTGGACCTCGAAGATCGCCAGGCCGGGCCCGATCGCGTGCACGGTGCCGGCGCGCACGAGCAGCACGTCGCCGGGGCCGACCTCGATGCGGCGCAGCAGCGAGCGCACCTCGTCGTCGCCGGCGCCCGCGGCGACGCGGTCGAGCAGCGTGGCCGCGGCGACGCCCTCGGCCGTGCCGAGGTAGACGCCGGCGCCCGGCTCGGCCTCGAGCACGACCCAGGCCTCGGTCTTGCCGCGCGGCAGCCCCTGCCGCGCCGCGACCGCGTCGTCGGGATGCACCTGCAGCGAGAGCAGCTGCTCGCTGTCCAGGAACTTGACGAGCAGCGGGAAGTCCGCGGGCGCCGGCAGCCCGAGCCCGCGCCCCGGGCCCGCCAGCCAGGCCGCCAGGTCGGCGGGCGCGCCGCCCGCGCGCAGGCGCAGCGGCGTGCGCGCGTCGTCGCGGCAGCTCGCCAGCCACCACTCGCCGCGCGGGCGGCTGTCGTCCCAGCCGAAGCGCCGCGCGATGCGATGGCCGCCCCAGGGGCGGTCGACGGGCAGCGGGCTCAGGGCGAGGGCGGGCATCGGGGACGGCCCCGGACGCGCCGGGCTACGGAAGAGACTACCAGCAGCCCGTGCCGGCATTCCTCACGAGAGCGATCCGGGCTACAGCGACTGCCGGATCTGCTTCAGCAGGCGCACGAGCGCCGCGTCGAGCTCCGCGTCGGGCAACGCGGCCTCGTCGTCGGCCCAGCGCGCCCAGGCCGCGATGCGCTCCTCGACCGACTCCCACTCCGCGATGATCGGAGCGGTCGGCTGCGGCGCAGAGGGAGAAGGAGGCGAGGACCGGATGGGCGTCATGGTGCGAAGCCCCTATCGTGGAGAACGCGCGCGCACTTGAAGCTTTGTGTCAAGCGCTCGGAGTTGACTCGCGCGCGACATAGACACACACGGCCGAGCGACCATAGACGCGCCGCCTCGACAACGAGAGTCCAGGAACGCGCAGCGGTCCGAGACGCTCGGCCGGCGTCTCGATCACGACGAGACCGTCGCGCGCGAGAACGCCCGGCGCCCCGAGAGCGTGCGGCAGCGGATCGAGGAGCGCGAAGGGCGGGTCCGCGAGCACGAGGTCGAAGCGCGCGTCCGGATCCGGACGCCACGCGCGGGCGTCCTGGACAAGCACCGTGGCGCGCTCGACGCCGATGCGGCACGCGTCGAGGTTGCGCCGCAGCGCGTCGAGCGCGACGCGCTCGTGCTCGATGAAGATGCAGTGCGCCGCGCCGCGCGAGAGCGCCTCGAGGCCGAGCGCGCCCGAGCCCGCATACAGGTCGGCCACGCGCGCGCCGCGCACGCGGTCGCCGAGCAGGTCGAAGATCGACTCGCGCACCCGCGAGCGCACCGGACGCGTGACGCGGCCCTCGGGCACCTCCAGCCGCCTGCCGCGCAGGCTGCCGGCCACGATGATCGGCGCGCTCGGTCGTCGCATGCTCGGCCAGGAGGAGAGGCGGTATCTTGGTGCCCGGCATGACCGACGTCAAACCGCAGCGCGCGGGCGCCTACCGCATCGTGGCGCGCCTCCCGGGCGGCGGCGAGGGCGTGCACCTGGCCGAGGACCGGCGCGGCCGGCGCGTCGTGCTCAAGCTCGCCCCGCGCGGCGCGGGCGAGCGCGAGGGCCTGGCCGAGCTCGCGCTGCTCGGGTTGCGCCACCCCGGCCTGGCGAGCTGCCTCGATGCAGGCCGGCTTCCCGACGACGGGCGGCTCTACACCGTCACCGAGTTCGTGGCGGGCGCGCCGCTCGACGCCGGGGCGCTGCCGGCCACGGCCAGCCGCCCGGAGATGGCGACGCGGCTGTGCGCGCAACTGCTCGCCGCGCTCGGCGCGCTCCATGACGGCGGACGCCTGCACCGCGACCTCAAGCCCGCGAACGTGCTGCTCGAGGCCTCGACCGGTCGGCCGGTGCTGCTCGACTTCGGGCTCTCCTGCACGCTCGCCGAGGCCGGAACCGCGCCGGCGGCGGGCACGCCGGTCGCCATGGCGCCCGAGCTCTTCCGTGGCGAGCCGGCCTCGATCGCCTCGGACCTGTGGGCGGCCGGCTGGCTGCTCGCGCAGGCGCTGCTCGGGCGCACGCTCTTCGCCGGCGACGACGCGCGCCGCCGCGAGCGCGAGCGCGACGGCTTTGCGGGCTTCGACGAGCCCGACGTCGCGCGCCTGGGCGGCGCGCCGATCGCGCGCCTGCTCGAGCGGCTGCTGGCGCCGTCGCCGGCGGCGCGACCGCAGGACTGGCGCGCCGCGCTGGCCGCGCTGCCGGCGGACGCCCCTCTGCGCGAGCAGATCGAGGACGAGGTCGTCTCCGCGCGCCTCTCGGCCACGCTCGTCGCCGGCGACCCGCGGCACGCGGCGCGCGTCGCGGCGATCCAGCGTGGCGCGGTCTTCATCGAGGGCTTCGGGCCGCAGACGCCGCTCGAGGAGGCGCTGGCCGACCTCGCCGAGCTGGGCCGCGGCGTCGCGCTGCCCGGCGAGCGGCTGGCCGGCCGCCTCGCGGCGCTACAGTCAGGGGCCACCGGCCGCCCGCTCGACTTCGCCGCCCTCGTCGAGGCCTTCGCGCAGCAGGTGCAGCTCGTCGTGGGCATCGGGCTGGCCGTGGCGGACGAGCCGCGCGCGGCCGAGCGCCGCGAGGTCGCGCGCCTGCTCGAGGGCGTGGCCGGCGTCGAGCTGTTCGACGAGCCGCGCCCGACGGCGGCGGAGTCGGTCGCCGCGCTGAGCGCCTGGATCGGCCGCCGGCCGGTGCTCGAGCAGCGGCTGCTCGACGCGCCGCCGGCCACGCGCGACGAGCTGGCCGAGGCGCTCGTCGCGCTGCAGCGGGGCGGCGTGGTGCAGGCGGGCGCGGCGGGCCTGACCGTCGACGAGTCGAGGCTGCCTGCGGCCTGGCCGCTCGCGGGCCCGGGCGATCTCCCCGAGGGCCTGACCGGCGACGAGGCGGCGATGCTGGCGCTCGTGGCGCTCTCGCCGCTGCCGCTCGCCGCGCCGCTCGTCGAGCAGGCGCTCGAGCGTCCGGCGCAGGCGACGCTGTCGGCGCTCGTCGAGCGCGGGCTGCTCGCGCGCCAGCGCAGCCAGCCTGCCGACCTCTACGCGCCGGTGGACGGCCGGCTGCGCCGCGCCGCGGCCCGGCGCGGCGTCGCGGCCGGCGCTCGCGCACGGCTGTGCCGACGGCTCGCCGGCGACGAGGCGCTCGACGAGCGCGCCGCCGCGGCCATCGCCGACGTGCTCGGCGAGCAGCCGCCCGACGGTCGCGACGAGGCCGCCTTCAGCGCGCTCGTCGCCGACGCGGCCGACGTGCTGCGGCGCGTCGGACGCCTGGCGCGCGCCGTCACCCTGCTCGAGCGCGGGCTGGCCGGCGTCGACCCGGCGCTGGCGGTGGCGCGGCGCCTGCACCTCGACCGCATCGACACGCTCATCCGCGCCAACGCGCACGACCGCGCGCTGGCCGCCGTCGAGCAGGCGCGCGCGCAGCTCCCCGGCGACCAGGCGCTGCTCGTGCGGCAGGCGCGCGTGCTGCAGCTGCGCGGGCGCGCCGGCGAGTGCGCGGCGCTGCTCGAGGCGCTGCGGCCCGACGGGCTGCCGCGCGACGACGCGCTGCTCGGCTTGCAGGTGCGCGCCACGGCGCGGCAGGCGGTGGGGCGGCTGAACGAGGCGCTCGCCGACTGCCGCGAGGCCCTGCGGCGCGCGGGCGGCCAGGACGACCGGCGCACCATGGCGCTGCTCGAGCGCACGGCGAGCGTCGAGGAGAAGCTGGGCCTCTTCGACGAGGCGGCGCGGCACTTCGAGAGCTGCATCGCCATGGCGCGGCGGCTGGGCCACGACCTGCTCGTGGGCAGCCCGCTCTACAACATGGGGCGGGCGCTGCGCGCGCGGGGCGACAAGCGCCGCGGCCTGGCGCTGCAGGAGGAGGGCGCCGCGCGCATGGAGTCCGCCGGCGACCTCGTGGGCCTGGCGACGGCGCTCAACGGCCTGGGCGCCGGCTGGCTGCAGCTCGGACGCGTCGACTCGGCGCGCCGCTGCCTGGCGCGCGGGCTCGAGCTCGCGCGGCGCCTGGGCGACGACGCGCTCGAGGCGATGATGCTCAACAACACGGGCCGCGCGCTCGCGGCCGAGGGCCGGCTCGCGGAGGCCGAGCAGGCCTTCGGGCGCAGCCTGCAGCTGCGCGCGGCGCGCTCCGACCGCCGCGGGCAGGCGGCCGTGGAGCTCACGCGCGGCAAGCTGCAGCTCCAGCGCGGACGGCTCGAGCCGGCGCAGGCCGACCTCGACGCCGCGCGCGACCACCTCGCGGGACTCACCGCGCCGGACTGGGAGATCGAGGCGCTGCTGCTCGAGGCGGGCCTGGCGCTGGCGCGGGGCGAGGCGGCGCAGCTGGCCGAGCCGGCGCGCGCCGCGCTGGCGCTGGCCGAGAAGCACGCCTTCGGCGCCGAGCGGCTGCGAGCGCTCGACCTGCTGGCGCGCACGGGCGCCTCCGACCTCGAGGAGCTGCGGCCCGAGTCGCTCGAGCGGGGCAGCTGGCTGGCCGACCTGCTCTTCACGCGGGCGCAGCAGCGCTGGGCGCACGGCCGTGAGGACGCCGGCGACGCGGACGCCGCGCTCGCGCTCTCGATCCTGGGCGAGGCGCCCGACGGCCCGGTCGAGGCGCGCGGCCTGCTGCTGCGGGCGCGCGCCGACCTCTCGCGCCTGGACGGCTTGATGGCCGGTCCCTCGCCCGAGTATGGCAAGGTAGGCGAGCTGATCGCGCGCGCGAGCCGCGACCTCGAGCGGGCGCGCGCGCTGACCGACGTGCATGACCTGCAACCGCTCCGCGCCGACCTCGAGCACGCCGCCGGCCGTCTCGCCGCGACCGGCGAGTCGGGCGACATGACGGCCCTGGCGGCGCTCGCCGAGCGGCTCCGCAACCTGGAGCGCCTGGCCGAGATCAACAAGGCGCTCAACGAGGAGCACGAGCCGCAGCGGCTGCTCGAGCTCATCGTCGACAGCGCCATCGAGCTGACCGGCGCGGCGCGCGGCTTCCTGATCCTGTTCGACGGCAAGGCCGAGGACTTCCGGGCCGCGCGCAACATCGACGAGAGCACGATCCGCCACCCCGAGTTCGAGATCAGCCACTCGGTGGCGCGGCGCGTGGTGCAGGAGGGGCGGCCGATCCTGACGGCCAACGCGATCGACGACCCTCGCCTGGCCTCGGCGCAGAGCATCTCCGAGCTCAAGCTGCTCTCGATCCTGTGCGTGCCGCTCGTCTCGCGGCAGCGCGTGCTGGGCGCGATCTATCTCGACCACCCGCAGGTCGTCGGGCGCTTCGACGAGCGGCACCTGGGCACGGTGCTCGCGCTGGCCGAGCAGGCCGCGATCGCGCTCGAGAACGCGCGGCTCTCGGACGGCCTGGCGCGCACCAACCAGCAGCTCCGGCAGTCGCGCGAGGAGGTCGCGCGCCTGAACGAGGCCCTGCAGGAGCGCCTCAAGGACCGCGAGGCCGAGCTCGAGACCGTGCGCGAGTCGCTCGACGCCAGCCGGCGCGCGCTGGCCCTGCGCTACGACTACGGCAACATCGTCACGCGCAGCCCGAAGATCCACGCGGTCCTCGACCTCATGGACCGCATCACCGACACCGAGTTCCCGGTCATCATCCAGGGCGAGTCGGGCACGGGGAAGGAGCTGCTCGCGCGGGCGATCCACTTCCACGGCCCGCGCAAGGAGAAGAACTTCCTCTCGCTGAACTGCGCCGCGATCGCCGAGCCGCTCATCGAGAGCGAGCTCTTCGGCAGCATGCGCGGGGCCTTCACCGGGGCCGACCGCGACCGCAAGGGCCTGTTCGAGCAGGCGCACGGGGGCACGCTCTTCCTCGACGAGATCGGCGACATGAGCGAGCCCGTCCAGAAGCGCCTGCTGCGCGTGCTCCAGGAGGGCGAGTTCCTGCCGGTGGGCGGGCGCGAGCCGCGCAAGGTCGACGTGCGCGTGCTGTGCGCCACGCACCGCGACCTCAAGGCCATGGTCGCGGCGGGCAGCTTCCGCGAGGACCTCTACTACCGCCTGGCGGTGGCGCAGATCCGCCTGCCGCCGCTGCGCGAGCGGCCCGAGGACATCGCGCTGCTCGTGCCCTACTTCCTCAAGCGGCACGGCGGAGCGCCGCGCGAGATCGACCCCGAGGCGCTGGCGCTGCTCAGCTCGCGCCCCTGGCCGGGCAACGTGCGCGAGCTCGAGAACTTCGTGATGAACCTGCTCCTGTTCGACCGCGAGGGCAGCCGGCTGACGGCCGACATGGTGCGGCGGGTGCTCGACGTCGAGGGCGAGGCGCCGCCGGCCGCGGCCGAGGAGCCGGCCGACGAGCCGGGCGGGATCAAGGCGCGGCTCGAGAACTACGAGCGGCGACTGATCCAGCAGTCCCTCGAGCGCGCCGGGGGCAACAAGGCCAAGGCGGCCCGCGACCTCGGCATCGGTGTGCGGACCCTTTACAAGATGCTCGACCGACTGGGTTTGTAGCCGGGGCGCCAGAACGACCAGTCCGCTCCTCCGTCCAGATTTCGGCGCCGGACGTCCAGGGCCCCATGGCATATACTGTCCGCGCTCGTCCTGCGCCTCGGCAGGACGCACGTTTGCCGCGACCCCTCAGCCCGAGAACCATGCCCTCCGGCCTCCGATCCCGCGCCGCGCGCCTCGTCGCGCTGGTCCTCGTCCTCTGCGTCGCCGTCCCGGCGACGGCGCTGTTCGTGCGGACCACCGTGCACTTCGCCGCCTCGTTCGACGTGTCCTCGTCTCCGGGCGGCCCGCTGCAGGCGGACGTCGGGCAGATCGTGGTCATCGCGCCGCCCACCGAGTTCGTGGTCAACCCGACCGACGGCGGCGGCGGCGAGCTCAGCGTCCACGACCTCGGCACCTCGGTGCAGGCCACGCTGCTCGGCAGCTTCAAGACCCCGTTCAAGGGCCAGCAGCTCGAGGCGAGCTGGACCCTGCGCGGCGCGCAGACGAACAGCCCGCTCGACGTGCGCTTCGCGGACGACAGCGACTCGGGGATGATCGACTGCGGCTTCGGCGGCGACGGCACGATCGTCGTCGGCGGGCAGCACCTCATGCCCTACGTGGCCGGAACGGACTACGACTTCGAGTTGACGATCACGACGCCGATGGTGGGCCCGGTGACCTGGAGCGTGCTCGTCACGGCGCTCGACGGCTCGTTGGCGACCGCGGTCGGCACGGGCGTGCTGCCCTACACGAGCCCGGTGACGATCAAGTCCGTCCTGGTCGTGCGGCCGGCCGGCGCGGTGGCCGGCGACTTCTACCTCGACGACCTGAAGGCCGTTTCCAGCAGCCCCAGCTTCAAGTAAGGTCGCGCCGATGCGCCTGCTCGTGACCGCGGGCGGCACGCGCGAGCCCATCGACTCGGTGCGCGTGATCGCCAACACCAGCACCGGGCGGCTCGGGGCCCGGATCGTCGACGAGGCCGTGGCCGCGGGCCACGAGGTGCTGCTGCTCCACGCCGCGACGGCCGCGCTGCCGGCGCGCCCCTGCCGGCGGCTGGACTTCGAGACGCACGCCGACCTCGGCCGCCTGCTCGAGCAGCACGCGCCGCAGGCCGACGCGATCTTCCAGGCGGCCGCCGTGTCCGACTACGTGCCCGCATCCACCGGCGGAAAGCTGCCCTCCGACCAGCCCGAGCTCATGCTGCGGCTGCAGCGGGCCCCCAAGCTCATCGACGGCCTGCGCGCGCTCTGTCCGCAGGGCTGGCTGGTCGGGTTCAAGCTCACGTCCGACGCCGGCGAGGACGAGCAGGTGGCCGAGGCGCAGGCGCTGCTGCGGCGCGCGCGCCTCGACCTCGTCGTGGTGAACGACAGCCGGCGCACCGGCGAGGCCGACCACGAAGCGCTGCTCGTCGAGGCCGGTGGCGTGGTCGCGCGCTGCCGCGGCAAGGCCGCGCTCGCCAGCCAGCTCGTCGCGCGCCTGCCCGCCGCTCGACGCGCCCCCTCGCCGGGCGGCCAGGGGATGGTGCAGGCATGAGGGTGCTCATCGGAGTGTGCGGCGGCATCGCGGCCTACAAGACCTGCGAGGTCGTGCGCCGGCTGCGCGACGGCTCGCACGAGGTGCAGGTCGTGATGACCGCGGCGGCCACGCAGTTCGTCACGCCCATGACCTTCGAGGTCCTCTCGGGCCGCCCGGTCGCCACGGCGCTCTTCGCGACCGGCGACCCGTCCATCGAGCACATCCGCCTGGCGCGCTGGCCGGACGTGATCGCCCTCGTGCCGGCCACGGCCCACACCATCGGCCGCATCGCGGGCGGCCTGGCCGACGACCTGCTCTCGACGGTCGTCATGGCCTCGCGCGCCGACGTGCCGGTCGTCATCGCGCCGGCGATGAACACCGCGATGTGGGAGAACCCGCTCGTGCGCCGCAACCTGACGCTGCTCGAGCAGGTCGACGGCGGCCGCCGCTACCGCTTCGTGGCGCCCGCCGAGAAGACGCTGGCCTGCGGCGAGGCCGGCATCGGCGCGCTCGCGGAGGAGCCGCGGATCGTGGCGGCGATCGTCGAGGCCGGCGCGCACCCGGCCTGAGAGGGCGCTCAAGAAGCCGCAGGCCGGCGCCGAAGGGGGAACCCCGCGCCGGGACGAGGGACCGGCACGGGTCTCTCCTCCTCGTGTGCGACCGGGCCGTCCCTCGTCGAAGCAGCATCCAGGAAGCACCAGCCCTTGTCTGCGGCCCGGTCGCACTTTGGGAAGGGCCGGGCGCCGGTCTAGAATCGGCCCTTTGGCCCCTTGCCCGGAGAGCCCATGTCGCTGGACGACATCCGCAATCGCACGCTCGACATCCGCCGCCGCCTGAACCAGATCAAGGACTCTCTTTGACGCGGATTCGCTGATCCAGCAGCGGCGCCAGATCGAGGAGCGCATGGCGAGCGACGGCTTCTGGAGCAACCAGGAGTCGGCCAAGACCACGGTCACCGAGCTCAAGCACCTCAAGGTCCGCCTCGACCCGCTGACCAAGATGGAGCGCAGCCTCGAGGAGCTCGAGCTCACGCTCGAGCTCGTGGCCGAGGATCCCACCGAGGCCAACGTGGCCGACGCCGAGACGCTGGCGCGCACGGTCGAGAAGGCCATGGCGGCCTTCGAGTTCCGCGTGATGCTCGGAGGCGAGTACGACAGCCGCTCGGCCTTCCTCTCGGTGCAGGCGGGCGCCGGCGGCACCGAGTCCTGCGATTGGGCCGCGATGCTGCTGCGCATGTACGCGCGCTGGGCCGAGCGCCAGGGCTACGAGGTCGAGATCATCGACCGGCTCGACGGCGAGGAGGCCGGCATCAAGTCGGCCACGGTGCTCGTCAAGGGCGAATGGGCCTACGGCTACCTGCGCGCCGAGGCCGGCGTGCACCGGCTCGTGCGCCTGTCGCCCTTCGACAGCCAGAACCGCCGCCAGACCTCCTTCGCGGCGGTCGAGGTGAGCCCTGAGATCGAGGACGCCGAGGCCATGGAGATCCGCGCCGAGGACCTGCGCGTCGACACCTACCGCGCGGGCGGCGCGGGCGGCCAGCACGTCAACAAGACCGACAGCGCGATCCGGCTGACGCACATTCCCACGGGCCTCGTCGTCTCGTGCCAGAGCGAGCGCAGCCAGCACAAGAACCGCAACACCGCGATGAAGATGCTGACCGCCAAGCTCGTGGCGCGCGCCGAGTCCGAGCGCGACGCGACGCTCAAGGGGCTGCAGGGCGAGCAGACCGACATCGGCTGGGGGCACCAGATCCGCAGCTACGTCCTGCACCCGTACCAGATGGTCAAGGACCATCGCACCGACCACGAGACCGGCAACACGGCCGCGGTGCTCGACGGCGACATCCAGGAATTCATCGAGACCTACCTGCGGAGCCGCAAATGAGCCGGCGGGCGCTGCTGTCGGTGACGGACAAGACGGGCATCGCCGAGTTCGCGCGCGGGCTGCTGCAGCGCGACTTCGAGCTCGTCTCGACGGGCGGCACCGCGCAGGCGCTGCGTCAGGCCGGGCTGCCGGTCACGGACGTCTCGGCGGTGACGGGCTTCCCCGAGATGCTGGACGGCCG
>Ga0207428_10003115_pt1 | contig 16285 bp, 10 predicted proteins | sample RhiMethybrSRZTD1_FD_187600 | JGI IMG/M metagenome (GOLD analysis project Ga0207428, IMG submission 187600) | Populus rhizosphere microbial communities from Tennessee, USA - Rhizosphere MetaG P. TD hybrid SRZTD1 (SPAdes) (version 3) | ecosystem: Host-associated > Plants > Roots > Rhizosphere >...
TGCTGGCGCGCGCGACTACGCGGTCGAAAGAACTGGCTGTGCGCGCGGCGCTTGGCGCCGGGCGCTGGCGCATCGTGCGGCAGTTGCTGACCGAGAGCCTGTTGCTGGCCGTAATGGGCGGGGCATTGGGTCTTTTGCTGGCGACGTGGGGCGTTGACTTAATCCTCAAGACCAGCCCCGACGCGATCCCCCGCGCGCAGGAGATCGGCATGGACAATCGCGTGTTTATCTTCACCATGGCCGTCTCGGTTCTGACCGGCCTCGTCTTCGGCCTGATTCCGGCGTGGCAGGCCAGCAAGGTGGACGCGTACGAAACCTTGAAGGAGGCCGGGCGAGGCAATAGCGGCAGACGGCAATGGTTGCGGAGCAGTTTGGTGGTGACGGAGGTCGCGGCGGCGCTGGTGCTGCTGGTTGGCGCGGGACTGCTCATCCGCAGCTTTTATCGTTTGCATCAGGTTAATCCCGGCTTTTCCTACGAGCGGCTCTGGAGCGCCAACATCATGCTGCCGGAAAAGAAATATAGCACGGAGCAACGCATAGAGTTTTGGCGGCGGCTGACGGAACGTTTACGCGCCGTGCCCGGCGTCGAAGCGGCCGCTGTCTCTTCGGGGCTGCCGCTAGGCAACAACGGCTGGCAGACTTCCTTCACCATCGAAGGCCGCCCTGCGCCGCCGCCCGGCCAGACGCCGCTGATGGAAGCCTGTCTGGTCAGTTCCGATTATTTCCGCGCGATGGGCATACCGCTGCGCGCCGGACGCTACTTTACCGAACAAGACACCCACCGCCCTCCGACCGGGCCCTTGCCGAGCGACCTCGGCGAGGAAGGGCGATACTACTTCGGCCTGAACGCCATCGTCATTGACGAGGAATTCGCCCGCCGCCATTGGCCCAATGAGGACGCCGTCGGGAAGCGCGTTCGCCTGGGGGGCGGCGACCCGAATGCGCCGTTGGCGACCGTCATCGGCGTAGTCGGGCGCGTGAAGATGGAGAGTCTGAGCGGCGGCTCGAATTACGTGCAGGGTTACTTCCACAGCCTGCAACTGCCCTCCCGCGGCATGACGGCGGTTATCAAGAGCAGCGTCGAACCGGCCGGTCTGACCGCCGCCGTGCGCAGTCAAGTCGCCGCGCTCGACTCCAGCCAGCCGATCTACAACATCCGCACCATGGAGCAGATCCGCGACGAGTCCGTGGCGGCGCAGAAACTGAACCTGACGCTGTTGATCCTGTTCGCGTCAGTGGCGCTGGTGTTGGCGCTGGTCGGCATTTACGGCGTGATGTCTTACGCCGTCACGCAACGCACGCACGAGATCGGCATCCGCGTCGCGCTGGGCGCACGGGGCCCCGACGTGTTGCGCCTGGTGGTCGGGCAAGGGATGTCGCTGGCCGGCGCGGGCGTGGTCATTGGATTGGCGATGGCCTACGGACTGACGCGCCTGATGAGCGCTTTGCTCTTCAGCGTCAAGCCCACCGACCTGCTGACGTTCACTGCCGTCACGGTCTTGTTGGCCGTGGTGGCGCTGGTGGCCTGCTGGATTCCGGCGCGCCGGGCGGCGAAGGTAGATCCGATGGTGGCGCTCAGATGCGAATAGATGTCAGATGGCAGATGCCAGATGCCAGATGTCAGATGACAGATGTTAGTGAAGAAACCACTCGCCTCACTTGTTACTGACATCTGACATCTTCCCTTGGAGGAATTATGCAAACATTCTGGCAAGACCTGCGCTACGGCGCGCGAATATTACTCAAGCAAAAAGGCGTCACGGCCATTGCCGTATTGTCGCTGGCGTTGGGCATCGGCGCGAATACGGCGCTGTTCAGCGTTGTGGATGCGATGTTGTTGAAGCGGTTGCCGGTCAAAGAACCGCAGCGGCTGGCGCTGTTTCAAATCTACTACACCCCGGAAAAATTCAGTCCGGGCTCGCAATACGGTCTTGACAGCGTTGACCCGGTGACCGGGCAAACGCGGATAACTTCGTTTACGCTGGTCAGTTTTCAAAGGATGCGCGAACAACAGGGGGCGCTGTCTCATCTCTTCGCGTTCCTCCCTCTCAACCTGAACGTAGTGGCCGGCGGGCAAGCCGACGTCGCCAACGGGCAGGTCGCTTCTGGCAATTACTATGCGGGCCTGGGCGTACTGCCGCTGTTGGGACGTTTGCTGACGGATGAGGATGACAAGCCCGACGCCACGCCCGTCGCGGTGTTGAGTTATCGGTATTGGCAAAAACGTTTCGGCGGCGACGCCGGAATCGTCGGCAAGCAAATCAATCTGAACAACGTCGCATTCACGGTGATCGGCGTCACGCCGCAGGGCTTTGACGGAACGGGACAAGTCGGCGACACGCGCGACATTACGGTTCCGCTGGCGCTGGAACCGCAACTCAATGCTGACCAAAAACGCTCGATGCTCTATCGCCCAGAACTGTGGTGGTTGATTCTGATGGGGCGGCTGAAACCGGGCGCGACACTTGCGGAGGCGCAGGGGCGTCTCGAAACCGTCTTTCGGCAATCTGTCGCCGAACACCGCGCCGCGCGCGATGCGCGCTCTCTTGCTACGGGCGACAAGGCGCTCGGCCCGATCGATCCCAAAGACTATCCGCGTCTCGCGCTCGTTTCCGGCGCGCAGGGCGAGATGGATTACCGCGAGTTTTACGCCCCGTCATTATATTTGCTGCTCGGCGTCGTCGGGGCGGTGTTGCTGATCGCCTGCGCCAACGTGGCCAATCTGTTGCTCGCGCGCGCTTCCTCGCGGCAAAAAGAAATCGGCGTGCGGTTGGCGCTCGGCGCAAGTCGCGGACGGTTGATGCGGCAATTGCTGACCGAAAGCGTTTTGCTCGCGGCAGTGGGCGGCGCGCTGGGTTTATTGTTCGCGATGTGGATCAAAGACGGTCTGCTGGCGGTCGGCGATTGGGGCGGGCCGAACATGCGCTGGATTGAAGCGAAACTGGATGGGCGCGTGTTGGGTTTCACGATGGGTCTGTCGTTATTGACCGGTCTGGTATTCGGCCTGGTTCCGGCTTGGCGCGCAACAAAGGTGGATTTGACGCCGACGCTGAAAGACAGCGGGCGCAGTTCGAGCGCGGCCTCGCGGTCGCTGTTCGGTCGCGGCCTGGTCGTAATGCAAATTGCGTTGTCGTTGTTGTTATTGATCGGCGCGGGTTTGTTCGTGCGCACGCTCGTGAATTTGCAGCGCACTGATCTCGGCTTCAACACAAAAAACCTGCTGTTGTTCAAGGTGTCGCCGCTACTGAACGGCTACCAGGGTGAACGGCTCGCGCAGCTTTATGATCGAATGACGGAACGGCTGGAAGCCTTGCCCGGCGCGCCGAAGGTGACTTTCTCCAGCCTGACTTTGCTAGAAGGGAGCAGGTGGAGAAGCAGCGTTTATTTGCGTGACGCGTTTAATGCCCCGCCAGACACGAATGGCGACATCAAGCAGTCCGGAGTTACCTACTACTTGCGCACAGGCGAAAACTTTTGGGAGACGATGGAAATTCCGCTGCTGGCCGGGCGCGCGTTTACGAAGCGGGATGACGCGCGGGCGCCAAAAGTCGCCGTCGTCAATCAATCCTTCGCCAAGGAGTTTTTCCCCAACGAATCGCCCATCGGCAAACGCTTCACCTTCGATACCAAAAAGCCGGATGAGTATGAAATCGTCGGCCTCGTCAAGGACGCCAAATACAGACGCCAACGCGATGACGCGCCGCCTACGACGTATCTGCCGTGGCGACAAAACCTGCGTGATATGGATCGCGCTACGGTCGAAATGCGCTTCACAGGCGATCCGAATGCGACCATCGCCGCCGTGCGTCAAGCCATGCGCGAAGTAGACGAAAACTTGCCGCTTACTGACATCAAAACACAGGTTGAACAAGCCGATGAAACGCTGCGGATGGAACGGCTCTTTGCCAGGCTCGTCACGCTGTTCGGATTACTTGCGCAACAACTCGCGTCCATCGGCTTGTTCGGCGTGTTGGCCTACGCCGTATCGCAGCGCACACGCGAAATCGGCATTCGGATGGCCCTCGGCGCTGCGCAAACCGATGTGCTGAAAATGGTCATCAAGCAAGGCATGACTCTGGCTATCATCGGCGTCGCGTTGGGCCTGGGCGTCGCGTATGTCTTGACGAAGTATCTGGAAAGCTGGATGCAACTCTCGAATATGCTTTACGGCGTCAAGCCGACTGATCCGATGACCTACGGCGTGACGGCGGTGTTGTTGACGCTGGTGGCGTTTATTGCGTGCTTCCTTCCTGCGCGACGGGCGACGAAGGTTGATCCGATGATCGCGCTCAGATGCGAATAGATGTCAGATGTCAGATGTCAGATGTCAGATGTCAGTAGAAGAGTGGCCGCAAAGTTGTCTCACTGACATCTGACATCTGACATCTGACATCTTCTCTTGGAGGAATTTGTGCGAACCCTCATACAAGACCTGCGCTACGGCGCGCGAATGTTATTGAAGAAACCCGGCTTTACATTGATTGCTGTCTTGACGCTGGCGCTCGGGATCGGCGCGAACACGGCGATTTTCAGCGTCGTCAACGCGGTGCTGTTGCGCCCGCTCGCCTATTCGGAGAGCGAGCGGCTGATGCAGATGTTTCTCAACAACCCGGAGACGGCAAGCGGGAGGAGCGGGTATGGCAATGCCGACTTTCAGGCGCTGCGGGAACGTAATCAGAGCTTCGAGAAAATCGCGGCCATCTCGTCCGGCAATCGCTTCAGCCTGACGGGCGGCGGCGCGCCCGAGCAAGTGGTCGGCGCGGTCGTGACGGCGGAATTCTTCGATATGCTCGGCGCCAGGCCACAGCGCGGCAGGACGTTCCTGGCCGGCGAAGACAAGCCGGGCAGCCCACGCGCGGTCGTCGTCAGCCACGGCTTTTGGGAAAAGCATCTGTCTTCAAATCCGGACGCTGTCGGCCAAACCGTCACGCTCAACAATGAAAGCTTCACCGTCATCGGCGTGATGGCGCCGGATTTTCGCTTCACCGCCTTTGGCCCGGCTGAGTTGTGGGCGGCGCTGCAACTCGCCCCGCCGCGCGCCCGCCCGCCCTATTTCCTGCGCGTCATCGGCCGGTTGAAGCCGGGCGTTAACGCGCAACAGGCGCAGGCCGAAGTGAACGCGATTGCCAACCAGATTCAACAGCAGTATCCCAGCAGCACGCCCAAGGTCGTTCGGGTGGAACCGCTCAAACGCGCCATTGTCGGCGATGCGCAGTTGAGTTTGTCCGTTCTCCTGGGCGCCGTCTTCTTTGTCCTGCTCATAGCTTCCGTCAACGTGGCCAACCTGCTGCTGGCGCGCGCGACTGAGCGGGAACGAGAAATAGCCGTCCGCTCGGCGCTCGGCGCCGGCCGTTTGCGCCTGATCCGGCAGGCGCTGACCGAGTGCGCGCTGCTGGCATTGCTCGGCGCCACGCTAGGTTGGCTGCTGGCCCAATGGGGCGTTGCTCTGATCGTGGCTCTGAGTCCTGAAAATCTGCCGCGCTTCGACGAAATCAGCGTAGACATGCGCGTCCTCGGCTTTACGCTGTTGATGACTTGCTTAAGCGGCCTGGTCTTTGGCCTGGCCCCCGCGCTGCAAAGCTCGCAAGTGGATTTAAACTCGACGCTTAAAGAAGGCGGGCGCAGCGGCGCCGAAGGCTCCAGACGAAACCGATTGCGCAGTTTGTTTATCGTGTCGGAGTTCGCGCTGGCCCTATTGCTGTTGGTCGGCGCTGGGCTGATGATTCGCAGCTTTCTGCGACTGCAACGTGTCAATCCCGGTTTCGCGCCTGACCGCGTGCTGACGGCGGAGATCGTCCTGCCTCAGAGCAGCTACCGCGAAGCCGCCAGGGTCGGCGCGTTTCAGCGACAACTGTTGCAGCGCGTGCAGGCGCTGCCCGGCGTGGAATCCGCGTCGGTCTCAATGTCGCTGCCGCCGAACCTGCTGATAATGCGCAATCCTTTTGCGGTCGAAGGTCCAGCGCCCTCGCCGGGCCAGTCTCTGCCTCTCGCCGAACAACTGCTGGTCAGTCCCGATTACTTCCGCACGCTCGGCATTCAGCAGCTTGCGGGCCGGGCCTTCACCGACGCGGATGACGCCAACGCGCCGCAGGTCGTCATCATCAACGAGACGCTGGCCCGGCAGTATTTCCCGCAGCAAGACCCGGTAGGCAAACGGTTGCAGACCGGCGACTACAGCCCGAATGGCCCGTGGTTGACGATTGTCGGAGTCGTGGCGGATGTGAAGTACAGCGGTTTGAACGAACCCGCCCAGCCGGCGCTCTATACATCGTTTCAGCAAAATCTCTGGTGGCGCTCAATGTTCCTGGTGGTGAAGGCCGGCGGCGACCCGCTCGGCCTCGTCAACGCCGTGCGCAATGAAGTCTGGGCGCTGGATCGCGACCTGCCCGTTTCGCAAATCAAGACGATGGATCAACTGATGTCGGATGCGGTCGCTGAGCCTCGCGCCTACACGTTGCTGCTCGGCGCTCTCGGGGCGATCGCGTTGCTGCTTGCCGCGGTCGGTATCTACGGCGTGATGGCTTATGCCGTGACGCAGCGCACGCATGAGATCGGCGTGCGAATGGCGTTGGGCGCGCAATCCGGCGCCGTGCTGCGCCTGGTGGTCGGCGCGGGAATGAAACTGGCCTTGCTGGGGATGGCGATCGGATTGCTGGCGGCCTTCGCGTTGACGCGGTTGATGTCGAAGCTGTTATTCGACGTAAGCGCGACTGACCCCGTCACGTTTGCGCAGATCGCCTTGTTGCTGATGGGGGTGGCGTTTCTGTCCTGCTATCTACCCGCGCGGCGGGCAACAAAAGTGGACCCGATAGCGGCGCTGCGATGTGAATAAGCCGCGCGCCTGTTCATAACAATTCAATTAAACGGAGGTTTAGGTTGATTACATGCATCTGGCGAAATTCGACGGCAAATGGATGATCGTCAACGTGCTCTGGCAGAGCCCGCCGAAGAAATCAGTCGCGCAGAAACAGTGAGCGATTCATCCACAAAGTCACACGGGGGAAAACAAATAATGGCTCCGACTTTCGACTCGGTGTTTTGATATACTGAACGGAAAGACAGAATCATTTCAAAGGAGTCGAATAGCGTGACGGACGAGAAACTGATGAAGTTTCACCAGCGCATATGTCAACTCGCCCTGATGACTGAGACGCTGAAAGTACGGGAAATCCTCGGCAAAGAGTATGGAATTCACCTGTCCGAGGACGAAACCCGCATGCTCCGGGGATTCAATCCGAAAATATTCACCTTTCGCGTCATCGAACTTTGGGTCGCCGAACAGCCGCAGGAGGCTCTGGCCTGGGCCGTCTCAATCTCGTGGCCGAACATGATCGGCGTAGACCTTCTTCAGTTTTTCCTCGATGCGGCGCGGAAGACTATGCCGAATCTGAATCGTGAGGCGCTGGATGGGATGTTGCCCGAGGGGCCTGGGAAGGCCAAGGCGCTTGACCTCGCGGAAGCCGCCACGAACCCCTATTCATTGGCGAACCGTATTCTCGCCATGGCTCATCCCGCCGAGCGTGTCTCTGCTCTCAAGGCGCTGGCGCAGGGGTGGCCAGATCCTGAGTTCTCCGCCGGATGGGCACGGCAAAACCTCAGCGGCGCCGACAAGGCTGTGTTCTACTCTCAAGTCGGTTACAACCTCGCGCATCGGAACCCTCAGGCGGCGTTGCAGGTTTTGACCGAACTGAAGGGCACGGATACATACGCGTCCACCTTAGTAGCAATGATGCGCGGACTGGTACAGATAGGCGCAGAGGGCCGGCAGATGGCGGAGTTAATCGCAAACTCAGGCCTCGACACACGCCAGCGATCCAGACCCATCTCGGAACTGGCCCGCCGCTGGGTTCGACAGGATGCTGACGCCGCCCTTGCCTGGGCCAATACCCTCACAGAGCCTGAGGACATTCGCGCCGCCATCCCCCTCCTCGTCTCACAACTCAAAAAAGACCAGGTGATTCGCGTACTGGAAGCCTATCTGAGAAGCCCCGACCCCGTGATGGAACTGGCGCTGATTGAGGCCGCCGCGCCGCCCTGCCTTGTTTTTAATCCTCGGATGTCGCGGCTGATCCTCGACCCCATCATAAGCAAAAACCCGGGACTCAAGTTGCAGTCGAGCAAATCCGATAGGAACGACGGACAGACCGATTTGAGTGAGATGATCGCACGGCGCGCTTATGAAATTTACGAGGAGCGCGGCAGGTGTGATGGCGAGGACTTGAATGACTGGATCAGAGCCGAAGCCGAAGTGAAATCTTCGGTTATGGCGGAAAAACGGCGCGCCATCGAAGAAAGAGCAATGACCAGAGAGGAATTACTCTGGAAATCCGTCACTCTGACTGCCAGGCGGCTGGCGGAGGTCGGCCCGCCCGCTGCGGCGATGGAATGGCTCGGCGCGCTGCCCTTCGCCAGCCAAAGTGATTACGCCAAGGCCGCCGGCGTTGTTTTGACTGTGTGGAACATCAAGTCCCCGTCCGAGGCCGCTGAATGGCTGCAGAACTCCACTTTGGATTCCACTCTCATATCCGATTTGCAAAAAATCTTACAGCAATGAGTCTGGCGAGATGGCGGAAAGAGTCGGCGTTGGCCTGGGATGTTTCATTCGGAATCTTCTGCAATCTTACCAGACGTTCTCGCGATTAACTCACGCATCCATCGGTGCGACGGGTCGGCGTGGAATCGCTCGTGCCACAGCAGCGTCAACCGCAGTGGCGGGATTTCAATCGGCGCGCGCAGCGATTGCAGCTTCAATTGTTTGCTGAATCTTTGCGCGAGGCGTTCCGGCACAGTGGCGATGAAGTCGCTGGCGGAGACGATGAAGGGGACGGTGGTGAAATGCGGAACCACTATGGCTGTCCGGCGCGACAGCGCTCGTTGAGCGAGCAGTGTGTCAATCACTCCCAATCCCTGTTTTTTGTAAAAGACCGCGACGTGTTCCGCTTCGGCGTACTGGCGCAGTGAGATTCTTCCGCGAATCTTCGGGTGTCTGGCGCGGGCGATGCAGACGTTCTTGTCTTCCCAGAGCAGCTCGGACCTCACTCTGGCGTCGAGCGTCAGCGCGTCGGGGAAGAAGCCTATGGCGAGATCGAACGATTCGGCCAGCGAGTTGGCGGACGGCGGCTCGAAGACGCTCGGCGAACGCTGAACGCGAAGGGAGACGCCGCCGGCCTGCTCACGAATGGCTTCGACCAGAAGCGGCAGCAGCGTCAGCTCGACGTAATCGTTGGTCAGCAGGTGAAAGAGCCTCTCGGAGGCCGAAGGGGCGAAGGCCGGCTTCTCTTCGAAGATGTCGCGCAACTGCGCCAGCGCCGACCGCACTGGCCCGATCAGCGATTGCGCCGCCGGTGTCGGAGACATGCCTTCGGGCGTCCGCACAAACAGCGGGTCGTCGAAGGTGCGGCGCAGCCTCGCCAGGGCGTTGCTCATCGCCGGCTGGCTCAGCCCGACCCGGTTTGCCGCTCGGGTCACGCCGCGTTCCTCTATCAACGCCTCGAAGACGACCAGCAGATTCAAGTCTACCGTTTGTAGATTCATACTGTGAATACTCGACATCACTATAATCCATCAAACAAATGCCGGCCAGAGGCGTAATCTTAGGCGACGAGCGTCGCCATCAGGAAACTCGACAACCAATTCGATAAGAAACAAGAGAGGAGCTATGAAGAGATTACTTTTCACATTATCGCTGGCGTTATTGTCAGGCCTGAGCGTGTCCACATCGTCCGCGCAACAGTCCCAGGCTTCTTCGGCCAGCGCTGACAACCCTGCTGTTCGGCGCCAAGGAACTGGCGCAGGTCATCAATGCGGGCAAGCTCGCTGAAGCGAGGAAATATGTTCAGGAAAATTACGCGCCAGGGTTCCTCAATATACCGCTGGATCGCCACCTGGATTTTATCGCCTGGGTTCACGACCAGACTCGCGGGGTCGAATTCCAGCGCGTTCAGGAAGAGAAGCCAGGTGAAGCGACCGTCGTGTTGAAGAACAAGCTGACAGGCGGATTCAAAGGGCTGTTCGTTCGCGTCGAGCCGGAATCGCCTTACCGAATCTCCGACCTTGGATTGAGGCCCGTGAAACCGCCCACTGACGCCAAACCCGTGGCCAAGCTGACCGAGGAGCAGGTGGCTCGCGAGCTGGACGCTTTTATCAGCAAACTCGCCGAGGCCGACGTCTTCTCGGGCGCGGCGTTACTGGCCAAGGACGGGAAGGTGATCTACAAGAAGGCCTTCGGCATGGCGAACAAGGATTTCAACGCCCCGAACCGCGTCGACACCAAATTCAACCTCGGTTGGCAGCTACTTCAACAAGAAGTTTATGGAATCCTCGCGCGCGCGCTTTCGCACGACCAACGATTTCATGGAGCTGGCGAAAGACGAGAAGCTGGCCTTCGAGCCGGGAACGTCGTGGCGTTACAGCAACACCGGAATGCTCGTGCTCGGCGCGGTGATCGAAAAGGCCACGGGCCAGAGCTACTATGATTACATACGTGAAAATATCTATAAGCCTGCGGGGATGATCAACAGCGACTGCTACGATCTGGATCAGGTCAATCCCAACCTGGCGGTCGGCTACGAGAAGGATTACGCCGATGACGGCGTGCGGTTCCGCAACAATATCTTCTCGCACGTGATTCGCGGTGGCGCGGCGGGCGGCGGCTATTCGACAGTCGAAGACCTGATGAAGTTCGACGTCGCGCTCAGGTCGAACAAACTGGTCGGGGCGGAATACGTCAAACTGTTGCTTTCGCCAAAGCCTGAGTTGAAGTCCCCGGATTACGGTTATGGGTTCCAAATTGACCTAGAAAATCAAATCGCCGGCCACGGCGGCGGCTTCGAGGGCATCAGCTCAAACCTGGACATGTTTCTCAACAGCGGATATACCGCGGTAGTGCTCTCGAATTACGGTGGCGCAAGCTTCCCTGTGTTGGAGAAGATGCGCGAGTTGGCGCTTGCGGCTCAGGATACGCGTACGGCGTCGCGCTGAGCCCGCATTCTGACTGGTAACAAATTGGTTCGTAATCCAAAGACGACGCGGCTTAACAAGTAGTGATGCGCTCAGTCTTTCTCTTCTCTCGGAGGATTGGCGGGTCCGCTTCTGGGATTCATGAATTCCAGGAGCGGACAAGGCGCTTGGATGAATCGCCGCCCTTGCTTGACCACTTCGATTATCCTCAGCGCATATACGGTCAGTAAATCGCGAAATGGCTGTTCTTCACCCGAATCTCGGAAGTTTTTCTCCGCGGCAGCTGTTTTCTGATGGTGGATCGGCGCGGGTAGCGCAAACTGGCAGTTTGCGCGGCTTCCGAATCATAACCATGCGGAACAACTAAGGCGGATGGATAATTGGCGCGACTGGCGATCAGTTAGCGAGTGAAGAAAGGGCGCAAACTGCCAGTTTGCGCTAACCGCGCCGACGTCCTTGGCGTGGCTAGAAGGTCTTTTCAAATTGTTCCGGTGGCTGGCGGCGCCGGCTAATTTCCACAACCCATTCGGGGCAAAAGGGCGATATCGTGATTTACTGACGGTACCGGGAGCGGTAGCGACCGGGCGCCAGTGACCCGGTCGCTACCGCTCCCGGTACCGTACCGCGCCGCCTAATTGAAAGCGGAGCGGCGTTTGATTACGGCTATTTGCGTGGCAAGAAATTTTGCGCACTTTCTGCGGCTGATCATCGTATCTTTGCGCGAGGGGAGGAATCGCTCCATCCTTATTCTTGTAAAGAAACCAATTCTTCCACATCCCGACAAATATGATCATTTTGTTTCAGGAGGAAGTTGAAGCCATGAACAAATCTCGTGTTGTATTGATTGTGTTGATCGGTCTTGGGGGAGTTCTGTTCGCGTTTCCCGCAAGCCACGCGACGGAAACCAAGTCCTCGGCGAAGAACGTCACATTTAATAAAGACATCGCGCCGATCTTTTTCAAAAGTTGCGCCGAATGCCACCGCCCGGGCGAATCCGCGCCGTTTTCAGTCCTGAGTTACAAAGACGTTCGACCGTGGGCGAAATCAATCCGCGAAAATGTCGCCAACCGCGAAATGCCTCCCTGGCACGCCGACCCGCACACCGGCGAATGGGCCAACGACCGTCGCCTGAAACAGCAGGAGATTGACGCCATCACTGCCTGGATTGACAGCGGAGCGAAGGAAGGCGACGCCAGGGATTTGCCCGCCACGCCGCAATTCGCCGAAGGCTGGACAATCGGCAAACCCGACGTGGTCATTGAAATGCCCGAAGAGTTCACGCTAGGCGCCAGCGGGCCGGACGAATATCAGTACTTCGACGCGCCGACCAATTTCACCGAGGACAGATACGTGCAGATGGCCGAAGCGCGTCCGGGCAACCGCCGCGTCGTTCATCACGTCATCGCCTTCGTAGTCCGGCCCGGAAGTCCCAACATGACCAAAATCCCGAAGGAACAACGGGACAAGATGCTGGAAATGTCGTTGAAAAACAGCCCTTTCTATCGCGACGGCTACCTGATCCGCCTTAAACCAGACCAGCCGGTTTACAACGACGCCAACGAATTCCCTCCGAACGTGCGTGGAGACGCCAACATTGGCGATTTCCTGACCGGTTACGCGCCAGGCAGCATACCCAGCGTGTGGAATCCGGGCGTCGCCAAGAAGATTCCGGCGGGCGCGACCATCCGCTTCCAGATTCATTACTCGAAAGTCGCCGGTAGTGAACAGAAGGATCGTTCAAAGATCGGATTGATCTTCGCCAAACAGCCGCCCGAAAAGATGATCAAGTCTCGCGCCGCTTCGAACATCTACTTCCAGATTCCGCCCGGCGCCGAACGCCACAAAGTCACAGCCTTCTGGAAGCCGTCCGTTGACATTACGATCCATTCACTTTCGCCGCATATGCACTATCGTGGTAGCGCGATGGAATACAAGGTGGCTTATCCCGACGGCAGATCGGAGACGTTATTGAATGTGCCGAAATACAGTTTCAACTGGCAGATGACTTACAATCCGAAACGATTACTGCACATTCCTGCGGGCAGCAAGATCGAGGTCACGGCGTATTTCGACAATTCCGCGAAGAACAAACTCAATCCCGATCCGACGAAGCCGGTGCGCCACGGCGAACCGACATATGACGAGATGATGATGGGCTTTATGGAATACGTCGCCGAAAAGCCGAAACAACCGGCCAGGATCGATCCGCAGGTCTTCGACGCTTACGTCGGCAAATACGACGTCGGTAACAACCGCGCGATTGTCGTGACCAGGGAGGGCAACCGCTATTTCTCCCAGACGCCGACCGGTCTTAAACCCGAAATGTTCCCGGTTACGCAGACTAAATTCTCCATACCCGATTTCGAAGAGCAATTCACTTTCGTCAAGGATGAAAAGGGCGAAGTCATCGAACTACTTGCGGAGGAAAACGGCCGCGTCGTCCGTTGCAAGAGAGTCAAAGAAGGCGTCTCAGGCAGCGGGCAGCAGTAACGCAAGTTCTCTTTCAATCTCGTCCGCTTTTGGGATTAAAAGATCCCAGAAGCGGACGTTCTATTTCCCGATCTTGCAAAGCTCTATCGAACAAGTTCACTGTATTCAGCAATTAGCCTGTGGTTTCAAATGGCACGGGATTTGGGTTTCGCATCAATTGATTTTATGTCAATTCGCTGACCTTTCTTTTCAGCAAGGCTGTCAGATATTTGAAGGAAGAATATGAAGGAGACGTCAGATGAAGTCAGAGACAACCGGCGCTGACAGCGCCACAACTGTTTGGACGGTTGCCCCTCAATATGCGACCGTGGAGTTCAGCGCCAAGATGTTGTTCTTCACGATCAAAGGCCGTCTCACCGACTTCGGCGGAAAGATAACGCTCGACGAAAACGACATTTACCGCTCGTCGGTCGAGGCGGCGATCAAAGCCGCGAGCGTCTCGACCGGAGTCAAAATGCGTGACGAGCACTTGTGCTCGAAGGATTTTCTCGACGCCGCCAATTACCCGGAGATTCATTTTCAGAGCGCCAGCGTTGGGCGGGGAAAAGACAGAGACATGGTACGCGTCAACGGGGCGCTGACGATCAAGGGTCAGACCCGCGAGGTCGCGCTCGACGTGACGATAACCGACCGCAGCCGCTCGCCGCAGGGCGACGAAATTCTCTACTTCGCTGCGGTGGCCGAGATCGACCGGTTCGATTTCGATGTCAAATACGCTCGCTGGCTGATCGGGCGCGCGCTCAAAGTTTTGATTCAAGCCCAGGCCACAAAGCGGCAATGAATAAATAATTCGCCGGCTCATGACCTATTTACCCGGTTCGGTCAAAACCTCGCGCCGCAACTGCGGGAAGACTTTCGCCACTTTGCCGAGCAGGTAATCGCCGTAGGTCCCGCGAAATTCGTGGACGCTGGCCCGATCCCAACGCTCGTCCCGGTCATCAATCGCTATTGTGTCGAGTGGAAGCGGCTCCACCTCGGCGTTGAAGTTCGGGTCGAAGAAGAATGGAAACGACAGCCGGTCGCGCCCGCTCACATTCCGCACTCGATGAGGCGTCGAACGGTACAGCCCGCCGGTCAGCCGATCCAGCATATCGCCAATGTTGCAAACGAACGATCCGGGGATGGGACGAGCCTCGATCCAGCGCGATTGCGATTTGACCTGTAGTCCTCCCGATTCATCCTGCATCAAAATCGTCAGCAGCCCGTAATCAGTGTGCTCGCCCACGCCCCATCCAGTCGCGGCGGCCCTTGTAGTTGGAGCGGGGTAGTTGAATATGCGAAACAGTATCAGCGGGTCGCCCGTATAACGTTCGGCGAAATACGATTCTTCGAGGCCGAGGCTGAGCGCGATTCCGCGCATCAACGCGTGGCCGAGGCCGGTCACCGCCGCCATGTATTTCAACACGGCTTCGCGGAATCCGGGGATCTTTGAAGGAAAAAGATTCGGGCCATGCATCGGGACGCCGGCGCGCGCCATCGGGTGATCGTCTCCAAGCTCCGCGCCGAAATAGACGCCTTCTTTCAAATCGGGCTGGCCTGAAGTCATTTCGTCTCCGACGGGGAAATAGCCGCGCCAGGCCCTGCCGCCACGGGCCATCCGTATTTCCATCTTCGCTTCAAGGTCCTGAGCGAAGAATCGCTGGCTGAGACACTCCAGCCGCCGCTGCAAGTCTTCGCCAACGCCATGCCCGACGGCGTAAAAGAATCCGCACTCGCGGCACGCCTGCCCGATTTCGGTGGCTACGGCAGATCGGCCTTCTGTTCCGCCGATCAGCGGCCCGATGTCAATGACTGGGATACCCAATTTGTTATAATCAACGCCTTCTACCGCCGTTTCCATCGCAACCTCGGAGTAAATATGAGCGCAAAAAAGAAAGAGCTGAAGAGAGAGTATATGCTGAATCATCGTCCGATGGGCGTCTATCAGATACGCAACGTCGTCAACGAGAAAATGTTGATCGGAGCCGCGCTCGATCTTCCCGGCATTCTCAACCGGCACAAATTCCAGTTAAAGATGGGGAATCATCCGAACGGCGCTCTTCAGGCCGAGTGGAATGAATTCGGCGACGAGAACTTCGCCTTTGAGATATTGGACGAAATCACGCCGAAGGAGGGGCGCGACCATCGAGAGGAATTGGCCTTCCTGGAAGAGCTATGGCTGGAAAAGTCGCAGCCTTATGGAGATCGTGGATATAACGAAAAGAAAAAGGGAAGAGAAGAAATGCTGAGGCTGATCGCTCAGAACAGGACGGGAGCAGAATAGGCGATGCCAATGGAGGGGCAAAGAGAGAAAATGAGATTACGGATCTATTCCCCCTTCGCCGTGAGTCTTTTGTGCTAGGAAGTTGGCGCCGTAAGTAAATAGAGAACGCTCAAATGCCGTTCAGCCCTCTCTTTTGACAAGCCACAAGGCGCCGTTTACACTCACGATTTACTTACTAATTTCATAACAGGAGCTCGAGATTGACCAGGTCGGCTTTATCTGCGACCTCTCGTCCGTTGATCGGCGTCACCACGCGACTCAGCGCTGAAGAGACTTTTTACCTGCGCCGTTATTATGCCGAAGCCGTGGAAGGCGCGGGCGGCGCGCCCGTCTATATTCCTCTCATTCCGGATCGCGCGTATCTTTCGGCGCTCTGCGAGCGGCTCGACGGCCTGATGTTGTCGGGCAGCAACAGCGACCTCGACCCGGTCTATTACGGCGAGGAGCCGCATCAGAGGCTCGGCGCGGTGCTCCCGGAGCGGGACGAGACCGACCTGATCCTGCTCGAAGTGGCCGAACGGCGCGCGATGCCCGTGCTGGGCATCTGCTTCGGGATGCAGTCGCTGAACGTCG
>Ga0207428_10003117_pt1 | contig 16280 bp, 11 predicted proteins | sample RhiMethybrSRZTD1_FD_187600 | JGI IMG/M metagenome (GOLD analysis project Ga0207428, IMG submission 187600) | Populus rhizosphere microbial communities from Tennessee, USA - Rhizosphere MetaG P. TD hybrid SRZTD1 (SPAdes) (version 3) | ecosystem: Host-associated > Plants > Roots > Rhizosphere >...
GTGCCGCCGCGACCGTGCCCATCTGGACGCCGAGGAAGGGCAGCGAAGCAATGAATCCGCGACGCCGGACGGGAGCGTATTCGGTCATCAGGATGGACGCGCCGGCCATCTCGGCACCCGCGCCGAGTCCCTGCATCAGCCGGAGCGCTATGAGCAGGATCGGGGCGAACATTCCCGCGCCGGCTCCGTACCAGTCACCGGGGGAGCCGTTGTACGTGGGCAGGACACCGATGAGGGTGCTGGCGCCGCCCATCAGGAGGATGGTGGCGAGCAGCACGAACTTGCGGCCGAGCCTGTCACCCAGGCGGCCGAAGATGATGCCGCCCAGCGGCCGGATGGCGAAGCCCAGGAAGTAGGTGCCGAAGCTGAGGATCAGGCCCGTCGCAGGGTTGCTGCCAGGGAAGAACAGGGGGCTGAACACGAGGGCGGAGGCCAGGCTGTACAGGGCGAAGTCGTAGTACTCCAGGGCGCTGCCCAGGGAGCTGGCCCAGGCGGCCCGGGCCAGGTCCCGGGTGGAAACACCGGGCTCCTGAACGGCCCCGGCTTGTGTTGTCTCGTAGTTAAGGCTCACTTGAGTGCCTGTCTGTTGTTGTTGGTGGAGTCGGCTGAATGCTTTCGGCCGGACACGCTGCCTTCGGCGAGGATGCCGTCTGCGACGCGCAGGGCATTGGCGGCGATGGTCAGGGCGGGGTTCAGCGCCGCTGAGGACGGGAAGAAGGAGCTGTCCACGATCCAGAGGTTGTCCAGGTCGTGGGCGCGGCAGTCGGGCGTGAGGACGCTGCTGTTCGGGTCGTGCCCGGCCACCGCGGTTCCGCACTGGTGGGAGTTGGTCTCGATGCCCATCCGTTCGGTGAAGATCACCGGATAGCCGGCCTTTCGTATGGCCCGGCTGACGCGCCGGACCAGCTCCTTGTGGGGCGCGAGGTTGTTCGGCTCCCACCAGACGTGGATCCTGCCGTCCGCCACGGTTACTCCGTTGCTCCGGCGCGGCAGGTCCTCCGTGGTGAGGTAGATGTCGACGCTGCGGTCCGACATGGCCTTCAGGAGCCAGGTCGGTGCCCAGCTGCGGGCCATCTTGAGCATGCTGGCACGCAGCTTCCCCAGCATTTGAAGGTTCCCCAGGGGGTACGGGTTGGTCGGGCCGGCTTCATACCAGTCGTTCAGTCCGAGGGTCTTCTGCCACAGTGTCCTGTTGATCCTGAACGGGTTGATGCCGATGAAGAACGTGCTGTTGTGCACCATGTAGTTCCGGCCCACAAGCCCGGACGAGTTGGCCAGGCCGCGCGGGTGTTCCGGAGTGGCCGAGCGCAGCAGCAGCGCGGCCGAGTTCACGGCGCCGGCAGCGAGGATGAATTTGTCCGCCTCGATGCGGATGACCCGGCCACCGCTTTCGGCGAGGGCGGCAGCGATGGTGCGCCCGTCCGGTCCCGGGATGAGGCGGATCACTTTGGTGTCCGTCATCAGGGTGGCGTTGCTTTCGAGCGCCGGGTTGATGGCGATCTTTTCGGCATCGGACTTCAGCCCGGCTTCGTTGGGGGCGCCGTCGCTGGTCGCGCAGAGGGCACGCTTTTCCGGCGTGTCCGCGTCCAGTCCGTTGGCCATCCGGAAAGGGTGCAGCCCTTGCCGCCGCAGCGAGTCGGCCAGGTCCTGGACGGCCGGTTCATGGTCCAGGGCGGGGTAGGGGTAGGCCCCGGAGTGCGGCGGCTCGGTGGGGTCCTCACCGATCTGTCCGCGGACCTGGAAAAGCTGCTCGGCACGGGTGTAGTACGGTTCCAGGTCGGCGTAGCTGAAGGGCCATGCCGGTGAGGTCCCGTCCTGGTGCTGTGTTTCTTCGAAGTCGCTGGCGCGGAACCGGGGCAGGCAGGCGCCATAGACCTTGGTGCAGCCCCCAACCCAGTAGTAGACGCCGGGTTTGAAGGCGGCACCGGTGCGGCCGTTGTACCAGGTGTCGGCGTTCTTGTACCGGCCCCTGAGGTAGACCTCGTCCAGGTCGGAGTTCTGCGGTTCCGCGGGAAGCCGATGGCCGCGTTCAACGATGAGGACCCTGGCGCCGGAGTCTTTCAGGGCGTAGGCCATGGTGCCGCCGCCCATGCCGGAACCGATGATGGCGATGTCGGTCCGGATCACCTCGTCCGGGGTCGCGGCCTCTGCCGGGGCCGCCGGCAGAGGCGCTTCGTCGATGGTTTCCCAGGACATGGTGGTCACCGGCTCCGCGGGGTTGCGTCGAGGCGGTGGGCTTCGTCGAACTGCTGGATCTGGTCGACGGTATCCAGGAACCAGTAGTCCCCCCACATGACCGATTCATCGACGCCCAGGTCCTTGCCCTCGTGATAGCTGCCGTGCTTGAGCACGCCCTCCCACGCTTCGTCCGGGCTGGCCAGGAAATCGTCCAGGGTGAGGCGGGCGAGGATGTTCACGGCGTAGTCCGCATAGATTCTGGCCTTGGTGCGGTCCCCGACGAGGCCGGCCAGCTGCCAGAACCCGCCGGCAGCTGCGGCCGCGGCGGAAGTTTCGTACGGCCGGACGGGTGCGGGCTCTTCCCAGTCATTCGGCGGTACGAGGCGCTCGCCGGTCTTTTCCATGTAGAAGTCGGCGGCCGCGACGGCGGTTTCGAGGAACCGGCGCTCGCCGGTGAAGCGGTAGACGGTGCCGAAGCCGTAGAGTGCCCAGGCCTGACCGCGGGCCCAAGACCCGTCGTCGGAATAGCCCTGCTGGGTGGTCTGCTTCAGGAACGCGCCGGTGGCGAGGTCGAACATGCCCTCGTGCGACGCGGAACCGTCGCCGCGCATGAGGAACCGGCGCGTGGTGAGGCAGTGGTCCACGGCCTTGCGGGCCATGTCCTGGTCGCCGGTCTGCTGGGCAGCGTACAAGGCCATGTGGATGTTCATCATGATGTCGATGAACAGGCTGTCCGGCTGGCGGAAGCTGGGCATGTAGCGGCCTGCCTCCCGGTAGCGGCTGGCGGTGGTGCGTCCGGCCTCCACGACGACGTCGCGCTTGGCGGGGTCGCCGGTGGCCTCGAACCAGCGCCGGTAGGTGGACCAGAACAGGAAGCCCAGGTCGTGGACGGTGTCGTCGTCCTTGCGGTGCTCGATGAGCTCCGAATAGTGCTCGGCGGCGCTGCGGAAGCGGGCCTGGTCGGCGGCGTCGGCACGGCGGGCGAGCATCCACAGCTGGCCGCCGAGGAACCCTTCACACCAGTTCGTCCATGCCTCGCCGTCGACCACCCACTTGCCTTCTTCGGTGTAGAGCGGGAACCGGTCCGGGTGCTTGGTGATGAGTCCGTCCAGTTTTGCTGACGCGGTTTTCCAGGCCTTGGACGCGGCTTCCCGGAACGGTGCCGGCACTTCGTAACCGGTGGGGAGGGTGAGCGGCAGCATGGCGGGCAGGACGGTGGCGGCGGAGGCCGGGGCTGTTGCGGTGGTGGCAGTCATGGCTGTTCCTTTGGAGTATCTGTGGATTAGTGGCGGGGGGCGTCGGGGGCGTCGACCCACCGGGTTTCGCGGGTGCCCACCTGGAGCTGGATGGTCTTGAGCTCGCTGAACTCGGCGAGGGCCTGGCGGCCGAGTTCGCGGCCGATCCCGCTTTGGCCGTAGCCGCCGAAGGGCAATTCGGGGTAGCCGTCCATCCAGCGGTTGACCCAGACGGTGCCGGCGCGCAGGTCCCGGGCGGCGGTGAGGGCCTCGTTGATGTCGTTGCTCCAGATGCCCGCTGACAGTCCGAAGGAGGTGGAATTCGCGATCCCGACGGCCTCCTCGAGGGTGTCGTAGGGAAGCACGGACAGGACGGGGCCGAAGATTTCGTCGGTGGCAATGGACATCTGGGCCGTGACGCCGGTGAAAACCGTGGGCTGGTAGAAACGGCCGTCCAGGCCCGTGTCGAGGCGGTCGCCGCCGGTGAGCAGGCGCGCCCCGGCTTCGCGGCCTTCGGCCACGTAGCGTTCGACGACGGCGAGCTGGGCGTCGTTGACGAGGGACCCGACGAGGGTGTCGGCCTTCAGCGGGTCGCCCACCCGCATGTGCCTGGCGCGTTCGACGACGGCGGCGGCGAACTCATCGGCGATGGAGCGGTGCACGATCAGCCGGCTGCCGGAGTTGCAGCACTGCCCGACGTTGAAGTAGCCGCCGAAGACGCCGGCGTCCACCGCGGCGGTGAAATCGGCGTGGGGGGTGACGATCTGCGGGTTCTTTCCGCCGAGTTCGAGTTCCACTTTCTTCAGGTCCCGCCCGGCGGTGGCGGCGATGCTCTTGCCGACGCCGGTGGAACCGGTGAAGCTGACCATGTCGATGCCGGGGTGCCCCGCGATGGCCGAGCCGACCACCCGGTCGCCGGTGACGATGTTCACGACGCCCGCCGGGAAGCCCGCTTCGCGGATGAGTCCGCCGAGCATCACCGTGGTCGCGGAGGTGCTTTCGCTGGGCTTGATCACGGCGGTGTTGCCGGCCGCGAGGGCGAACGGCAGTTTCTGGCTGATGATCAGCAGAGGAAAGTTCCACGGCGTGATCATGCCGATGACGCCGATCGGTTCGTGCACCACCAGGGCCAGGGTGTCGGGTCCCAGGGCGTTGTGGGCGTCGCCCTGGGTGTTACGGGCCAGGCTGGCGGCGTACTCCCACAGTTCGGCGGTGCCGGCGACTTCGTTGCGCGACTGGGTGATCGGCTTGCCGGTCTCCAGGGTTTCGGCCAGGGCCAGTTCCTCGGCATCCCGGCGGACCAGCTCGGCGACCTTCAGCAGCAGCTTCGAGCGCTGGGATCCGCTGGACTGCCGCCAGCCCCGGTCCAGGGCTCGCCGGGCGGAGCTGACCGCGCGGTCGACATCGGCCTCCGCGCCCTTGGGGAACGAGGTGACCTCGACCTCGTGGGCGGGGCTCAGCCGGGTGAACCTCTCTCCGCTCCTGGCCTGGGTGTCTTCGCCGTCGATGATCATCGGGCGGTAGGTGGGCTCGACGTCGTCGAGCGTGTAGCTCTTGGTTTCCATCTCAGGTGTCCTTCGTACGTGTGTGGTTCGCCTGCGGCGATTTAGTTGTCCGTGAAGTGCGGGGTGCGCTTTTCCCTGAAGGCCGCGACGCCCTCGGCGAGGTCATCGGTGGCGGCGGCGAGGCCGCCGGCCAGCGCCTCAAGCACCCTGGACGGCGCACCGTCGGCGGCGGCGTCGATCAGCTGCTTGCCCAGCTGTACGGCGACCGGGGCCCCGGCAAGCAGGTCGTTGCTGAGCTTGGACACTGCATCCTCGAGGTCCTTTTTCGGTGCGACGGCGGTGGCAAGCCCCCAGGCGACGGCTTCCTCGCCGGTGAGCTGACGGCGGGTCAGGACGAGTTCCTTGGCCCTAGCCCTGCCGATGAGTTCGGTGGCCCGCTCGGTGCCGCCCCATCCCGGAACCGTGCCGAGGCCCGTCTCGGGCAGGGCAACGCGGGCTTCGGCGGCGATGACGCGGAAGTCGCAGGCCAGCGCCAGTTCCAGGCCGCCGCCGAACGCGAGGCCGTCGACGACGGCGATACTGGGCTGGCGCAGGCCGGCCAGGGCGTCGAAGGCCCGGTGGCCCGTGGCGATCCAGTCCCGCCACATCCCGGCCGCGGAGAGGCCGGCGAAGTGGTTGATGTCCGCGCCGACGCAGAAGACCTTCTCACCCGCGGTTCGCACGATGACCACCCGCGCCGCCGAAGCGGAAACTTCGCGGGCCGCTGTGGCCAGGTCGTCGAGGAGGCCAAGGGTGAGGGCGTTCAGTTTGGCGGACCTGTCGATAAGGATGGTGGCGGTATGGCCGTCCGGGGAGTACCCGACAGTGACCTGCTCGGTGATTTGATCAGTTGCGGTGCTCATGGCTGGTCCTTCCGCTGGCCGCCGAGCTCGCCGGCCAGGTGTTCGGCCGCGCGCATGACGATGGCCCAGATGGTCAGGGTGGGGTTGATGCCGGGGCAGCTGGGGAAGGCGGCGCCGGAGTACATGTACAGGTTCCGGGTGTCATGGACGGCGAGGTGTTCATCCAGGACGGAACCGGCAGGGTCGTGGCCGAAGCGTGCGCCGCCGAGGTCGTGGCTGGAACCGACGCCGGTGAAGTACGGGCCCTGCCAGGTCTTGGTGGCACCCATGTCTTTGAGCAGGCCCGTGGCCTTGTCCGCCATCCAGGAGGCGAGGCGGCGCTCATTCTCGCGCAGCCGGTAGGTCACGCGGACCAGCGGCATGCCCAGGCCTGAGGAGTCGCGGTGCCGCGGGTCGATTTCCAGGCGGTGCGATGCGTAGGGCAGGGCATCGGGCTGGATCCGAATCACGCCCTGCTGGGACCACAGCTTCAGGTGGTCGCGGTAGCCGGCGCCCCACCGGCGGACGTCCTCCGGCAGGGTTTCGCGGGCGATCTGCAGCGGCAGCGCCTGCTGCTCGGCGCCAAGGGTGGCGCCGCCGATGAAGCCGTGGTCCAGGGAGCGGAACCCGGGGGAGAGGAAGTCGTCCAGGACGACGCCCTGCGCGGCCGGGCCGGTGTGCCGGTTGAACTCCGTGCCCGGGAAGAGCGCATCGACGTGGCCGAACATCTTGGTCATGTAGTGCATGCCCAGCTGCCCGGTGTTGTTGCCGAGGCCGTCCTCGTGCTTTGAGTCTGCCGAGAGGTACATCAGGCGCAGGTTCTCGTACGTGTAGGCCGACAGGATCACCGCGCGGGCGTACTGGCGGCGGACGCGGCCCAGGGGATCCACCCATTCGACGCCGCGTGCGGCGCCGGATTCGTCCATGATGATGCGGGTGACGCGTGAATGGGTCCGCAGTTCGAAGTTGCCGGTGGCGATGGCCGCGGGCACCGGGCCGAGGCCGGGGTGCCAGCGGTCCCCGCGGAACGAACCCAGTCCGTTGTTCCAGGCGCTGTAGCCGGTGGCGGGACGCCCGCCGTAGGACTCGGTGGTGAATCCCACGGGAACGGGGTGGGGGTGCAGGCCGGCGGCCCGCGTCGTCTCGGTGAACTTGTTGCCCAGGATGAACGGACGGGTGGGCGGCAGCGGCAGGGGCTGGCTGCGCCTGATGAACGGGTTGGACTCGTCCCCGGCGATGCCGATCAGATGCTCGAGCTTCGTGTAGAAGGGCTCCAGCTCCTCGTAGCTGACGGGCCAGTCCGCCAGGGTGCAGTCCTCGGGCAGGGCGCCGGGCCCGTAGAGGCCGTCGTAGTGGCTCTTCGGGGCGAACTGCCAGGGGTGGAAGCGGCGCAGCCAGGACCCGTAGTGCCCGGCGGATCCGCCGACGCCGTTGACCATCCGGCCCAGGGAGAACGTCGCTTCGCGGCTGTCCTCCTCGTCGGCGGATTCGCGCCAGCGCGGGGTCTCCTGCTGGAACTTCGGGCCCAGTCCGCCGCGCGTGTAGTAGGCGTGTTCGAGTTCGTCGGGGAGGAATTCGTCCAGCGGCCGGAAGGGGCCGGCCTCCAGGCCCACCACGCTGAGGCCGGCCTCCGCGAAGACCTGGGCGCTGAGTCCGCCCATGGCGCCGACACCCACCAGCAGGACGTCAACTTCGTCGGTCAGCTGCGGGTTGACGGCGTTCTCGTAGCCGAGCTGCTTGAGCTTGTGGCCTTCGGTGTCGCGCGGGATTTCCTGCATGGCGTCCGCGAGGGTCTTGATGACCCCGTCCTTGGTCACGTGCCCGGTGCTGAGGTTTTCCTCCGCCGAGTTTTCCAGCCAGACACCTGGGTGCCTGAGGAACTTCCAGCCGGCGGCGTTCTTGTTGCCGCCATGGGCGGGGTCGGCGAACAGGCCTTCCTGCAGGTGGGCCACGACGACTCCGAAAAGATCGCGCTGTTCCTTCGCCGGCACCTGGTCGGTCAGTTCACCCTGTTCGAGCAGGGCCACCACGTCGGTGCGCTCATCCAACGTCAATGAGGCGAAGTTCCGGCCGTGCTTGTCCTCGGCGTACCGGTCCAGGGCGCCGAAGAGCCACTGGTACCGGGGGAGGTCCTTGCGTCCGTAGCCCTCCAGCGTCAGGTCGAGGTATTCGGTAACCCCGGCATCGCGGACGTCGGGGCTGTCGCCGTCGGAGGGGAACATCGCTTCGAACAGGGCGTCGGCAAGTTCGGTTTCGTAGGGGGTGAGGATGCGGAGGCTTCTCATCGCGGGGGTCCTTTCAGGCTGTTCAGCCGGCGTCAGCGCGCGGCCAGGGAGGAAGCGCGCTGTTCGATCCGCTCGTGCAGCGGCAGCGCGGGAAGGCGGAGGCCGACGGGGGCGTCGGCGAAAAGGGCGAGATCCATGGTGCGCAGTTCGTCCGAGACGATCAGCGGGAACTCGCTGCGGTCCAGGACGTCCTTTTGAAGGTCCACGCCGGGGGCGATTTCGGTGACGACGAGGCCGTCGGCGGTCAGCTCCAGCACGGCACGTTCGGTGATGTATTTGACCTTTTGGCCGCGGGCGAGCGCCCTCGGTCCGGAAAAGGTGACGGCGGAGACGTCGTTGACGAGCTTGGTGAAGGGCCCGTCGGAGCGGATGTCCAGGCCGCTTTCCCCGGCTGCGATGTCACGCCGGCCAGCGGTAAAGGCACCCATGAAGACGATCTCCGGGGCGGAGGAGGTGATGTCGGCGAAGCCTCCGACGCCGGCCGTGACGTGGCGCTTCTTAGGCAGATGGTGGACGTTGACGTTGCCGTGGCGGTCGATCTCCAGGAAGGAAAGCAGCGAGCGGTTGAAGCCGCCGCCCTGCAGGAGGGTGAACTGGTCGATGCTGGGCATGATCGCGTCCGGGTTCTGGGCGCATCCGAAGGCGAAGTCCAGCAGCGGGATGCCGCCGACCGCGCCCTGTTCGATGACCCAGCTGACTTCCCGCGCCTGGTTTTCCTCGACCAGGACGTGGGGCACGAGGGCCGAAACGCCGAAGCCGAGGTTGACGATTTCCCCGGATTTCAGCTCCTGGGCGGCACGGCGCGCGGTGATTTTCTCGATGGAGAATTCGATGTGGGGGAGCGAGCTCAGCGGCCTGCGCAGCTGCCCGGAGATGGCAGGATCGTTGGGAGTGAGGGTGGTCTGCAGCTGGTCTTCGGCGATCACGACGGCGTCGATGAGGATGCCCGGGACCTTCACGTGCTGCGGGTGCAGGCTGCCGGCCTCGGCCACGCGTTTCACCTGTGCGATGACGATGCCGCCGTTGTTGTGGGCGGCGTAGGCCAGGTCCAGCGCGCCGAGGGGCGAACCTTCGTCCTCGAACGTCAGGTTGCCGTATTCATCGGCGGTGGTGGCGCGGATGATGGCGACGTCGGGGACGACCGAGGGGAAGAACAGCCACTCCTGCCCGGCCACGGTGGCCGTCTCGACGTGCGCCGCCGGGGTGGTGCCGTTCATCCGGCCGCCCTGGAGGCGGGGGTCGATGAAGGTGTCGAGTCCCACTTGGGTGAAGACACCGGGCTGTTTCGCGGCGGCCGTGCGGTGCATCTGGTAGATGACGCCGGACGGGAAGTTGTACGCCTCCACCTGGTCCCGCTCGATCATCTGCCAGATCAGGGGCGGTTCGGCGCTGGAGGGCCCGGAGGGGTAGGAGCCGGCGATGACCTTGCGCAGCAGCCCCGGCCGGGCAATGTGGTCGATGCCCTTGACCCCGTACATGTCGCCCGCTGCGATCGGGTGCACGGAGGTCAGGTTGGCCGGGTGGGAGGTCTCCTCGAACCGCTGGCCGATGCCGGCCAGGACGCTGTCCGGGCAGCCGAGGGCGCTGGATGAGCTGACGGTGATGACGTCGTCGTCGTTGATGAGGTCCGCTGCCTCGCGGGCCGAGAGGATCTGTACCTTCTGCATGATGTTCTTTCTGGCTGTTAGTTGATGTGGACGGTGCGTCCGGAGATCGCGGATTCCTGGGCGGCCAGGGCGACCTTGAGGGCCATCAGGCCGTCCCGGCCGGTCGCCGTGGGGACACCGGTGCCTTCGACGGCGGCGGTGAAGGCCCGAAGGCCGGTGACATAGAGATCTTCGGAACAGTCGACGTCGACCGTCTGACTGCCTGATCCGGTTGTCAGGATCACCTGTCCCTCGGTGTCCTGGGTCATGGCGTCGAGGACCTGGATGGTGCCTTCGGTGCCGTGGACTTCCAGGGAGGTCGTGGCGTATCCCACGGTGAAGGAATCATGGGTCTGGGCCAGCACCGGCGCCTGGCCGTCGTTCTCGTAGCGGATGACGGTCATCGCGGCATCTTCCTGGCCGCCGGTGTTCCAAACGGCCTGCTGGACGGCCAGCGCGGTGACGGCGACGGGTGTGCCCAGCAGGGGATTCAGGACGGACGCGTCGTGGCAGGTGATGTCCAGGATGACGCCGCTTCCGGGCGTCCCCTGCCCCAGCCGCCAGCCGCGCAGCCGTTCCGGCAGGAGAACGGCGTGGGCGACCTTTGCCGAAAGGACGGTGCCGATGGTCCCGGCGGTGACGAGTTCGCGGACTTTTGCATGCAGGGGGCTGCCGGGGAGGTGGTGGTTGGCTGCCAGTGTGAGGCCCATTTCCTCCGCCAGGTCCACCATGGCCGCTGCCTGACCCGCTTCGAGGGCCAGCGGCTTTTCGCACAGGACGTGCTTTCCGGCCTTGAGCGCCCTGGTTGCCTGGTCGAAGTGCTTGTCGTTGGTCGAGGAGATGTAGACGGCGTCGATGTCACCGGCCAGGAGCTCGTCCAGGTCGGTGGTGGCGTTGGGCAGCCCGTGGCTGGCCGCGAAGTCGCGCGCCCGGGCGGCAGATCCGCTGTAGACCCCGACGGCGTTCCCGCCGCTGGTGCGGATGGCACCGATCACTCGCGTGGCAGCGATGTCGCTGGCGCCGATCAGGCCCCAATTCAGTGCTGGCATGGTGTTTTCTCCTACGTTCGGGGTCGCCATTGGGCGGTGGAGGCTCGGATCTTAAGAGCCGGTTCGATGAGGGACCGTTGCGGTTCCAGGGACGAGTCGCGGATCCGGTGGAGCAGCATTTCCGCCGCCATGCGGCCGATGCGGTCCGGGTAGGTGGACACCGAGGTCAGGGGCGGCAGCAGCAGCTCTGCCATCGTGATGTCGTCGAAGCTCGCCACCGACACGTCACGGCCCGGTTCAAGGTTCCGCCGGCGAAGCTCCGCATAGATCCCCAGTGCCACCGCGTCGCTGTAGGCGATGATGCAGTCCGGCCAGATTCCCTGGTCAAGGACCCGGGACACACCCTCTGATCCGCCGCCGGCGTTGTTCGTGGTCGGTGCGGAGAGGGACGGATCGAAGGCCGCCCCGCTTCCCGCGAATCCGGTTTCCAGGCCCTTGATCCGTTCCGTGCGGGCCGACGAATGTTCCGGACCGCCGATCAGGACCGCGGAGGATGCGCCCAGCGAGGCAACGTGCCGGGCCAGCTGCTGCCCGGCCGCAATGTTGTCCGGGCCCACGTAGTCCATTTCTTCGGAGAAGTACCGGGCCAGCTGCAGGACCGGCACCGAGGAACGGTCAATGATCTGGCAGACCGGGGTCAGCTCGGTTCCCTCGGCGGGCAGCAGGAAAATGCCGTCGACCTGCTGCTGGACCATGGTCTCGAGCTGCAGGGCCTGCCGCTCGACGTCGTCCCGGCTGTAGCCGACGAACAGCGTGTAGCCGGCCTCGTGGACAGCTTCCTCAATGGTCATGGTCAGCCCGGCGAAGTACGGGTTGCGGATGTCCGTCACGATGAGGCCGAGGGTCATGGATTCGCTGCGCCGCATGTTGGCGGCGTGGCGGTTGTAGACGTAGCCGAGCTCGGCCATGGCGAGCCGGACCCGGTCCGCCGTCGCCTCCGGGATGCGGGAATTTCCGCGCAGGACCAGCGAAGCGGTAGATCGAGATACTCCGGCGGCCCGGCTAACGTCGTTCAATGTCACTTTTTTCATTGCCTATCCACCTCCTCCGAGAACCTGTTCATCATTTCTAGCACGTTATTCGAGGAGGCGGTAGACCGATCTACCAATATTTTTGCCAAGGAGATCGCGGAAACTAGCGGAATTTCCTTGATTGGCCTGGCGGGCGAGGTGCAGTGCGGTAGAAATACACCGCCCTCACACAAAATCTATTGCATCGATCTACTTAACTATGTAACCTGAACCACAACGCAGGCTCTAGCCGGGCCTTATCCGGCGTCTGACAACCCAAAGGAGAGTAGTCATGCGTGCACCAAACAAGCTCAAGATCTCGCTGGCCGTAACGGCCGCGGCAAGCCTCATTGCAGTAACCGGATGTTCCGCCAACCAGCCCGCCGGCAGCTCCGCCGGTGGCTCCGACAAGCTGGAAATCACCTCCTGGTGGACCTCCGGTTCGGAGGCCGACGCGCTGAATGTCCTGATTGACGGCGTGAAGGCGTCCAAGGCCGGACTGGCCGTGGACAACGCCGCAGTCTCCGGCGGCGGCGGCTCCAACGCCAGGCAGGCACTGGCGGCGCGGCTTCAGGCCGGCAGCCCGCCGGACGCCTGGCAGGTACACCCGGCCGGGCAGCTCAAGAGCTACGTCGACGGCGGCCAGGTCGCCGACCTCACCGAGCTGTGGACGCAGAACGACTGGGCATCACAGATGCCCAAGGACGTGGCCGAGGCCCAGCAGGTCAACGGCAAGTACTACACCGTCCCGATCGGGGTCCACCGCGGCAACGTGCTGTGGACCAACCCCGCCGTGCTCGCCAAGGCCAACGTCAAGATTGACCCGGCAGGCGGCGTGGACGGACTGATCAGCAGCCTCAAGCAGGTCCAGGCCGCCGGGGCCACACCGGTGTGCCTCGGGGACAAGGACATCTTCGCGTCCTCCCAGCTGCTGGAGTCCATCATCATGTCCCGGGCGGGCGCCGATAACTGGAAGAAACTCTTCAGCAACGAGTACTCCTTCGACGCACCCGAGGTGAAGCAGGCCCTGGAGGACTACAAGACCATCCTGTCCCTCGCCAACAAGGACCACTCAGCTATCACGTGGGATGAGGCCTCGAAGAAGATGGCCAACGGTGCCTGCGCCGTCAACCTCATGGGGGACTGGGCCTACGGGGAGCTGGTCAACGCCAAGAAGAAGCCCGGCACCGACTTCACCTGGGTGACGTTCCCCGGCAAGGAAGACATCTTCGACTACGTCGGTGACGGCTTCTCCATCCCGGCGAACAACATTCCGCACGCGGAAGCCGCCAACGCCTGGCTCAAGACACTGATGGATCCCAAGGTCCAGACTGACTTCGCAGCGAAGAAGGGCTCCATCCCTGCCGTGAAATCCGCCGACATCTCCGGCCTGTCCAAATACCAGCAGGAAGCCGCCAAGAGCTTTGCTTCGGCCAAGGTTGTTTCCTCCCTGGCCCACGCCCAGGCCGCCGGAGCGGAATTCGCCCAGACCTACGCCGACGCTGTTTCCACCTTCAACGGCAGCGGCAACGCCGATGCCTTCATCGCCAGCATGACGGCGGCCCAGAAGACCCAGCTCTAGCAGCCGGTCAGCCAACCAAGTCGCAAAGGGTGTGGCTGCAGGCCACCGCAGCCACACCCCGGACAGGATCAGTTCTCACATGACAACATCAACAGCACTGCCGCCCGCGCCGGTCAGCCCCGGCCCGCGGCCCAAGAAACAAGTCCCCCATAACGTCAAGACCTCCCGCCGGGCCGCCTGGATCTTCGCCCCCAGCCTTCTGGTCAGCTTCCTCTTCGTTTATGTCTTCATCGGCATCACGGTCTACATCTCCCTGTCGAACTGGAAGATCGGCACCAGCCCGGATCTGTCGCTGCGCCAGCCGTTCGGAGGCACCTACGCCGAGATCGTCCAGGAACAGCGGTTCCAGGCAGACATCCGCAACGTGGTGATCTTCACCGTCATCTTCCTGGTCCTGGCCATCCTCGGCGGACTCATCGCGGCCCTCTTCATCCACCATGTCTCCGTCGGCAAGGGCTTGTTCCGGACCGTCTTCCTCCTGCCGTACGCGCTGTCGTTCATCGTCACCGGCGTTGCCTGGCGCTGGATTTTCTCCCCGTCCACCGGTGTCAACGAAATCCTTCGGAGCATGGGCATCGAGAACCCGCCCGGCTGGACCACCGATCCGACCATCCTGGGGGCGCTGAACAGTCCCTCCGGTACGGACTTCCTGAAGGTTCAGTTCGGTATCCCGGTGGCGCTGCTGCCCATCATCTTCGCCGCCGCCTGGCAGCTCGTGGGCTTTGCCATGGCCATGTACCTGGCGGGCCTCGCCTCAATTCCGGAAGAACACCTGGAGGCGGCAAGCGTTGACGGGGCCAATATCTGGCAGCGTCTGCGGCACATCGTCCTGCCCCAGCTGTGGCCCTCCACCATCACCTGCTTCGTGCTCCTGCTCCACGTCGCCCTCAAAATCTTCGACCTGGTCGTCGCCATGTCAGGATCCGGCCCCGGCTTCGTCACGGACGTCCCGGGCATCTACATCTACAACTACCTCACCAGCCGTTACGACAAAGCCTCGGCAATGGCGATCATCCTGCTCCTGCTAACCCTCGCGGTAATCGTCCCGTACCTCATCCGCGGATACCGGAAAGAGCGAAAGGCATAGAAATGGCTGTCGAAACCCTCGAAGCGACCCCGACCCAGCCCGTCCGCACGGCGCGCCGGCGCCCCGGAAAGCCGGCCCCCAAGCCCCGGTCCTGGAGCCTGCCCAAAACCCTGGGCGGCTGGATCGTCCTGGCCGTCTGCGCCGTTGCCACCCTTGGCATGCTGGTGCCCGTGTACGTCATCATCACCACGGCACTCTCCGGAAGCACCGGAGCGCCCAACTTCTTCCTCGCCTTCCCCGATGCGCCGAGCCTGGACGCCTTCAAGGGGGCCTGGACGAAACTCCACGGCTCCCTGGCCAACTCGCTGCAGATCACCATCCCGGCCGCCCTGATTTCCTGCCTCCTCGGATCGATCAACGGCTACGTCCTCTCCAAGTTCCCGTTCCGGGGCTCCAACGCCCTCTTCACGGTTCTGCTGGTCGGCATGTTCATCCCGTTCCAGGCCGTCATCATCCCGGTCTTCCAGTTCCTGAACATGCTGCACCTGCAGGGCAGCATCATCGGCCTGATCCTGGTCCACATCATCTACGGAATCCCCATCACCACACTGATCTTCCGCAACTACTACGAGGGCATCCCCAGCGCCATCATCGAGGCCGCCTCCATTGACGGCGCCGGGATCTGGAAAACCTATGCCCGCGTGATGCTGCCGTTGTCGGTGCCCGGGTTCGTCGTCGCAGGAATCTTCCAGTGCACCAACATCTGGAATGACTTCCTCTTCGGCTTCATCCTGGCGTCCCCGGCCGCCTGGCCCGCCACCGTAACCCTGAACAACCTGATCGGAACAACCACTGTTGACTACTCCGAGCTGATGGCCGGCGCCGTGCTGGTCGCCGCACCCACCGTCCTGCTCTACCTCGTCCTGGGCCGGTTCTTCGTCAGCGGCCTCACCGCCGGAGCCGTGAAATGACCATCCTGGACGTGCTCTGCGTCGGCGAGACGATGGCCGTGGTCACGCCGGCTGCGGCCCAACCGCTCAGGCGCGCTGAGGAATGCCTGCTGGGATACGGGGGAGCGGAGTCCAATGTCGCGGCGCACCTGGCCGAATTCGGCTACCGGTCGGGGTGGGCAAGCCGCCTCGGCCAGGACCCGTTCGGAGACCGCATCATGGAGGGCCTCGCCGCACGGGGCGTGGACGTCGGCCTGGTCACGCGCGACAGCACCGCCCCCACCGGCGTGTACTTCAAGGATCCCGACCTGGGGCACGGGGCGAGGACGCTCTACTACCGGGCCGGGTCGGCCGCCTCAGCCATGGCCCCGGAGGATTCCGCCGCCTGGCCGCTGGAGCAGACCGGCTGGATCCACACCAGCGGCATCAATGCCGCGCTGTCGCCCAGTTGCTCCGCGCTGACCGAGCACCTCCTCACCCACGCCAGGACGAAGGGATACAAGGTTTCCTTCGACGTCAATTACCGCCCCGCGTTGTGGAGCGTGGACGTCGCCGGGCCCCGCCTGCTTGAACTGGCCGGCATGGCAACGGTCGTCCTCGTTGGCCTCGACGAAGCAGAAACGCTGTGGGGCTGCGCCACTGCCGAAGAAGTCTCGAAGCTCCTGCCCGGTCCCCGGCATGTCGTTATCAAGGACTCAGCCACGGAAGCGGTGGAATTCGTCCGGGAACAGAACCGGGAGGAACGTGCCTTCCGCGTCCCCGCCCACCGGGTCGACGTCGTCGAACCCGTCGGCGCGGGCGACGCGTTCGCGGCCGGATACCTCGCCGGGCTGCTCCGGGGAGACAAGCCCGCTGACCGGCTCGCCCTCGGCCACTCCTTCGCGGCCTGGACGCTGGGAACCCGCGCCGACTTCCGCCCGGGACACGGGACC
>Ga0207428_10003125_pt1 | contig 16244 bp, 14 predicted proteins | sample RhiMethybrSRZTD1_FD_187600 | JGI IMG/M metagenome (GOLD analysis project Ga0207428, IMG submission 187600) | Populus rhizosphere microbial communities from Tennessee, USA - Rhizosphere MetaG P. TD hybrid SRZTD1 (SPAdes) (version 3) | ecosystem: Host-associated > Plants > Roots > Rhizosphere >...
CCGTCGCAATCTCATGGTTCGCTCCTGATCGAGCTTTATTGTCTCTGCGATTATCACGGTACGCGCGACGCTCAGGCATCATTGACGCATGGGAATGAGCGGTGGGCTCGTTCGAGCCTCTCTCGAAGAAATTTCGCGTTTGCGCGAACACCCGGCCGAACTGCCGGAGTTCCTGGATTGCGGAATCTGGGCGCCGCCCAATCGCGAAGTACGATCCAAGGGAATTCTCGGATGGCTGCTGAAGCTGACGCCGGTGAGGATCTACGAAAGCGATCCAGATGCCGTGCCGCCGCCCGGCGCCGAGGACGGCGCTCTCCGGCCGAACATCGATCTCGACAAGGCGTGGGAACCGTTGCATTTCCTGCTCACCGGCACGGCGCTGGAGGGCGAAGAACCCGCGTGCTATCTCGCCCGCGGTGGTGAAGAACTGGTCGAGGAACTGGACGATGAGGAGAGCGCGTACAGCTCGATTCGTGTGCTCACGCCAGAGCAGGTGGTGGCGTTCGATCGACACCTGTTGTCATTGACCATCGACGAGCTGAGACGCCGGTTCGACGTGAACCGCATGGTTGAACTGCGGATCTATGCGAAGCATCGGAGCACGAAGGCGCCGACAGACGAGGACAGGACGCTGGATCACCTCATCAAGACGTTCGAGGATTTGCGCACGTTCGTGCGTGAAACGGCCGCGTCAGGCGCGGGCGCGATCGCGTACCTAACGTAGCTGCATTCTTGAGACCAAGCTTTATTGTTTCTGCGATTTCATTTCGACGACGATGACTGTGCGGGCTTTCGAGAGTTCGCCGATCCACCTTGGCCAGTTGTTCGAGATTGTCATGAACGAACCGTGCAGCAAGACCAACGGTTCGCCGCTGCGGCTGCCGCATCTCGTAATACATCTCGAGGCCATTGACCGGTGCGCCCGGATCTTCAAGCGCGGCCGTGCGCAAAGAATCGTGCCGTGCTAATGTCACGACGCCATCGCGGAGGATCACATATGAGAACCGGTTCGTATGTCATCGCGGTGCTGTTGGCGGCGACGTCCCTCGTCGCGCACCACAGCAACTCGGCGTTCGACGGCGACAAGGTGACGGTGCTTACAGGCACGGTCACGGAATGGAAGTGGACGAACCCGCACGTGTGGATCTTTCTGTCGGTCGACGACGGCAAAGGCGGCAAGGTGCAGTGGGAGATCGAGGGCCGTACACCCGGCCAGTTGGTCCGCGCCGGCTGGTCGAGGACCACGCTCAAAATCGGCGAGACGATTACTGTGGATTTCAGCCCGGCGAAGGACGGCAGCCACACCGGCCTCCTCACTCGCGTCAGGCGCGCGGATGGCACCGTGGTCGGGGGGCAGGCGGCGCCGGCGGCTCAGTAATCACCGATGAGGGAGAACATCATGTCGAAGACCGTTGCCGTGTTTTCTTCGGCGCTCCTGTGCCTGCTGTTCGTCTCGACGGCATCACTTCGCGCGCAAGGGACGCCCCCGCCGGACTTCACCGGTGTGTACTCACCGATCGACCCGTTTGGCCAGGCGCGAGGGGGTCGCGCCGCGGCGCCGCCGCCTGCGCCAGCGCCATCACCGGCGGCAGGGACTCGCGGCGAGGCTGTGCCGCCGCCGCGACCGGTGTTGGTTCTCGATGGTCGTGCGGGCCGGCCAGACAACGCGCCGAAGCTGACGCCTGAGTACTTGGCCAAATGGGAAGTCATTCGGAAGTCGCGCATGGCCGGATCGTCTGAATTCGATCCGAACGCCAGGTGTCTCTCTGCCGGCATGCCCAACATGATGTCGATGACCTACGGCATGGAAGTGCAGCACACGAAAGACAAGATCACCATGTACGGTGAGCTGAACGACGTGTATCGCCGGATTTTTCTCGACGGCCGAAAGCCGGCGCAGAAAGTCCTCGACGATCCGACATTCGCCGGCTATTCCACCGGGCATTGGGAAGGGGACACGCTGGTCGTGGACACCGTGGCCATTCGCGAGGACACGCTGTTCGACACGTTCTCGCCGCACAGCGATCAGTTCACCGTGCGCGAGCGCATCAGATTCACGTCGCCTGGCATCCTCGAGGATCGGATCACGGTCACCGATCCGAAAGCGCTGGTCGAACCCTTCACCTCGGTTCGTACGTATAGGAAAGTGTCCGCGCCGAACGACGAGTTGCGCGAGTTCTCGTGCGCGGAGGGATTGGCGTCGGCGAAGTAGGCCTCATCTCCTCCCGCGTGGGCCCGGGCGGGACGCTCGAGTCGCGCGTTTCCGTCGAGCATAACGTTCGATCACGGACGACACGCGTCTCGCAAGCGAACACTCGAACCGACTCACGGTCGCCGTTCGCGCGAAAAACACGCCGAATCTGCTGGCACGCGCGCTGCGTATATGCGTCGCGCATATATGTCCGGCCGGACGGCAAGCGCGTGGATGTCTATCGAATCTGCCTGTCCGGCCGGGGGAGTTCTATATCCTCCGAGCCTTGTTGCCGACGAGCAGCAGAGCTCCACAGTGAGGCCCAATGGCAACCGACCGATTGATCGTCCTGTCGCAGCGATGGTTCAGGCTGCTGCTTCGGCTCTATCCGGCAGACTTCCGGGAAGAGATGGGGAACACGGTCGTAGAGACCTATCGCGAGCGCGCCCGAGACGAGTTGACATGCGGCGGCATGGTGCGGCTCCTCGTCGTGTGGATGCGCGCGCTCGGGGACTCGCTCCGCAACGGGCCGGCCGAGCGGGTGCGGCCAGCGGCATCGTGGCGGCGAAACGGCAACTGGGGACGAGATATCGAGTTCGCGCGGCGCCGTCTGATGCGGGCACCGGCCTTTTTCCTCGCCGTCGTTGGCACCTTGAGCGTTGGACTCGGCATGTTCACCGTTGTCTATACAGTGGTGGACACGATCCTGATCGAGCCGTTGCCCTACAAGGATCCGGACGATCTGTACTTCGTCTGGCGCGACTACGGACCGATGCTCGATCTGAAGCGCGGTTTCCTCGCCGGAACCGATGTCGTGGAGCTGCAGAAGACAGGAGGGATGGTCGAATCTGCCGTCGGCCTGTCACGACAGCTCCGAACGCTCGCCGTGCGCGACGACACGGACCCTACTGAAGTCGCGCTGGCCATCACGTCTCCGAGCGTGTTCGACACGCTCGGCGTGCAGCCGGCGCTCGGTCGCGGATTCGCACGAGGAGAAGTCGGTCCCGGCCGGCCATCAGTCATCGTGCTGACGCACGATTTGTGGAACCGGCTCGGTGCCGACCCGTCGATAGTGGGCCGAGACCTACGTCTGAACGGTGAGCCGCATACGGTTATCGGCGTGATGCCGCCGACGTTCACGTTCGCACTGCACGTGCGCCTCGGACCACCGCAACCCGTCGAGGCGTTCATCACGTTCAGAGAGGATCTGGCGGCAACGAGCCCTACTGCCGGATCCTATGCCGCGATGATTCGCGCGCGCAAAGGAACGCCGCCTGAGACGGTGACGGCATCCGTGAACGCGGTCGGCAGAATCGTCGACACTCGAGACTTCCAGAACCGCGGCCTGAAGCTGTACCCGGTGGGCCTCAAGTCCGATCTGGTGTCGCACGTACGACCCGCACTGCTCGTGCTCATGTTTGCCGGCGCCATTCTTGTACTCGTGCTGATGGTGAATCTGGCGTCGGCGCTGCTCGCGCGTACCGCGCAGCGGGAACACGAGTTCGCAGTCTCGCGTGCCCTCGGTGCGAATGGCGTCGCGATCGTTCGTGCCACGCTGTTCGAGGGTGGCTTGCTCGGTGCGATCGGCGGTTTGGCCGGCGCACTGGTGGCGATATGGGCCACGCGCACACTCGTACTCCTCGCGCCGCTGGATCTGCCACGTCGAGACTCGATCGCGGTGGATTGGGGTATTGCCTCGGTGGTTGTTGGGCTCGGCATCCTGCTGGGCGTTGTCGCCGCGATTGGCGCCGCAACGTGGATCTCTCGGACATCGCTGCCCTCGCTGCTTGCGAGTAGCGCGGTGCGTGGTGGCGGTAGTCACGGTCGGATGCGGCGAGGATTGGTCGTCGCGCAGGTCGCGCTGTCGCTCGTGCTGCTCGGCAGCGGCGGACTCGTGGTTCGCAGCTTCGATCAATTGCTCCGCGCGGACCCGGGCTTCAAACCCGACGGTGTCCTCACCATGCGCGTGCCGGCACCGGTCCAGTTCTTCCCTCAAGCGCCGGACGCCATGCTGTTCTATGAGCGTGTCGAGCAGGCGATCGCGGCGATTCCAGGCGTGACGAATGTGGGCGCCACCAATGCACTGCCGCTCACCGCCTCCGGCATTCAGATGACGGTCCGGTTTCCAGGGGCGCCTGGAAATGCCGGCCATCCGGATCGAGACACGCCGCTCGTTGACGCGATAAGCACGCGGCCCGGGTACCTCGATGCCATGGGTATTCGTCGGGTCGAGGGCCGCACGTTTGATGCGTCGCTTGTCGGCAAGGTCCGTGAAGCCTTGATCGACACGACGCTGGCGAGGCAGTTTTTCCCGGGGCGCTCACCTGTCGGTGCGACGTTCCAGTTCGCGACAGGCAACCAGCCCCCGTTCGTCGTCATCGGCGTCGTCGAGCAAGCCCGGCTCTACGACGTCCATCAGGATGGCCGCCCGCAGGTCTTCATTGGATCGGAGGGCGCCCGCTTCCTTTCGCTCGCGATCCGAACGCGTGGGGACCCGAGTGCGTTGATTCCGGAAGTCCGAGCGGCGATTCGGCGGGTGGACTCGCGTGTCTCCTTGTCCAACATCCGCACGATGGACGAGATCGTGAGTGATGCGCTGCGTCAACAGAGGATCAGCGCCGTGATGATCGTTGTGTTCGCGTTGGGCGCGTTGCTCCTCGTCGCGATGGGCCTCTTCGGTGTCGTGTCCGGATCGGTAACGCGCCGCCGTCGCGAACTGGCGGTGAGACTGGTCCTTGGTGCCGAGCACAGGAATCTCATTCGACTCGTGCTTCGAGAGGGCGCGCTGCTCGTCGCGATCGGTATGCTGATTGGTATGCCTGGTATGTACGTCGCCGGTGGCCTCATACGTGGCCTGTTGGTCGGAGTGTCGCCGTCAGATCCGATCACGCTGGCATCCGTAGCGTTGTTCCTCGTTCTCATCACGATGGTGACCTGCTACGTTCCGGCGCGCCGCGTATTGAAGATCCAGCCGGCGGAGTTGCTCCGCCAGGGATAAGCGGAGGCGGCGCTCTCTTGCGCGGCGATTCCACCGCTATTTGGGTCGGCCCTTAATTCCCTCAGCCTGCATCGAGATCTTATAGATCGTCATCGCCGTATTCCGCACACCCTCCGGCGTCGTCCACGCTTTACCATCTGGGCCGATCGCGCCCATCTGTGGCACATACAGCGTCTTCTTGTCGCGCCCCGAGAATGCCAGCGTGATCGGCCGGCGCGGCGTCGGAATCATGCCGAGATGCTTGCCCTCCGGCGAGAGCACGTGCACGCCGAGGTTGCCGGTCACATACAACCGGCCCATCGAATCCACTGCCATCCCGTCGCCGCCATCGTCACCATTCAGGGTTCCGAAGTCGCGGCGGTTCGCAGTTGAGCCGTCCGGCTTCACGTCGAACGCGATCACTACCTTCTGATTCGTGACGTAGAGCGTCTTGCCGTCGGGGCTCAGCATGATCCCGTTCGAACGCAGGTTCTGATCTTCGACGACAGAGACGACGCCGTCCGCGTTGACGTGATACGCGCCGCCCGCAGTGAAGTACGCGCCGCCTTTGCCGTCAGCCATCAGATCGTTCGGGCGACCCAGTGGCCGGCCATCCTTGAACATGTTGGCCAGCGTGCGGCGCAGCGGATAGACCATCGCGATGGCTGGAAGCTCGGGACAACTCGCGGCGAACGGACGTGCCGTGTCCGTGCACGCGCGCTGCGCGGCGAACAGGCGGCCCTGTGCGTCCATGGAGATTGAGCCGGCCCCGAAGCTGTCCTTCACGAACACGTATTCTTTGCCGTTCACGTCCAGACGCCGAATCGTGTCGGTCTGTTCCTGGGCGAACAGCACGCCACCGTCGGCGGTACCGACGATCCCGTCGGCGGTTTCGAAATCCGCCCAAATCAGCTCCCACCTCGCGTCCGCGGCGATCACGCCGGGAATGGCGGTGACGACTGCCGCTCGCTCGCCCGGCAGGAGTGACGACGTACCACCCTGCGCGTGGGCGAGCATCGGCACGACCAGGCACGCGAGGACAATCCGAAGTCTCATGAATCCGGATGGTAGCGCAAGGCACGGCTCGATGGCATATTGATGGCGCGCTGACGTCGCGCGGAGGCCGATTGACGAAATTTCTCAAAGACAACTTCGTCCTGGTCGTGGGCCTGACGCTGCCCATCCTCCTCATGATCGGCTTCATCGTCTTCAGTACGCTTCCGCGTTCGCTGTCGAACCCGCCGCAGCACGATCTGATTTTTGCGACGCCCGACTACTCCGGAGGAAACGCCAACCCTCCCGTGACCGTTGCGCTCGTCGTCAGGGACGGCCTGCTGAAAGCGCAGTACACGCGCCTCGCGCCCGCGCCGAATGGCGCGTATGCCGGCACCGGCTGGAAGAAGCTGTATCGCTATCTGGCGGGGCCGCAGACCGTGCGCGAGCTGACGTTCGGTATCCCGCAGGACGTCGCCTCGATCGAGCAGATGCGCGAGGACACGGTGGACGCGACCAAGGATCTGAAACTCGACACGACCGTGCGCGCACCGGACGGTTACGAACTCGAGTACGACGCGAACCGCGGTCGCAGCCTGCTCACCGACATCTTCTGGTCGTCATCCTCGTACGAGCCGCGCCTTCGCAAAGGCACATCGAGCATCCGGCTCAGAACCGGAGACGGTCGCACCTCGTTCTTCGGCAATCTGGAGTTCATCGGCTGGGTCGTCGGCACGCGATGAGCGATAAGCAGGACGCGCTCGTCGAGGTCGTCGATCTCATCACCCGTCACGGGCTGACGATCGACGAGGTCGCTGCCGCGCTGAAAGGAGAGCCTGCGTTCCAGGCCGCCAAATCCGGCGGCATCCTGTCTCGCTTATTCGCCTACATCGGCGGCACGTTCGTCATCGTCGGACTGGCGATCTACGTCGGCATGCGGTGGGATCATCTCGACGCGCTCGGCCGCGTCATGGTCACGCTCGGTCCCGGGTTCTGCATCTTCGTGCTCGCGCTCGTATGCACGACGGATCCGCGGCTGGAGCGTGCGTCCACGCCGCTGTTCGTGCTGGCGGCGCTCGTTGAGCCGACCGGCATCGTGGTGATGCTGCAGGAGTACTCAAGCGGAGGCGAACCCGCGCACGGTGCGCTGTTCATGAACGGCGTCATGGCCATTCAGCAAGGGTGCACGTTCATCGCCAGACGGCGAACGGTTCTGGCACTCACCACGATCGTGTTCACCCTGGGGTTCTTCACCATCGCGTTCGATCTGCTTGGCGTGCATCACAACCTGATCGGCCTGGTGATGGGCGCGTCCTTGATCTGTATCGCCTGGAGCCTCGATCGCTCGCGCCACCGGTCGATCGCCGGCCTGGCGTATTTCTTCGGGTCTGGAATCTTTCTCGCGGCAGCCTGGGACTGGCTGCACGACACCGTCGCCGATCCGCTGTTTCTCGCGCTGGCGTGCGGCGCGATCTTCTTGTCAACGGTGACCCGCAGCCGCAGTTTGCTGTTGGTCGCCACCATCGCGTTAGTGGGCTACCTCGGTGACTTCATCGACGATCACTTCGCTGACGATCTCAGTGGACCGCTGATGCTGATCGTGCTCGGCTTCGTGCTGATTGGCTTCGGTGGGCTCGCTGTCGCCATTAACAACCGGTTCATCTCGCAGCGTTCGATCGCGGCCGGTCCGAAAGGACCGGACCCCGCGATCTAATCGCGACCGCCGCCACGGTCGATCCCGTCCCGCCTTGAACCTTCAGGCGGGTGGGAGTGCATACTGTCCAGAGACGGCATGGTCGAGCACGCTGAGTTTGGCCCCTTTCGTTTCGAGTTGACGGCCGGCACACTCTCGCGGCACGGAATGCCGGTCCGTCTTCAGCCGCAGCCCGCTCGCCTCCTGGCGATTCTGGTGAGCCGGGCCGGTGAAGTCGTGAGCCGCGACGAGTTGCGACAGCAGATCTGGCCGGATGGCACCTACGTCGATTTCGAGCGTGGCCTCAATTTCGCCGTGGCTCACATCCGTGCCGTGCTGGGCGATTCGGCGGACGCGCCCCGCTACATCGAGACGGTTCCCAAGCGCGGATACCGGTTTATCGCTCCCGTCAGGCGCCCGCCGAACGGCCACGAGGCTGTCACGGCCCTGCCGAGCGAAGAAACGAGCGCACGCCCATCGGAGTCGCGGATCGAGCCGAGGATCTCGCGAACGCTCGTCGTGTCAGGCACGCTGGCCGTGCTGGCCGTCGCTGCAGTCGTGGCGATGCTCTGGTCTCGAGCCGACGCTCGAACGGTGCGCGTTGCCGTCGTGCCGTTTGACAACGAGACGGGTCAGGACGCCTTCGATGACGTGGCGGTGGCGATCGCCGATCAAACCGTGGCCAGGCTGGCGACCCCCGAGAGACTGACGCGGCTGAGCGTCATCGGGAATGCGGCGGCGCTCCGGAGGCCCCGGGCCTTCCGCGACATCAAGGACATCGGGCGTCAGGTGGCCGCCGACTATGTCGTGCTGGCACAAATGAAAGTGGACAAGTCGAGGGTGCGCCTCATCGCGCATCTCATACGCGCCAGCGACGAAGCGCACGTCTGGGCGAACGTCTACGATCGCGACTCGTTCACGCTCGAGGTCCAGTCGGAGCTCGCGGAGGCGATCGCCGCAGCCGTGGACGCGCGCCTCGCGGCGTCCTAGTACGTCAGTGCAATCATCTGGTGCGATGGGAGTTCCTTCCTCACGTCGCTTCTAAGCAAAACCTCGCTTGGCCTTGCGACCGCGGCATGCGTAGATCGGTGCCATGCCGGAGATCAGAGCCGTATTTCGCCTGCTGTGGCGAAGCCGAATGTCCTCCCTGGCGGCGGTGTGCATGCTCGCCGCCGCGGCGGCAGTGGCAACCGCGACGTTCTCGCTGGCTGATGCCCTGATGTGGCGCGCCCTTCCGTACCGTGATGCGCAGCAGCTGGCGATGCTCGTGACCACGCATGCCACTGGCGAATCGGCCGTGTCGCTGCCGGACTTCACCATCCTGCGCGATCAGACGCGGATGGCGCGCCTCGCCGCTGTCGGCACGTTCGTTCCGGATTATGCGTTGAGCGGCTTCGGCGAGCCACGGCAATTGCAGGGGCGGGTCCTGTCAGCCTGGTACTTCGAAACGCTCGGCGTTCCGCTCGTCGCTGGCAGGGACTTCCGTCGCGAGGAGGAGCGATCGGGGGCCGGCTGGGCGGCGATCATTACCGATCACCTCTGGGCTGATCTGTTCGGACGCCGCACGGACATCCTCGGAACGCCACTCTCGATGAACGGTCTTTCCTATGTGATTGTCGGCATCCTGCCACCGTACCGGGACCCGTTCGGTGACGTCGATGTCTACGTTCCGCTGCGATTCCCCCCGACGTTGTCGCGAGGACTCCGGCTGATCACCCCGATCGCTCGACTCGCCGAAGGGGTCTCGCCGCAGGCGTATCAGCAAGAGATCGCGCGGCTGACCGGCAACACCGGGGATCCTCTGGCAGCCGGATACCGCGTCGAGTTGATGCCGCTCCACGCTCGCCTGGCGGCTCGACACCGGTCTGCCGCGGCGCTGCTCTTCGGGGGTGCGGTCGCGTTGCTGGCGATCGCGTTACTTAACTTTGCGGTGCTGGCGGCGACGCGAGCCAGGCTCAGGGTGCCCGAATTCACGACGCGATTGGCCCTTGGGGCAACACGCGGACGCGTGCTGACACTCGCCGCTCTCGAGCTCGCGCCGCTGGCGTTGGTGTCGATGGTGCTCGCGATTCCAGCCGGTGCGCTTCTCGTGAACGTCCTCCGTGGCCAGTACGCGGAGGACGTCGTGACTGAGATCGCGGTCGACGCGCGAGCCGTCGCGTTCCTCGCAACAATCCTCGCGGTCGCCGTCGCCACGACCTTTGCCGCCGCCAGCCGGTCGTTTCGCGCGCATCTGGTCACCCAGCGGTCGATCGCCGAGTCGCGGCTGGTGGGTGGCCGCTCGTTCGTCGTGGCGCAGATGGCCCTTTCTCTCGCATTGGTGATCGGCTCTGGTCTGCTGGCCAAGAGCTTCGTGGCCTTGAGCCGCGTCGATCCCGGGTTGGAAACGCGCAACATTCACACAACGCGAATGGCGATTCCCACCGGGCGCTACCGCACGCTGGAAAGCCGGGTCCGTGTCTGGCAGCAGATCCTCGAACGGCTCGATCAGGCAGGACTGCCGACGGGGATGACGTCGAACCTACCCTTATCCGGGCAGGGCAGTCCGCCGGCGTTCAGGGCGCGTATGAGCAGCGGCGACACGGTGCCGGCCAGCCTTCGTTTGGTGTCGCGCGGCTTCTTCGATTTGTTCGAGATTCCCGTACGGACTGGTCGATCGATTGCCGATAGCGATGGGGCCAGCGCGCCACGCGTCGTCGTCATCAATCGGAGCCTCGCCGCGCGCGTGGCGGCTGTGGGGCCACCGCTTGGACAGACGCTCGCCTTCGACTTCATCGAGCCGCCGTTTACCGCGACAGTGGTTGGCGTCGTCGACGACATCCACCAGCAGCTCGGTGCCATGTCGTCACCGGAGGCATACCTCTCCTTCGCGCAAACGCAAGAACCGAGATACTCGCTCGTGCTGTCGAGCGCCGGCAGTGCCGAGCAAGTCGGACGAGTCGTCCGTGACGTGCTCGACACGATCGACCCCGAGCTCGCGTTCACACCGATCACGCCGATGGCGGACTACGTCCAGCAGAATCTCGCGGCGCCGCGCGTCCAGCTCGAGCTGACGTCGTCGTTTGCGCTGGTCGCGCTGGTGGTGGCGGCCGCGGGCCTCTACAGCCTGCTCTCGTTTCTTGTGGCCGGGTCGCGAAGGGAATGGGCGATTCGCCTGGCCCTGGGCGCAACGCCGCGACGTCTTCAGGAGAGTCTGTTTCGACTGTCCCTGACCTATGGCGTTATCGCCGCAGCTCTCGGGGTCGCGCTCGTTGCCGCCGTCGGACGAGGACTGACCGGGATGCTGTACGACGTGGCCTTCTGGGATCCCGCTATTGTGGCTTCGGCAACAGCAGTCATGATCGTGACCTGCCTCGTCGCCGCCGTTGGCCCGGCGCTCCGCGTGCGCGAGACCAGCGCCGTCGATTCGCTTCGCGCCTAAGCGGTGTGTCGTCGCATCATGATCGAAATGGTTCCCGCCCCGCGAGTGTCTTCGCAACCATGCCAAACGCCTCGACGAAGGCGCCGATTGCGCGCGCATCGATGACTCGAGGACCTCGGTCCATTGGGTTATGAAACATGATGTTGCTGACGATCACCGACACGTAACGCCCGCCGCCGCGATGGACGACTTCTGCCTCTCCACCTGGAACGCGGTTGTGAGGCACGCGGACGTCGATTGTCAGTGCTGTTGACGTCATCGCCTGCGCCAACAGGCGTTCGATCTCGTCGTCGGAGGCTTGCACCGTGTTGCCGCCCGCCTGCGGACGCGCGGCGGCACCGATGTTCCCCCCGAGATGAATCCATCCGACGCTGTTCGAGACGATACCGGGCCTGCGCTCGATGAACGCATTGATGCCGAGATAGCCGAGCTCGTGGCCGCTGGACGCGACAAACACCACATCACGCGCCGGCTTCGCCTGCCGCAGGGCCGGCATCAGCTCCAACCAACAGGCGAGCCCTCCGCCTCGTTCGCTGGCACACCGATACCAGCCACTCCGCGGGGTCATGATCACAAGAGGCGGAAGCGCCGGATTGTCGCCGCTGATTTTTGCGATGACGTTGAAGGCCTCGGCTGGCGTCCGCTTGACGTGCGCCACCAACCGAACCTCGGCGCCTCGTTGCGCCTGCTCCTGCAGCCAACTCGCGAGCTCGCTCCCAACCTGCAGGACTGGCGGACCGAATGGCTCGAGAAAAGATTCGGCATTGCTCGGGCACAGTCCGGCCTCGCCCCCGCGAGTGACGCACACGATCGCCCGGTGGCGATTCGCACGCCGCGCATCACCAAGCGGACCGGCGCCGGCCGCATTCGGTCTTGATTCAGCGAGACCGATCTCCGCGTCGCTGTCGAGCAATCCGAGCCGGCCGGCCACGCCACGCTCGTTCGTGAACGCCGCGTCGAACAGGGGGATGCCTTCGATGCGGCGGCCGCCGACAATCAACGCAGCCGACACCGGATCGACACGATGAAGCGAGAAGGATTCGAGCGAGGCCGTCAGACCAGACTGGTGCGCAAGGTCGCGCAGCCAGTTCGCTGAGGCGCGATCGACCGACGTGCCTGTTCGATGAAATCCTTGTTCTTCGAATTCACGGACGATTCGACGAATACGAGTCTCGCGAAGCGACGGCGCGGTCGTTTGTCCCGCCGAGTCGTGTCGCGGGACGAGGGTGGCCACCGTGGTCAGAGCCGTCAGCTCTAGCCAGTTGCGGCGACTGATCACTCTGTGCGGCATACCTGGCCTTGTCTCGTTCGGATGTTATGCCGTTCTCTTACGACGGGGGCAACGTGAAGACGAAGATCGTGGGCCGGCATTGTAGTATCGAGCTCGACCGTTCGGCCGACATTCTGAACTCGTCGCAGGTATTCGTCTTCCTCAGTGCGTGACGTTGTTCGTCTTTTGCTTGCGTTTGTCGGTGTACAGCGTGCGCGTGCGGCCATCGGCTGCCGTGATCACGAGCTTCGGGTCTGCGTAGTCCTCCTGTCCTCTTGACCTCCGAGAGGTCTCGCATCTACACTCCTCTCGGATGGCGAGAGGTCAACGCACGCGTCTGTAACCCTCCGCCGTTCACGAGGTATTTGCCACACGCGCCGATAGAAGGACGCATGAACAAGACGCAGTTGCTGCAGGGCACGCTGGATCTGCTGATCCTGCGCATTCTCGAACTTGGCCCCAACCACGGCTGGGGCATCTCGAATCGCTTGCAGCAGATCTCGAAGGACGGGTTGAAGACCAGCCAGGGGTCACTGTATCCCGCGCTTCACCGGCTCGAGATGCGTGGCGAGGTGAAGTCCGAGATGACGGCTTCCGAGAACAACCGGCGCGCGCGCGTCTACACGATTACCCGCGCCGGTCGGAAACGTCTGAACCAGGAGACCGAGACGTGGGAGGCCTTCGCGCTCTCGATGCGGCGCGTCCTGGAGGAAGAGCAATGATCACCCGGCTGCTCGCCACCGTGCGCGGACTTCTCGCCCGGCGCCGCATTGAACGCGAGATCGACGAGGAGCTCCGCGACCACCTCGAACGCGAGATCGAGGCGCACCGATCGCGCGGAGTGTCGGCTGAAGACGCACGCCGTCTCGCCCTTCGCGATCTAGGGGGACTGACGCAGACGATCGAATCGACCCGCGCCGTCCGCGCCACATGGCTCGACTCGGTGTGGCGCGACGTCGCGTACGCCGCGCGCGTGTTGCGCCGCTCGCCGCGTTTCACCGCCACCGCACTGACGCTGCTGGTCCTCGGCATCGGCGCGACGACCGCGATCGTCTCGATTGCCTACACGGTTCTGGTGCGGCCATTGCCGTATGCACACTCGGACCGCCTGGTGTTTCTCGCTGAAAAAGAGGGCTCCGGCATCGCCTGGCCGAATTTCGAGGACTGGCGTCGTCGCGCGACGTCGTTCGAGGGCCTCGCCAGTTCACTGGCCGACTCGGTGATCCGCAGAGGCGGTCAGTTCCCGCAGCAGGTCGACTCGCGGAGCGTGACGGTGAACTTCTTCGGCGTGCTCGGCACGACGCCGTTTCAGGGCCGCTTCTTTCACGAATCGGACGCTCGGCCCGACGCCGCGCCGACCGCCGTCCTGAGTCATGCATTCGCGATACGCGAGTTCGGCAGCGCGCAAGCCGCGGTCGGGCAGACGCTCACGATGAGTGGCCGGGCATACACCGCGATCGGCGTCCTGCCTCCAGGCTTTCGTTACATGACGATGGCTGACGTGTATCTGCTGCTCGAGCCATTTGTCGCTGCGAACTACCGCGGTATGCAAAACCGCCTGAACCACACGGCCCTCTATGCCGTCGCCCGGCTCAAGCCCGGAGTCGGCGTGACGGCGGCACGTGCCGAGATGCAGACCATTGCGGCCGCGCTTGGACTGGAATACCCGGCAACCAACAGGGGCAGCGATAACCCTGCGTGCTGTATCTACATCGTCCCCCTCGCCGACCGCATCGTCGGCGACATGGCGCCGACGCTCACCGTCGTCGCGGGTGCCGTCGTACTGCTTCTGCTCATCGCCTGCGTCAACCTTGCCGGACTGCTGTTGAACAAGAGCGCCTCGCGTGCCGACGAGTTCGGCATCCGCGCGGCGATCGGCGGCAGCCGATGGGATCTGATTCGTCAGCTCTTGATCGAGCAGGCGCTCCTCGTCCTCATCGGTGGTGTGCTCGGTGCGGTCGCGGGCGCAGCGATTCTCAGCGCGCTTGTCGGCCTTGCGCCGCGTGAAATGCCGCGGCTCGACGAGATCCATCTGGACCTCGTGGTGCTCTCGTGGACGACGATAGTCAGTTGCGCGTGCGCGTTCCTGTTCGGCATCGTTCCCGCCGTCAAAGCCTCCAGTGTCAGCGGCCAGGAAGTCGTCGTGCGGTCGGGGCGTGGCGCGACTCGCTCGGCAGCCGCACTGCGCCAGGCTGTGATGCTGGCGGAGATCGCGGTCGCCACGGTGCTGCTCTCCGGAGCAGGGCTGATGGTGCACTCGATGGTACGGCTCGCCCGTGTCGATCCCGGCTTCGATCCGAACAACCTGCAGACGGTGATGTTTGCGTTGACGGGTCCCCAGTGGCCCGACGCCAGGAGGCAGGTGTTCTACAACGCCGTCGTCGAACGTCTTCGTGCGCTGCCGGGTGTGGAGAACGTCGCCCTCACCACGGCGCTGCCGATTCTGGGGTCGAACTGGTGGACCGTGTTCAATACTCAGGGCAAGACTGCGGAGCATTGGATATCCACTGGCGAGTTTCCGAATGCGGACACCGTTCTCGTGACCGCCAGCTATTTCGACACACTCAGGATTCCGCTGGTCAAGGGCCGGTATTTCGATCAGACGGACACACCCAACTCGGCGCCGGTTGCCATCGTCAGCAGCAACGTTGCCAGGAAGTTCTGGCCCAATGAGGATCCACTCGGACAGCAAATCAGACAGGGATTCCCGAGTGACCCATTCGGCCCCTGGCGGACCGTCGTCGGCATCGTCGGCGATGTCAGGCAGCAAGGCGTCGATCGCAACGCGACGCCGCAGCTGTTCATGCCGGTCATCCAGGTCCCACGGGCGACGGTGTTCACGATTGTCCGTACGCGCGAGACGGTGTCCGCTTCATCGATTGAGGCGGCCATCCACGACCTGGACCGCAATGTCTCGGTTTTCAATGACCGGACCGTCGATCAGCTGATGCGCGACTCGTCCAGTCGGCGCCGCATCGCGATGATCGTGCTCTCAGCGTTCGGCGTCGTGGCGGTTCTTCTGGCAGCGATCGGCGTCTACGGTGTGATCGCGCAAGCGGTGGCCGAGCGTCGTCGGGAAATCGGCGTGCGAATGGCACTCGGTGCAACCGGTGGTCAGATCCGCGGACTCTTCCTGCGACACGGGCTTATTGTCGTGGCCGTTGGGATCGCATGCGGCGTCGGCGCGGCGCTGGCCGCAGCTCGGAGCCTCGCGAGTCTCGTCTTCGGGGTCACCGTCAGTGATCCTGCAACGCTCAGCGCCGTTGCGGCACTCCTGACAGTCGTCACGTTACTGGCCTGCTACATGCCGGCCCGGTCCGCCACCCGGGTCGACCCATTGGAAGCCCTGCGATCGGAGTAGCTCGCGAACCCGTCTAACGCTTTCCGTCGAGATCGAAATCCCGCCAGATCTGCTGAAGCATCTTGGGATCGATGACCCGCGTGTCCGCTTTCGCTGGCTCCTTCTCCGAATACAGCACAAGCGTCACCGTGCTGCATCCTGGCCCCAATGCTGCCGGATCGAACACGTAGAAGCCTTCGTAGATGGCGTCCGTCTCGGAGACACGCAGGTCAAGCTTGAACGGATGAATCGGCGTCACTTCCGTGCGGCCGCAGAAGGCCTGCAGCCGCTCGAAGCCTGACTTCAGACGCTTGAGCGATGGCAGCGGCATCCCCTGTGTGTATGCGGCGCCGCGCGCC
>Ga0207428_10003126_pt1 | contig 16236 bp, 21 predicted proteins | sample RhiMethybrSRZTD1_FD_187600 | JGI IMG/M metagenome (GOLD analysis project Ga0207428, IMG submission 187600) | Populus rhizosphere microbial communities from Tennessee, USA - Rhizosphere MetaG P. TD hybrid SRZTD1 (SPAdes) (version 3) | ecosystem: Host-associated > Plants > Roots > Rhizosphere >...
GGCGTGCTCGCCCAGGATGTTGGGCACCAGCCGCGCCCAGCCCCACAGCGCCATGTCGACAACGGTGTAAGTATCGTCAACCATGTACTTGTTCTTCGCCAGGCGCGCGTCCACGATGCCCCAGTGGCGCTTGGCCTCGAACTCGTAGCGGCCGAGAGCGTAGGCGAGCTTCTCCGGCGCGTAGGTCTTGAAGTGCACGTACTGCCCGGTGAACGGCCCGATGCCCGAGGCGACGAACATCAGCCACGAGAGCATTTCCGCGCGCTCTGCAGCCTTCTTCGGCAGGAACTTGCCGGTCTTCTCGGCGAGATAGAGCACGATGGCGTTGCTGTCGAACATCGTCACGTCGCCATCCACGATGGAAGGCAGCTTGGCGTTGGGGTTGATCGCCAGGTAGCCGGGCTTGTGTTGCTCGCCCTTGCGCGTGTCCACGGGGATCGGCTCGTAGGCGAGCCCCATCTCCTCCAGGCAGAGGGCCACCTTCATCGGGTTGGGCGCGGTGCTGTAGTAGAACTTGATCATCGGTGTCTCCGCTGGAGGTCTGAGGGTTGGAGCTGAATCGTACACGCCCCTAGGCGTGGTGATATCGTCCCGGTTCGACTAAAGGGAGGATTGGCCATGACGATATCCTTGCCGGGCGCTCGCCTCGCCAGGTTGACGGTCGCTGCAGTTCTTGTCGCGATCGCACCGACAGGTTTTGGACAGCAGGGCTCCGGGAAGCAGCTGAAGCACAAGGCGATCAGCGTGAAGACGCCGGATGGCCTGACCATCTCGGCGCAGGAGTGGGGCAACCCGTCCGGTCCGGAAATCCTGTTCATCCACGGTTTCTCGCAGAGCTACCTGTCGTGGATGCGCCAGGTCGACAGCGCTCTCGCAAAAGAATTCCGCCTCGTGACCTATGATCTGCGCGGCCACGGCAATTCCGACAAGCCGCTCGATCCCGCGCGCTACCGGGATTCCAAGGCCTGGGGCGACGAGGTCCAGGCGGTGATGGACGCCGCGGGCTTGAAACGCCCGGTGCTGGTCGGCTGGTCCTACGCCGGCCGCGTGATTTCCGACTATGTCACCACCCATGGCGCGGGCAAGCTCGCGGGCATCAACTTCGTCGACGCCAGCATCAAGGCCGATCCCGCTTTCGCCGGCGACAATCTCAACAACCTGCCTTTGATGGCCTCGGAGGATCTCGCCACCAACATCGCGGCGACGCGCGCCTTCGTGCGCGGCTGCTTCTCCAAGCAGCCGACCCCTGACGACTTCGAGGTCATGCTTTCATTCAACATGATGGTGCCGCCCAAGGTGCGAGCCGGCCTTGGCGGCCGTCCGCTGGATGCGACCGCCGTGATGTCCAAGCTCAAGTTGCCGGTCCTGGTGACTCACGGCGCGGAGGATCGAAACTCCAAGGTCGGCAACGCCAAGTACACCGCCTCGGTGATCCCCGGCGCAAAGCTTTCGATCTATGAAGGCATCGGGCATGCGCCTTTCTACGAGGATGCCGCTCGCTTCAACGCCGAGCTGGCGGCTTTCGTGCGGGCGGCCAACAAGGCGAAATAATCCGGGTCTACAATGCCGCGCAGAGGAGGTGCACCCATGGAGATTCGCATCAAGCACGCGGCGCTCGCGGCAGCCCTGCTGTTCGGCGCGAGCGGCGCGCAGGCGCAGCTCAAGATCGCCTACATCGACCCGCTTTCAGGCGCGTTCGCCAACGTCGGCGAAGCGGGCCTCAAGCACTTCCAGGCGATGGCCGAGGAGATCAACGCGGCGGGCGGCGTCAACGGCCAGAAGCTCGAGATCGTCGGCTACGACAACAAGGTGAGCCCGCAGGAGGCGCTCAACCAGCTGAAGCGGGTGATCGACGACGGCATCCGCTTCATCACGCAGGGCAACAGCTCGGCGGTCGCCGGCGCGCTGATCGAGGCGGTGAACCGCCACAACGAGAGGAACCCCGGCAAGGAGGTCCTGTACCTCAACTACGCCGCGGTCGATCCGGCCTTCACCAACGACAAGTGCTCGTTCTGGCACTTCCGCTTCGACGCCAACAGCGACATGAAGATGGAAGCGCTCACCACGTGGATGGCGGGCAACCAGAAGATCAAGAAGGTGTACCTCATCAACCAGGACTATTCGTTCGGGCAGGCGGTGCGCAAGGCCGCGCGCGAGATGCTCAGCAAGAAGCGGCCCGACATCCAGATCGTCGGCGACGACCTGCATCCGCTCGGCAAGGTGAGCGACTTCTCGCCCTACGTGGCGAAGATGAAGCAGGCCGGCGCCGACACCGTCATCACCGGCAACTGGGGGCAGGACATGAGCCTGCTCATCAAGGCGGCGAAGGACGCGGGCCTCACCGCCGACTTCTATACCTACTACGCGGGGGGCCTGGGCGCGCTGCCCGCGATGGGCGAATCCGCGCTCGGGCACGTGAAGCAGATCACCGAGTGGCACGAGAACGTGCTGCCGAGCTCGATCGAGAAGTGGAGCCAGGACTTCGAGAAGAAGTACAAGACCGACTTCTACTACCTGCGCATCCGCACCGCGGTGCAGATGTTCGCCGAGGCCGCGAAGCGGGCGAAGTCGAACGATCCGAAGGCGGTGGGCTATGCGCTGGAGGGCCTGCGCTTCGAGACGCCGACCGGCGAGGTCGAGATGCGCAAGCAGGACCACCAGCTTATCCAGCCGCTCTACCTTTCGACGGTGCAGCGGATGGCGGCGAAGGGCGGACCGAAGGAAGTGAAGTACGACGTCGAGGACACGGGCTTCGGCTTCAAGACCGACGCCAAGCTCGAGGCCTCCACTTCGGCGCAGCCCACCTCCTGCAAGATGACGCGGCCCTGAGCGGGCGCGCCGAACCCACGGGAATCTGACGGGGACCCCGCGGTCCCCGTTTTGTTATGGACTTCCTGCTCGTCCAGGTCCTGAACAGCATCAGCTACGGGCTGCTGCTGTTCATGCTTGCCTCGGGCCTCACCATCGTCTTCTCGCTGATGGGCGTGCTGAACTTCGCGCACGCGAGCTTCTACATGCTCGGCGCGTACTTCGCATACCAGATCAGCCGTTGGATCGGCTTCTGGCCGGCGCTGGTGCTGGCGCCGCTCGCGGTCGGCGCCCTCGGCATGGCGGTCGAGCGCTTCGCGCTGCGCCGGGCGCACAAGTACGGCCACGTCGCCGAGCTGCTCTTCACCTTCGGCCTCGCCTATCTCATCGAGGAGGCGACGCACCTCATCTGGGGCCGCTCGGCGGTGCCGTACCGGGTGCCGCCGGACCTGGACGGACCGCTCTTCTCCATCATGGGCACCCAGTACCCGATGTACCGCGGCTTCATGATGCTGGTCGCGGTGGCGATGCTGGTCTCGATCGGGCTGGTGCTGAAGAAGACGCGCATCGGCCTCGTCATCCAGGCGGCGCTCACCCATCCCGAGACCGTCGAGGCCCTCGGCCACGACGTGCCGCGCGTCTTCATGCTGGTCTTCGGCGGCGGCGTGGCGCTCGCCGGCCTCGCCGGGGTGATCGGCGGCAACGCCTTCGTCACCGACCCGGGCATGGCGGCGGCGCTCGGGCCGATCGTGTTCGTGATCGTGGTGGTCGGCGGCATGGGCTCGCTCGGCGGCGCCTTCATCGCCTCGCTCATGATCGGCTTCATCCAGACCTTCGCCGTCTCGCTCGACTGGGGCCTCTTCGGCTACAACATCTCGCAGGTCGCGCCGGTGCTGCCGTACCTCGTCATGGTGCTGATGCTGATCGTCCGCCCGAAGGGATTGATGGGAACGCGCGAGGGATGAAACTTAGCCTGCGCATGGGGTCGTCGCTCGTCTGGGTGGCGACGGCCGTGCTGCTCACAGTCGCGCCGTGGGCTTTCCCCGGCAGCTTCGCGCTGACGCTGCTCACGCAGATGGGAACCCTCGCCATCTTCGCGCTCAGCTACAACATGCTGCTCGGGCAAGGCGGCATGCTCTCCTTCGGCCACGCCGTCTACTCGGGCCTCGGCGCCTACGCCACGGTGCACGCGCTGAACTTCCTCGGCAAGGGCGCCTTCCCCACGCCGCTGCCGCTCCTGCCGCTCCTCGGCGGCGCCGCCGGGCTCGCCTTCGGCGTGCTCTTCGGCTACGTGACGACCAAGCGCGCCGGCACCACCTTCGCGATGATCTCGCTCGGCATCGGCGAGATGGTCTACGCCTGCGTGCTGATGTTTCCGGGCTTCTTCGGCGGCGAGGCGGGGATCTCGACCAACCGCACGGTGGGCCAGCCGCTCCTCGGGCTGAACTTCGGGCCCGCGCTGCAGGTGTACTACCTCGTTGCCGCATGGTGCTTCGCCTGCATGCTGGCGATGTACGCGCTGACGCGAACGCCGCTAGGCCGCATCGCGAACGCGGTGCGCGACAACCCGGAGCGGGCGGAATTCATCGGCTACGACACGCAAAAAGTGCGCTTCCTGCAGCTCGTCCTCTCCGCCTTCTTCGCCGGCGTGTCGGGCGCGCTCTCGTGCATCAACTTCGAGATCGTCGGCGCCGAGAACGTCTCGGCGCTGCGCTCGGGCGGCGTGCTGCTCGCGACGTTCATCGGCGGCATCCCGTTCTTCTTCGGGCCGGTGCTCGGCGCGGTCATCTTCATTCTCTTCGTCGCCGCGCTCTCCGGCGTCACGAAGGCGTGGCTCCTGTACCTGGGCCTCTTCTTCTGCGCGATGGTGCTCTACGCGCCCGGCGGCGTCGCCTCGCTCCTCCTCGTCCAGATCGGCATGATCCGCGCAGGCAAGTTTGGCCGGCTGGCGTTTCCCTACGTCACCGGAGCGGCGGCGTGCGCGCTCGCGCTCTGCGGGTTGATCGGCATCGTGGAGTCGGTGTACCGGCTCTCGGACTCCACCCAGGGCACGAGGATGGCGCTCGCGGGTCTCCAGCTCGACGCGGCGCGAGCCGGCGTCTGGGTCGGCTCGAGCGTGCTGCTTGTCGCGGGACTGCTCGCGTTGCGGTTCGCAACGCGGTTTATCGGCCGCCGCTGGGATGCGGTGCAGACGGAGATCAGGGCGGCATGAGCCCTCTTCCTTGCCCCCCTGACAAGGGGGGAGCGAGCGAAGCGAGCGGGGGGTTCGCTCTTTCGCGAAAACCAACCCCCCGCTCGCCTGCCGCTGCGCGGCAGGCTCACGACCCCCTTGTCAGGGGGTCGGCCGAGGTCAGCCCATGAGCGCTGCACTGGAGCTGCTCGACGTCCGCAAGAGCTTCGGCTCCGCCCGCATCATCAACGGCGTCTCGCTCTCGGTGGCGCCGGGCGAGCGGCACGCGATCATCGGCCCCAACGGCGCCGGCAAGAGCACGCTCTACAACCTGATTTCCGGGCGCTTCCCGCTCACCTCGGGCGCCATCCGCCTGAAAGGCGAGGACGTGACCAACCTCAGCCCGTACGAGATCAACCGCAAGGGCCTTTCGCGCAGCTTCCAGGTGACGAATCTCTTCAACAACCTCTCGGTGTACGAGAACCTGCGCTGCGCCGTCCTCTGGGGCGCCGGATACCGCTACTCGTTCTGGCATCGCCTCTCGCGGCTCCCCGAGGTGAACGCGCGGGTGGACGAAGTGCTCGGCCAGATCGGGCTCGGGCGCCGCTCGCGGGTGCCGGCGGGGACGCTTTCCTACGCCGAGCAGCGCGCGCTCGAGATCGGCGTGACGATCGCCGGGGGCGCATCCGTCATCCTGCTCGACGAGCCGACCGCCGGCATGAGCCGCACCGAGACCGCCCAGGCGGTCGAGCTCGTCCGGCAGGTGAGCGCCGGCAAGACGCTGCTCATGGTCGAGCACGACATGGGCGTGGTGTTCGACCTGGCCGATCGCATCTCGGTGCTCGTGTATGGCGAGATCATCGCGAGCGGCACGCCGCAGGAGATCCGCGGCAACGCCGCGGTGCAGGAGGCTTACCTCGGCACCCTGGGGAAAGCCCATGCTTGAGGTGCGCGACCTGAACGCGTGGTACGGCAAGAGCCATATCCTGCGCGGCGTGCAGCTCGACGTGCGCGCGGGCGAGATCGTCAGCCTCCTCGGCCGCAACGGCGTGGGCCGCTCCACCACCCTGCGGGCGATCATGGGCCTCGTCCAGCGGCGCGGCTCGGTGAAGTTCAAAGGCCGCGAGCTCTCGGGCCTGAAGGCGTTCCAGATCGCGCATGCGGGCTTGGGCTACGTGCCGGAAAACCGCGACGTCTTCCCGACGCTCACCGTGCGCCAGAACCTGCTGCTCGGCCAGAAGACCGCAAAGGGCGGGCGCTGGACGATGGACCACACCTTCGGGCTGTTTCCGAACCTGAAGGAGCGGGCGGACACGGCGGCCGGCGTGCTCTCGGGCGGCGAGCAGCAGATGCTCGCGCTTTGCCGCACGCTGATGGGCGACCCGGAGCTCGTCATGATCGACGAGCCGACCGAGGGCCTCGCGCCGAAGATCGTCGAGCAGGTCGCGGCGCTGTTCCAGGAAGTGAAGAAGCGCGGCATCTCCATCCTCCTGGTCGAGCAGAAACTCGCCATTACGCTCGACATCTCGGAGCGCCTGTACGTCATGGGGCACGGTGCCATCGTCTTCGAAGGCACGGCGGACGACGTGCGCAGGAACGGCGCTATGCGAAAGGAATGGCTGGAAGTCTAGCCTAGGGATCGGATCTAGCCCGCATCGTTGAGATCGCCGAAGCGAACGCCCGGCCGCCTCGTGTCCGGCAGGTATTCGCAAACCTCTTCCAGCTGGGCCACGATGGAATTCGAGATCCGCTCGCCGCCGTGCGATGCGTATTCGGCGTAGACATCGAGGTCGATGGTCGTTCCCTTGCGCGCGGCGAAAAAGCACGCCAGCAAGACGTCGCAGCAGATCTCGGCGCAGGCCGCCGACAAATTGACGCTGACACCTCGGCCGCGCCAGGCCGGCAGCACGTAGACAAAATCCAGGCTCAGGCAGTACCTGATCGCGGAGCCATCCTTCCGGCGAACCACGTTGAGGCGGAAGCTTGCATACCCGACGGGCGCGCCGCCGTCGATGGCAACAGCGACCAGCCGCTGGCCTTCGCGGATTTCTTCCGCGTTTTCTTCGACGCGCCATGACGCGTCATATGCTTTGCACGGCGCGACGGTGCGGTCGCCGGGCGCTTCGGTATCGTTCATCCGCGCGAACAGATCGCTGGCCGGGAGCGCATGCGGATTGATCACCACTCGCGTGCGCGCTTCGAACTTTTCTTCGACCAGGCTCGTATAGTCGTCGCGGTCGTCCTCGTCGATCAGCCGGTCGAAATGCAGTCCCGTTTCGCGCAGCTCCGTTCGCCGCCCGTGAAAATGCCGCACGTGCAGAAGCGGCGCGCGCTTGCTGGGCTTCGTTTCCCCGCTCGTCGTGTCCATGGTTTGAGTGAATGCTATCCAAAGCGCCGAGATAGGGCTGTCAGGACTTCTCGATGCGCCTGCGGGGCAGGATTTCGTCGACTCGCGCCAGGATCGCGAGGCCGCGCGGCGTATCGGTGCCGACGAATTCGGACGCGCCGCACTTCGGGCAGGCCTTGCGGCGGTTGGCATGCCGGTAGCCCGAGTACAGCAGGCCGGGGACGAACAGCAGGCCGTACAGCAGCAGCTCCACGGTCGCCGACCCTGGCGTGACGGTTTTCGGGCTGCCGAACGAGCTTTGGCAACCGGTGCAAACGTAGTTCATGGGATTGTCCCGAATCGCCTCAGATGTACCCCGCGACTGCGTAGGCCGCGATGCCGACCAAAGCGCCGATTGCCGCCCCGCTCGTGCTGAGCACCACGAAACCGATGGCGCCGCCGATCAGCGCGAAGAGGCCCATGCCTGCCCATTCGTTCCTGCCGACGCTCATGATCCGTGCTCCTCTCGCGTGATGGGTTGGGACGCCGCCATGCGGATCCGCGCGAAGGTCTTGCGCAAGTCCGTGGCGTAGCTCGGGGTGTAGCGAAACGAAGGATCGAAAATCCATTTCACGGGCAACGCATGAAGGCCCGCCTGATCATGATGAGCTGCAACGGCCTTCAGTGCGACGCGAATGCCAGAGTCGTGCTTCATGATCCAAGTCCTTTCTCCTGTGACGTGGTCAGGTGCAGTATCCTTTCCCGCCGGAGCACAAGCTGATCCCGGCGCGACACCTGCTTGACCCGGCGCGCCAATCGAAATCGGGGAGGGGTGCAGTGACCGCGCCAGGCGGCGAGCGCGTCGAAGACCAGTCGCACCAGACCGGCCTCGCGTCGATGGCGCAGACGTTCCGGCGCCTCCTCGAGATGCACGGCCTCGACGCGATCGGCATCGCCCGGAATGCGGGCGTCGACCTCGCCGGTATTCCGGTGCCCGGCGAGCGCATCGAGCTCGACAAGATCGACGCGATGCTGCGCGCCGCGATCCCTCTTATCCCCGATCCCGCGTTCGGTCTCCGCGCGGCGCACTGCTGGCACCCATCGGAGCTGGGCGTCCTCGGTTACGCCTGGCTGTCGAGCTCGACGCTCCGGACCGGGCTCGAGCGGGCGGTGCGCTACTCGCGCCTGATCGGCGAGCGCGGCTTGACCGAGATCGAGGACACCCGGCAGGGGCTGAAGGTCCGTTTCTGGGCGAAGCGCGGCAATCCTGCCGTCGTGCCGGTGGCCGCGGTCTTCGTCGACATGGCGATGGCGCTCCTGCTCGACATGTGCCGCATGAATGCGGGAGCAGTCCTGCGGCCCATCGCCGCCACCTTGCGCCGCAGGAAGCCCGATCCCGCGGACGCCTATGAGCGCTTTTTCGGATGCCCGGTCCGGTTCGGCGTCGAGGAGAACGCGTTCGTGCTTTCGGCCAGGGACGCGGACCGCCCGCTCCCGTCGGCCAACCGGCAGCTCGCGGCGGTGTTCGACAAGATGCTCACCGAGGAGCTGGGGCGGCTCGACAAGGCGGACGTCGTCTCGAGGGCGCGTGCGGCGGTGCTCGAGCACCTGTCCTCGGGCGAAGGGACGGCGGAAGATACGGCGAAGCAGCTCCACATGAGCTCGCGCACGCTGCAGCGCAAGCTCGCCGAGGCCAAGACGACCTACCTCCAGCTCGTCGACGACACGCGCAAGGACCTCGCGCTTCGCTACATCGAAGACCCGCGCCGCACGGTCACCGACATCACCTTCTCGCTCGGGTTCTCCCAGCCGAGCGCGTTCACCCGCGCGTTCAAGCGCTGGACGGGGCTCAGCCCAAGCGACTATCGGGCAAGGTCGCCCGCCGTCGGCACCGCGGCGTCCCCTGCGATGGCGCGCCGGGAATAGCGCCTGGCGCTGGCGGTCAAGTTCCTGCTCTCCGATCCGCAGATAGTTTGGTCTGCAAACCTTGAGGTGATCGGAAATGGAATACCGGCTATGCAATCTCCGCGATAGCGAGCCCATCGATGACATGGAAGCGCACGTCCTGGCCCTTGCCTATGAAGCGGCCTGGCGTGCACTGCACATGAGCCCACCCGTCGGCCACCACGTCATCGAACCTCTGGGCCTCGCCATCGATTTCGGCCCTCGCGTCACGCATTGAATGTGGTTTCTGGACCGTCGATGTCTGGCAGTTGCTAAACTAGCAACCATGAAACCTTCCTCTGTGGTGCATTCCGATCCGGATATCCTCGGCGGAACCCCGGTGTTCGTTGGTACGCGCGTGCCGGTGCAGGCGCTGATCGACTACATCAAGGGTGGCCACACGCTGGAAGAATTCCTGGACGACTTCCCTTCCGTTCGGAAGGAGCTCGCAATCGCGGCGCTCGAGCAGGCGAAACAGCACCTGATCGCCGATGCGCGTGCTGCTTGACGAATGCGTGCCGCGAGCGCTGCGCGACGAGCTTGAGGGGCACGACGTCAGGACGGTCGCTGAAAGCGGGTGGGCTGGCGTCAAGAACGGCGAGTTGCTTCGCCTCGCGGCGGAGCACTTTGACGTCCTGCTTACCGTCGACCGAAATCTATCCAAGCGCACGGTCCGTCCTACCGCGCCCGGATCAGGCTGACCGCGAGCGCCACCGCCGTCACGGCGGCGAGGATCCAGAAGGACGCGTGCATCGTCGCGACGAAGCGGGCGGGGTCGGCGCCGACCGGGTCGTGGCCGAGGTTGAGCGAGACCAGGGCGCCGACGATCAGCATGCCGCTCACCATGCCGAGCGAGCGCGCGGTGGCGCTCAGGGCGGAGGCGATGCCGGTGCGCTCGCGCGGGACGGCGTTCATCACCATCGCCATGTTGGGCGAGGAGAAGAAGGCGAAGCCGACGCCCTGCACCGCGAGGACCAGGCCAATCGTGAGGAGATGCGAGCCGGCGTCGAGCCGGGTCGCCATCAGCGCGGCGATGAGCACGACCGCCACGCCTACGCTCGCGACGCGCGCGGGCTGGAGGCGGTCGGCAAGGTGGCCGGCGAACGGGGCGAGCGCGGCCATCAGGAGGGTGCTGACGGCGAGCACCAGGCCGGCGGTGTTCGCGGCGTGGCCGAGCACGCTCTGCATGTGGAGCGAGAGCAGGAAGACGCTGCCGAAGGCGTTGCAGTAGAGGAGCCACTGTACGAAGAGGGCGTTCCGCAGCAGGCGGTTGCGCATCAGGACTTCGACGTCGAGGAGCGGCTGCGCCACGCGGCGCTGCATAAGCACGAACAGCACGGCGAGGACCAGGCCCAGTGTCACGCCGGCGTAGCCGAGCGCGCCTTCGCGCAGGGTCGCGGCGCCGCCGACCAGGGCGAGCATCGCGGCGACGGCGAGCAGCGTGCTCGGCAGGTGCACCGCGCGCGGCGGCGGGCGGCGCCAGTTGGCGCGGAGCATGAAGTGGATCGGCGCGAGGAGCGCGAGCACCACGGCGCCGCCGGCGATGAACACCGCGCGCCAGCCCCAGACGTCGACCAGCACGCCGGCGAAGATCGGGCCGAGGGTGAGGCCGGCGTAGACCGCGCCGATCATGATGCCGAAGGCACGCCCGCGGCGCTCGGGCGGCACGGCGTCGGCGATGATCGCGGGGCCGGCCGCCTGCGAGGTCGACGAGAACAGGCCCTGCACGAAGCGCAGCAGCAGGATCAGCGCGATCGACGAGACCAGGCCGGTGGCGATCGAGGCGGCGGCGAACGCCACCAGGCCGAGCTTGTAGAGCGCCGCCTTGTCGGCGGCGTCGGCGAGGCGCCCGGCGGGGAGGAGCAGCGCGACCGACGCGGCGAGGAACAGCGTCTCGACCAGCGACAGCGCCGTGGCGCCCGCGGCCAGGTCGGCGCCGAGCGCCGGCAGCGCGACCGCGACGCCGGAGACCATGAACGGCGGCGCGAACTGGGAGGCGGCGATCGCGGGGACGAGGAGGGGGTGGGGCGCGGCTCTCATAGGTTCAAATCTGGCGCAACGCTACCACCTGTGATCGACGGTCAGGATTTCCCTACAGCAAGTTCAGCCGTGCGCTGACAGACAGCGCCGCGAAGGTTTTGCAGAATCCCGTCTCCCCCTGAGCCGTACACCCGCCTCCCTCGGGTTATGGCTCCCCCTAAGTGGCCGCCTTCGGGCGGCCCCTTTTTTTCTGCGGCAAGAAAGTGTTTTCCCCGGTGACCGGCGCGGCGTAGGCCTACCGGACTACGGCGCGCAGTAGACGTGTAGCGCGCCGATGACGCATCATGGTGACCAGTTGTAGAGCGCAGGCTACAAACGATAAACGAGTGGCCAGCACGCTGTTAGCAGCCCCGGACCGAGAGACTGGTTGCCTCCGGGAAGACGCGGGAAGCCGCGTCGACCGCAGAGCCCGGTCCACGGCAGGGCCAAACAAAGTGCAGTCGCAGTTTGATCGTCGCTTCTGAACACCGAGGAGGGCCCGTCTAGCGGACGGGCCCTCCTTTTTTTTGCGCCCGAGCGGCCAGCTCAGGGCCAAACAAGACCAACCTCCGACACCAATAAGACCAACCTCCGACACCAACTTCTTTCCGACACCGACTTCTCAACTTCTTCGTACTCGCAGTTCGATCGCCGCGGAAACATTCTGCCTCGTCAGGGAGCGTGCCGGTATCGCCGAGTCACGCCGCGTGGCGTCGAGATTTCCGGATTTACGGCGAGCGCGATATCGACGTCGCGCGGCGGGCGTCGCGACAGGCGAATCCCCACAAAATCGGCGCGGCCCAACCCGAAAAGCCGCTCAGACCAGGGCGAAGAGGAACCTTGTCACCGCGCGGCACGTCCCTGGCTGGCACAATCGTTCGACTACGAGAGAGCGATAGAGAAGGTTGGTGGTCCATGGGTAGTTCAACAAGAAAAATGCGGCAAGTGCTGTCGTATCCGGAAATGTTCGCCGCGGCAGCCCCCGCGTGTCCGAAGTGCGCCAAGCCGATGACGCCGCGGAGCGCTACGCGCCCCGGCGGCGAGCGCTACATGTTCTGGGGCTGCATCGCGTTTCCAGGCTGCCTCGGGAACCGGCCGATGAGGTAAAAAAAGGGGTCAGAGCAATTTTCCCGTAACACTCGGAGCTGCTTCCTGGAGCCATCCCCTCCCCCTCTTTGGGAATGGCTACCTGAAGCCCCCTTGGGAACGGCTCATCCAAGAAGCCACCTTTTGGGCAGCTTCTTTTTTTTGGTTTTCGTCGAGCGGCTCGAAGCTTCGCCAGAGCGGCTTTCGATAACGCTGCGTGGTCCCGCCTTGCGGCGTCGGACAAGGGAGCAGAAGGATGGGCATCAGGCGCAGATCGGGCCCGGGGTCGCTCGCCCAGTCGGGTAAAGGTTGAGGCGGCGGAAGTTTGGGCGGCGGTTTCATGAGGAGGCACGGTACGCCCGGAGGGCCAGCGCGTCTGTGTGCTGCACAACATATGCGTGCCGGCGCACAGACCCGCGTGCCGCGAGCGGGTAGCCTCGGGTGGGCCGCATGGAATACGAGCGCTACAAGCCGAAACCGCGGCGCCCCCTTGGCATGGGCGCTTTCTTCGATTTCGGGCTGGCCATGACCAGGTATTCCGACGCTCGGGCGGCCCTCGCCAGGACGCGGCGGCAGAAGCGCCTGGCGGTGCGCGCGGCGCGCAACGCGCGCTAGCCTCGACGCCTTGAGTGTTGCTTAGCGCACAGAGAGCGCAAGCTGGCCGGGCGGACAATCGCCCTCCATTGTTGCCGGAGGAGGAATGTCCGTGAAACCAGAGACCGAAGCGAAGGCGAAGTATGGCATTTGGGGCCTGATTCTCGGTGCAGGCGCCGCGACGATCATCGGGTTCAATTGGGGAGGCTGGACCACTCGGGGTACTTCCCAGCAGAGGACCGACGCGGCGCTGCTCGCGGCTCGGGCAGCGATCTGCGTCGCGCAGTTCAGCAAGGGCCCGAACGAGCAGCAGAGGCTCAAGGAGCTGAAGGCGGTGAGTTCCTGGGACCGCGCGAGCGCCATCGAAAAAGGCGGCTGGGACAAGATGCCCGGGGAAGAAAAGGCGAACGACGCCGTGGCGCGGGCCTGCGCCGAAGGGCTCGAGACGCTGATGGCGAAGTAAGGGCACAATGATTCCGGGATGCAGGACCTGCTGAAGCACGCCGAGCGCGTAGCCGCGCTCCTGAAGCAGCGAAACGAGACCATCGCGGTGTCGGAGTCGTCGACCGGCGGCTTGGTCACGGCCGCGCTCCTCGCGGTGCCGGGCGCTTCGGCGTACTGCCTGGGCGGCGTGGTGCTGTACACGCGGCAGGCGTGGCACGCGCTGCGCGACTTCGACGAGACGCTCCTGAAAGGCGCGCGCTCGGCGACCGAAGAGAACGCCTGGCTGCGGGCGGAGCTTGCGAGGCAACGCTTCGGCGCGACCTGGGGCCTGGGCGAAACCGGGGCGGCGGGGCCTACCGGAAACCGCTACGGCGATCCGGCCGGGCACACCTGCATCGCGGTGGCCGGCGCGGTGCGCGCATCGATCACGCTGCGCACGAATCGCAGCGAACGCCTCGAGAACATGCATGCGTTTGCGGCGGCTGCGTTGCAGCAGCTCGAAGCGGTGCTGGGCGGAAGATCGGCGCCGGAGGCCTAGACCTATCGGCGCTTCCGGCCGGTCGGCTTCGGGGCTCTGAGCTCGCGCGCAAACTTCACCGCATCCTCGAGGCGCGCATAGCGAGCGCCGCCGACGCAGAAGAGGCCGCGATCCAGGCGGATGCCGAGCTCGGCCATCGCGCCATGCGAGGCCAGGGCGCGATGGCCTTCCCGGCGCAAGGCCTCGAGGTCGCGTTCCAGCCCTTCCAGGCGGTAGAGCGCGTCGAGGTAGCGGCTCTGCGCGCCCGAGCCCTGCGCGGCGTCGCGCTCGGCGCGCGCCGCGGCGATGCGCGTGCGCAGCCGCGCGATCTCGTCCTGCAAGGTCATCGGCCGCTAGATGTCCCAGCGCCGGTAAAGCATGTTGCCGAGCACGAGGCAAATGACCGCGGTCCCGACGGCGAACATGAGGAAGGGCACGCTGAAATTGTCGAGCGGCGCCGCGGTGGTGATGAACATCGGGGCGAGCCCCTTCGCCCCGACCAGCGCGCCGACGGCGCCGATCCCGATCGACACGGCCAGCCCGCGCGCTTCGTTGAAGCCGAGAAACGCGTAGCTCATCCAGCCGAGCACCGCGCCCGCTCCCACCCAGACCAGGATTTCCATTGCTGGCATGGTCGCGGCATGCCGAGGGGCCTTCTGTGCGCTAGCGCACTTTGTCCGACCCTCTGTCGCCTGGCGCACAGAAGTTGGCCGCAAGAACGCCCACAATCGACCGATGACGCGGATCATAGCGATGCTCGTCCTTGCGGCGACCTTGGGTATCGGGGCTCTGCACGCGCAGGAAAAGGCCGGGGGTTCGGATGCGGCGATCACGCGGCAGATCGAGCACGGCCTCGCAAGCGACGCCGAGCTGCGCGGCATGGAGATCCACGTCGAGACGCTCGGCGGGGTGGTGAACCTTACCGGCTTCGTGCGCACGCTCGAGGACATCGCGCGGGCCGGTGCCGTCGCGAGCCGGGTTTCGGGGGTCTCGGCCGTCAGGAACGGCCTGCGGGTGGGAGACCGCCCGTCGCGGGCCTGAGCGCCGGCAGCAGCCGGTCGTACTCGCCCTTCACGACCGCATAGCACTCGCACACGCTGCTTTCGAGCTGCGCGCGCTCGATTACGCGGATGCGTCCGCGGCTGTACTCGATGACGCCCGCCGCCTGGAGCTTGCCGGCGGCCTCGGTGACGCCCTCGCGGCGCACGCCGAGGAGGTTCGCGATGCGCTCCTGCGTCATCGCGATCTCGCTCGAGGGCATACGGTCGAGCGCGAAGAGAAGCCAGCGGCACACCTGCTGCTCGACCGCATGGTGGCGGTTGCACACCGCCGCCTGCGTCATCTGGGTGATCAGGGCCTGAGTGAAGCGCAGGAGCAGCGGCTGCAGCCCCGCGCCGCGCGCGAGGCTTCGATGCATCGGCCCGGGGCGCATGCGCCAGGCGTGGCCGGCGATCTGCACCACGGCGCGGCTCGGCGTGGTGCCGCCGCCCATGAAGAGCGATACGCCCACGACGCCTTCGCTGCCCGTGACCGCGAGCTCGGTCGAGCCGCCGTCCTCCAGGAGGTAGAGGAGCGAGACCAGGCCGCTGACCGGGAAGTAGAGATACGGCTGAGGGTCGCCCGACTCGTACAGCGCCATGCCGGGCGCGAGCGCGACCGCCTCGAGCGCCGGCAGCACCTCCTCGTATTCCTCCGGCGCCAGCGCCGCGAGCAGCCGATTGTGCCGCGGGGGGGCCTGCTGGGACCGGGTCGACGCCATTTCCCGATGGTACCCGGCAAGCGCGCGAGGGCCTGAAACGCACGCCATTTGCAGGCGTTGACGCGCATTTCGGCTCGCGAAATCCGCGCGAAGGGTGGAATAGGCCTTGCGTCCCTTCGATACCGCCCGCGCGACGCGGGCATTTGTAAATCACGGAGGAAGTCCATGAAGTTTGTCCCTACCGCCCTCGCGGGCGCTGTAACTGTTGCACTCGCGCAGTTCGCCATGGCGCAAGCGCCGAGCGTGGACCAGCAGGGCGCGCAGAACAGCGCGCAGTACGGCTCTGGCAACCAGAGCTCGCAGAGCTACGGCACCGGCAACCAGAGCAGCAACACCTATCAAGGCGGCGCGCAGAACCAGAACGCCCAGACCGCGCCCGGCGGCTCGGCCCAGCAAAGCCAGCAATACGGCAAAGGCAACGCCTCCAGCCAGGGCGGCACGAGCGCGTACGAGCAGAACCGCCAGTCGAACATGCCGTATTCGCAGCAGGGCGCGCAGAACCAGAACGCGTACGGCAGCGGCAACCAGCAGAACCAGCAGTACGGGCAGGCTAACCGGTCGAGCCAGTA
>Ga0207428_10003132_pt1 | contig 16221 bp, 9 predicted proteins | sample RhiMethybrSRZTD1_FD_187600 | JGI IMG/M metagenome (GOLD analysis project Ga0207428, IMG submission 187600) | Populus rhizosphere microbial communities from Tennessee, USA - Rhizosphere MetaG P. TD hybrid SRZTD1 (SPAdes) (version 3) | ecosystem: Host-associated > Plants > Roots > Rhizosphere >...
GATGAAGTCCTGCAACATGATCGGCGGCCTGCGCTTCCACCCGCCAGCCGCATCGCGGTAGTCAGGGATGCCCGAATCAGTGCTGCAACCGGCACCGGTCAGCACGAACAGCCTCGGGTGGCGGTCAACGAAGTTGATCAGTGCTTTCATCATCGCGCCAGATACGGCCGCAGCGATACGACACCTGAGGAATGCCGCGCTGAGCGCTGTCGTCCTGATCACAGCGTACGAGGTGAGGGCCGTGGACGCGATGCAAATAGACCCATCGAAGACCACGTACGGAGAACGCAACCCCGGCGCTCCGAATGAGCTCGAGGTGTTCGCCTTTCTCATCGGAAAGTGGGAGGGAACCGGAAAAGCCAGCTCGCCAACGGCGCATTTGCCGAGTCCCCCGGTCTCGTTGATCGGCCGCTACGTCCTCGACGGCACTGCGATCGCGGATGAAGGTCACTCGGTCACCCCGGACGGAAGCCCCTACCTGGGTATCACCCTTCGGACTATGACGCGACTCGAAAGACCTGGATCATCGAGTACCCGAACGTCTCCAATTCCTTCGTGCGGAAACAGGTCAATGGTGTCTCGGGGGCCGTCACGGTCGACGGACAGACCGCTACCGTCAGCTCGGAATGGCCCGAGATGTCGATTCGAGAACATTATCTCGTCCCGGATCGCGGCCACTTCGTGTACCGGCTGGATGTGTCCACCGATGGCGGGCGCAGCTGGAATGAAGGACAGATAGAGATGACGTTTCGTCGAGTGGAGTAGACGAGGTCGATGGCTCGTGGGCGTGCAGCGAGCCACTCTTCACGCTGCGTCGATCAGCGTGTGGAGCAGCGTCACGCCGCGTGCCACCAGCTCGCGGCGGGTAGCCTCGACGCGAGACACCCCGCCTTCTTTCGCGTGATAGCTGCTGGCGCGCGCTCCGGTCAGGTGAGCGGCCACCGACACCTGGACGCCGGAGTCAGCAAGGATGTCCTGGGTGGTCAAAGCCGAGGCACGGACGCAGGTCGTGAACTGAAACCCGGCCAGGACGACGTGACGGATGCCATCGGAGACCGCCTGCGCGATGAGGTCGCGATACACGGGAGCGGTTGCCGCGTCGACGTCGTATTTCGTGATGACGGCATGCGCGCCCGACACGTCGAGCCCGGGCGCCCATTCACAGTCGATGTTGTATCCCGGCACGCAGATATGCGCCAGTGGATGATCTAAGCGGCCGGCCGTGAACTGCGCCGGCCGGTATTCGGACCGCACGAACACCGTCGTGAAACCGCGATCCCGGCGTGACACGTGCGCTCGCAAACGGGTCAGAGCCGTCGCGCTGTGCACGATCTCGTCGATGCCGAATGCACGTGCCAGCGAGCCCTCGGGATCCACGAAACCACGCTGCGCGTCGATCACGACCAGGAGCGCGCCGGTCATGATCGAACGACGGCTTGTCCTCCGTAACGTGTGACGCGAAGGAGGACCTGTCCTCCGTAGCGCCTGACACGAAGGAGGACCTGTCCTCCGTAGCGCCTGACGCGAAGGAGGATCATTTTGCGGCAGGCGGAGCGATCGTAGCCGGATCCCAGTGCTCGTCGGCCTTGCCGTTGACGAACCGCCAGGTGTCGAACCACGTCGTGTAGTACTCCTTGCCGGGCGTGCGTGGGTCTGGGTACTTCCGCGGCACCATCACCGTCACATAGTCATCGTCGGCCATCACCGCGACGACTTCCGTCGTCAGCTTGTCACACTTGTCCACGCGCTTGACCTTCAGCACCTTCGTAAAGAAGGCGATGACGCCATCGAGTCCAGACGCGGCGTTCGGGTTGTGCTGATGGTAGGCCTGCGTCAACCACTCGCCGGCGCGATCCCACTGCCCGCACTGCAGCAGCTCGCGCATGATGTGCAGTGCCGCCTGCTTGTTCCGGTTGAGCGCCGCGTCTGAATCCTTGAACAAGGACTCGGGATCCTTGACGCCGACCACTGGCTCCTGGGCATGAAGCGCCGAGCCCACTGACAACAGCACCGCTACCAACAGAAAGGTTCGCATCGTCATCGATTCCTCAAACATGAGAAGCCGCTTGACGTCTCATCGAGCCCATCATCGCGGCGGCCTGGCCGGATTCTAGCGCAGGTGAGGGGAGGGTTACTCTGCGGTGATTTTCAGATCGCCGATTGCGTGTTGCACGGACAGGTCGATCGTGACGGGCGATCCTTCCGCCCGCGCATTGACCCAGCGTCCGTCGCGCTTCTCGAGGCCGCTGACGTTGGCCTCGCCAATGAGGCCGGACGTGCTCGCCGAAATGCCGACGCTGGCTGGCAGCTGAATCGTCGTATCCCCGGCGCCTGCCTCTACGTTGACGCTGTAACTCCTGGACGGCAGACCGCGCAGGTCGACCATGAGGTCACCGGCGCCGAGGCGGATCGCAAGCTTTTGCAGATTGAGGCGGCCGAGCACCAGCTGCGCGTCACCGGCGCCGAGCGTGACGCGGAGATCGACCGGTGTCGTCTCATCGAGGCTCAGGTTCCACTTGTTCTCGGCGTTTCCGGACACTGAACCCTGCGACACCTTGAGGACACCGGTACTCCCGTCCACCATATAGGCGATGGCCGGCTTCAAGTCAGGGACGTTGAAGTCGAAGTCGCCGGCGAAGAGCGTCATCGCACCCGGCTTCACGTCCAGGTCACCAGCGCTCATGTCGATCTCGACGCGCGCATCCGTCGCCGCGCCCCGTTCGACGTTGTGATGCTCGTGAACGACGGGGCCAGTCGCCACGCTCCCACTACAGGCCAGTGTCCACACCGCTGTGGCGATCAGTACCGCGCATGCCGTGATCGATCTCACGCTCTCCTCCTTATCGCGTTGTTCCAACTGCCTTTTGTCGCGCGCATCTTACAGGACGCGGCCTCGATCGTGCTGCGGAATCCGGCGCGCGTGCGCACGCTACAATGGCTGGGCAGGATGCCTGGGATTTTCATCAGTTACCGGCGCGAAGATTCCCCCGGTCACGCCGGGCGCATCTTCGATCGACTGCGCAGCCGCTTCGGCAGCGATGTCGTGTTCATGGATGTCGCGGCGATTGAAGCCGGCGTCGATTTCGTCGACGTGCTCCACAAGGCTGTCGGCTCGTGCGACGCGCTGCTCGCCGTCATCGGGCCGCAGTGGCTGTCAGCCACACAGGGCGGCAATCGTCGCCTCGACGATCCGCGCGATTTCGTGAGGATCGAGATTGCCGGCGCGCTCGAGCGCAACGTCCGCGTGCTGCCCGTGCTCGTCGAAGGTGCAAGGGTTCCACCCGTCGAGAGCTTGCCCGCCGACCTGCAGGCGTTGACGCGCCGTCAGGCAATCGAGTTGCGGGACGCGCGGTGGGACGATGACATCGAGCGGCTGGTGGAAGGGCTCGCGAAGTTTCTGAAGACGGACTCTCCATCGCTACAACCGGCTGCGCCACGTGCAGACGCTCCTGTGTCGACGCCGCCGGCCTCCGGCGCCGATCGAGCAAGCGCGAAGACATCATCAGGACGCGGAATCGCGATCGCAGCGGTTGCGGTGGTGATTCTGGCGGTTGCCACCGCGTTGATGTGGCGCGGAGGGCTGTTACCCGGAAGCGGGCAGCGCACAGGCAGCGATACGCCCCGGCAGACGGTCGCTGAAAATGCCGTCACGCGGCCCGTCGAAGAACCGCCAAGTGCGAAGGCCGCCCAGCCGGTACCGGCACCGACGCCAAGCGTGCCGAATCCGGCGTCGACGGTGCCCACACCCCGTCCCGCGAGCTCCGTGGACGTTCCTGTTGTGACCGGCAAGACGATTCTCGAAGCGCGCGAGATCCTTCGGAAGGCCGGATTTCGTTTCCTGATTCGGCTGTCTGGCAAGTCGAAGGAGCCGGGCATTGTCGAGACACAGATGCTCGACGAAGCGTCCAAAGAATCGAAGCGAGTCCTGTTGACCGCAGTACCTACCTCAACGGTACTCGTCCATGTCGTCAAGGGTGACGAGCAGAAGGCCGATGCTCTTGTGACCTATCTCAAGGACGAACCGAGCACGATAGGCTCGATCGTCCGAGGCATGGCGGTCGCTCCCCGCGCTGATGGTGTTGGACGCGTCGCATACTCGGAGGATCGCCTGGCGGCGCAGGCAGAGGCCATCGCGAAGGATGCCTCCGATTACTTGGCGCGCACAGGCAGCAGTCGGACCCTGCATCCGAACCTGAACCCTCGCGTTGCCCGCAGCACGATCATCGTGAACCTGTACGAACGTGCTCCGTAGCGAGTGCGCAGCAACGACTAAAAGACGGCCAGCGGATTGAGCGGCGATCCGGTCCCTTTCTCGACGCGGAGTGGCGCCGCCATGAAGAGGAACTCGTAGCGATTCAATCGTCGCGCTTCCTCGACGGCTCGTTCGAAATCGAGGTTGTCGAAGATGCTGACGCCCATCGCGACGAGCGCAAGCTGGTGGAGACCCACGCCCTGTGGCAGGCCGGACGGCGAGACATCGTTCGGCCCATCGGCGGCGATGAACGAGACGCCGCGCTCCTTGATGAAATATGCGACGTCGATGTGCCAGCCGGCGAAGCCCGTGGAGTTGGGCCAGGCACCGAGCGCCGCGCGGCGCTTCCACCGGCCCGTGTAGAGCAGGATGACGTCGCCAGGCGCGACCTTCACGCGCTGCATTCGTTCCAGCGCCTCGAGATCCGCAGCGTGGATCGCCGTTCCGGGCTCGAGCCACCCTTGCGCGGTGGCCTTGCCGGGCAGCCGCGTGGCGTCGAACAGGATGGCCCGTGTCACGACGCCATCTTTCAGGGCGTTGATGCTGCCGCGTGGACAGCCGCCAGCCGCCTTGATCTCCTCCACTGACACGCCGTTGTAGCCCTTGCCGTCCACCATGATGTGACAGTCCACCGCGTCGAGGTGGCTGTGCACGACGCCATGGTAGGTCCCGGTGTACTGGTACCGGTCCAGCGAGACGTTCGGCGCAACGGTAACGAGCGCGCGGTCGAGAAATGTCGGAGTGTCCGCTGCTTTTTCCTGCGGGACATCGTGCGAAAGCGAGACCGTCCGCCCTTCTCGTGCGAGCGCCAGGGCCTGTTTGCGTTTCGCGGGTGTGATCAGGTTGGCGGCGCCCAGTTCATCCATCTCTCCCCAGCGGCCCCAGTTCGAGAGCTCCTTCATCGCGCGACGAAAATCGTCTTCGGTCGCAATCGTGGGTCGGGCATTCTGCCCTTGCACGAGTGGGCTCGCTACCACGGCGACAACGATCACCACGACGCTGCCGAACAGTATTCGGAACGCGCTTCTCATAAGTCAGTCCTCTCGTTCGGCTATCTGGCGTCTAAGGCGAACACATGCAGTGATTCGTTGTTGCCCTGGCCGTTGGTTGCCGCGACGACGGCGACGTACTGCTTGCCGTTCTTGCCCATGTAAGTGATCGGAATCGCCGTGGCGTTGTAATCAAAACGTGCGGACCACAGCTCCTTTCCGGTGCGTGAGTCGAATGCCCGGAACTGCTTGTCGCGTGTAGCACCGATGAACACCAGTCCACCCGCCGTCACGATCGGGCCGCCGTAGCCCGGTGAGCCGACGTTCTTCTTGCCTTCGGGCATGTTGTCGTTCACGCCGAGCGGGACGCGCCATGCGAATTCGCCGGTCGCAGCGTTCACGGCCATCAGGCTCGCCCACGGCGGGCGGAAGCAGGGAAGGTTGCCGAGCGATCGCCCATCCCCGTCACGCGCTTCAGCGCTGAGCGTGCCGCCGCTCTGATGCACATAGGGAAACTCGGTGTCCTTTGTCTTCTCGTTGTATCGAGGATTCGGCGCGATCCAGCCAGACGAGGGCTCGTCCTTCGAGTTCACGAAGATGTATCCGAGCTCGGGATCGGTGGCCGTGCCGCCCCAGTTCACGCCGCCAGTCATACCGGGAAACGCGAGCGACGGCGGTCCACCGTTGGGTCGATAGTTCCAGGGCGTGTAGGGTCCGTCGTTGCGGAACTGCACCTTGTCCCATAACACACGACAGGCTTCCGCGTGCGCAGGCGTCGTGTCCTCAGCGGTGACGAGATCGTTCCGCGTCATACTCACTCGCGCGAGCGGCCCCGGTTTGGTTGGGATCGGCTGCGTCGCGGGGTACCACTCACCCGGAACGTCAGCCTTGGCTTGTGGGCGTTCATCGACGCCGTGAATCGGCGCGCCGTTCTCGCGGTTCAGGATGAACATGAATCCGGACTTGCCAACTTGCGCGAGCGCGGGAATCGTCCTGCCATCTTTCCTGATATCGATGAGACCCGGCGCAGGCGGGAGGTTGTAGTCCCAGATCTCGTGACGGATGTTCTGGAAGTACCACTTCAGCTTGCCCGTCAGTGCATCGAGGGCGATCGTCGAGTTGCTGAACAGGTTGTCGCCAGGCCGGTCGCCGCCGTAGTAGTTCATGCCCGGACCGCTGACCGGCATATAGACGATGCCGCGCTCCTCGTCGACGGTGAGCGTGAACGACCAGACGTTGTTGCCGGTGCGATTCTTCCAGCTGTCATTCAGCCATGTGTTGTTTCCGGCCTCGCCCGGCAGCGGAATGGTGTGAAAGTCCCACGCCTTCCTTCCCGTGCGCGCGTCGTAGGCGTGCACATCGCCCTTCTCGCCGCGGCTCGTCGTCAGATGCGGTCCAACATGCCGCTCACCGGGTCCGAAGAAATTCGATCCCATGAGGAGGACGTTCCGATAGAGCACGGGCACGCCGCTGTATGGAATCTCGAGATCGAGTTCGCCGCCATCGCCGAACGTCCTGTCGAGCGCGCCGGTGTCAGCGCGGAGCGCGATCAGTTTTCTCAGACTCGTGAAGAAGATGCGCGCGGGCAGCTTGCCAGCCCCGACCCTTCGACCCTGCTCAGGGTCGTCCCGAGCTCGTCGAGGGGCGAGCGCAGTCGAGGGGGCGTCTCCGGGCCAATACGCCACACCGCGAAACGAGGCGAGTCCTTCGGGCAACTCGTAACGCCAGATCTCCTTGCCGGTGTCCGCCTCGAGGGCGACGACGCGATTGCCGGATGGCAGATACATCACGCCGTTGACCACGATCGGCGTAACTTCTTGAAAGATTTCGAAGGAGCTCGCCGGCTTGTCGATCGCCGGGACGGACTTACCGGGCTCGGGGCGCAGCCGATACGACCACACCTGCGTGAGTGTCGAGACGTTCTTCGTATTGATCTGCGTGAGGGGAGAGTAGCGAGTGCCGGCGAGATCGCGGTTGTACGTCGGCCAATCGCCGCCTTCGCTCGCTTCGCCGCGGCCGGCCTGTCGGCCGGTGCCAGTCGACTGGCGAGCTTCGGCGCGCCAGGCTCGATCAATTGGCGCGCCGAACGCGCCGAGAGCGATGAGCACGCCCACCATGACGCGTCGTTTCATGCGGAACATCATAAGCGGCTTCGCGCTTCCGGCTACCGTCGGATCAGCGGGCGACCGGACCGCGGCTCCCGTTCGCAGCGTGGAGAGGCTGTTTTTCCACGGTGCGAACCGGAGCGAGCGGCCAGCCATGCCGTCGTCGCAGGTGGAGGGGCTTCCTCTCTGCTGCGTTGAAGCGGTCGAAGACAATTGCTGACAATTCCAGATTCTCAATGCCTCGCTCCTCGACTATGCTCGGAGCCAGGAGACAGCCTATGCCTCGACGAATCACGATGTGCTGCTTGCTGGGCATCGCTCTTTTGGGCACAGTCGTTGTCGGCCAAACCACGTCCGCTAAGTGGTCGGTGCCGCGGATGCCCGACGGTCATCCCGACTTTCAGGGTGTCTGGGCCAACAATGGCATGACGCCGCTCGAGCGCCCGAAGCAGTTCGGCCTGCGCACGACGATGACCGACGCCGAGCTCGCAGACCTGAAGAAGAAGGCGGCCGCGATGACGGACGGCGGCGACGCGTTCTTTGCCGACGAGCTCTTCACCGCCGCGATCGAGGGCAAGACGAAGTTCAGTTCCACCGATACGCAGGTCGGCAACTACGACCAGACGTGGTTATCCGATCGCGTGTGGGACAACCGCACGTCCCTCATCGTCGATCCGCCCGATGGGAGAATTCCTGCCTCCGCAGCGGGCGCGGCCGAACGCGCACGCGCGCAGGCTGCGGCCCAGCAGGCAAGAGGTCCGGCAGACAAGGCCAGCGACCTGTCTCTCGGTACTCGTTGCGTCAGCTATGGCACGCCGAACATTCGCGCCGGCTATCAAAGCTACTTCGAGATCACGCAAGGCCCCAGTGTCGTGGCGCTGCGCAGCGAGATGATCCACGACGTCCGCATCTTTTCAACCGACAAGGCCGCAAACGTCTCGCCAGTGATCAGGCAATATCACGGTGACTCACACGCCAGGTGGGACGGCGACACGCTGGTCGTGGACACGACCAACTACGTGCCCAACGCGACTCGTGTGGGCGCCAGCGAGAAACTGCATACCATCGAGAAGTTCAGGCGCGTGGCTGATGACACGCTGGAGTACTACGTCACCTTCGACGATCCGGCCGTGTGGTCGCGTCCGTGGACGCTGATGATTCCGCTCAAGCAGACGGGCGAGGGAATGTTCGAGTACGCGTGCCACGAGGGGAACTACGGGCTGCCCGCCATTCTCCGCGGCGCGCGCGAGCAGGAAAAGCTGGGAACGCGATAAACGCGCCGCTGTGCGTCCCGCGCATTACGCCGGCAGCCGCTTCGAATCGACGTAGATCGTATTGACGGTTGATCCGCCCCGCACGACGTAGCCCTGCGCGAGCAGATAGGTCGTGATATCCGAGTTGACGCCAGCGGCGCTCATCGCAACGGTCTCCGCGCAGATGGCGCCGGGGCGGAAACGCGACAGATCGAGCGAGCGGATGATCTCGTAATCGAGACCTTCGATGTCGGTTGAGAGCACGTCTGGAGCCTTGCCCAGGTGCTCAGTGATGAGGCGGTTGATGTTGATCAGCGGCATCTTCCGCACACGCTCCACGACGTTCTCGCTCTTTCCCTGCTGCAGCATCTTCACCTGGTCGGCCGAGAACGTGTTGAGCATCGGATTGCCTTTGATCTCGTAGTAGTCGGCGTCCGTTGCATCAGTCACGCCGACGCCCGCCTCCACGACGGTATCGCCCGGCCGGTAATCGCGCAGCTTCTTGGTCAATGCCGGATTGGGCTCCACCAGCACGCCGCGGTGGCCGACGCCCCACAACAGGTAGGTGTTGTTGCTCAAGACGGGCTCGGCGGCGCCGACATCGATGTAGGTGGCGCGATCGACGCGCAGGAGATCCTGGATGACGTGAAAAAGGACGATGTCCTCGCCCTGCTGCGAGAACGTCATGCGTGCGTCTGGTGGGAGCGCGTGACGCTCGAGCTCTTGACTTCGGGTCTGCTCCCGCTCGAGCAGGGGAGCCCACCGCCGGTCCGAAGTCCACTTGCCGGCCCCGAGGCCGGCGGCTCCGCCAATCGCTGCCGTTACGAAGTCGCGTCTGTGCATGAGAAGTACTATAAGACTGGAATTGGGCGCTGGGAGTTGACGCGTGCTCTCCTGTGGTCAGCACGTTTTCAGCGCGTGTTGACAACTGTCAAACGGGCATCAGCGTGTCGCGAATTCCCGCCATCCCGCGAGCAGCTCTTCGACGATGGTGGACGTTTCCTTCCGCATTCGACCTTCAAGTCTCATGACCGCCGAGACTGCCTGATTCCGCGCGGAGCCGTCGGTTGGAGCGCCCGCACCCAGTTGCACGCCAGAATCGTAAACGATGTCGGCGAGGTCCTCGATTGACCGAAAATCGTCGACGCGAACCTCACGATACGATGCTTCCCAATTGGAGACCCACCAGCTCCGCCAGTGTTCAGCACGATCTGCGGCAGCAGGAATCAATACGGTGGGCCCGATAGCAAGGATGTCGTGCTTCATCCTACCGAGTTGCCGCGTTGCGTCAACGACACGCAGCGCCGGTGCCGTCGTTGATTCGGCAAGGCAAGAAACACCGTCGAGATTCGCGACCTCCTTTGCCTCCACCAGTTCGTCATCGTCATCCTCGTTCGTTGGGCCTTGCACGCGGATTAAGACCTTCCTGAGCGCGGTGCTGCCGACACCCATGCGCAGCCATCCCGCACGCTTGACGGCGAAGTACCCACTCCCAAGGTCGGGGCGCTCGAGCCGTATGAAGCGCTCGAAGGCCTCCATGTTTTCAACGACAGACTTTGATGCCGCCGCCGGCATCGGTTCCATCTGACTTTCCCCCCATGAGAGGAAGGCCGCGCGATTCCGTCGCTCCTGCCCGCGAAGCACTCGGACGATGTCTGGCTCGGGAGACCGATACGCAGGATTGGCGAGACCGGCCCGATACCCTGCGAAAAAACGGTCCCACAATGCGTCACGATCCGATGTCCAGCCGCGCTGACGCGTGGCGAGATCTATTGAGCCCAGGAACCGAACGATGTCGATGAATTCAGGGCCCCGAGCGGAGTCGTCGAAGTCGGTGAGGCCCCATTCGTTGTCGGTGAGCGCGTATTGCTCCACGTGCGCGTCGCCATGGAGTCGCACGATCGGCAGATCGGAGACGTCATGGAAGGCATCGCATACGCGCGCCGCCCACGATCGATTGACGAACCGGAAGTAGGTGAACGCATCGGCTCGAAGCCGATTGACCAGCTCGGTCGGTGCGCTGGCCACGGCTGTTGGCGACGGCCGCAACCGACCTCCGGCAGACGACTGCTGTACGAGGACGACGCAGATCGCCAGAAGGAATACAAGCAGGGAGAAGAACAGATAAGCAGGCCGCTTGCTTTCCATGCCGGAGTCCGGCGGGATGATACGTCAATAGCCGTTGAGATAATCGGCAACTTCTATAATGCAAGTAAGCCGCTAAACCTCATCAGCGGGCGCGCAGATGTTTCGCAAAACCCGCCTCGTCCTCATCGGCGCCGCAGGAGCCACTCTGCTGGCGCTTCTCGCAGCGCACGCGCCACCGGCCCGTGCCCTGGTGCTTCGTCGTGTCGTTGAAGCCGCCCGCAGTTCACTTGGAATCGAGCTGCACGCCGAGTCGCTCTCGTATAACCTGCTGACACTTTCGACAGAGCTTCGGGGTATTCGACTCGCGACCTCGAAGACGCCGGACGCCCCGTTCGCCGCTGCCGATGCGCTCGCCATCTCATTCGCCGCGCGAACGCTCATTGGCTACGTCGTGTCCGGCTTCAGCCGGACCGATATCAGCGTGACCCGGCTGTCGATCGCGTCTCCACGCATTCAGATCCAGCGCGAAGCTGACGGCAGCGACAACCTGCCGCGTGTCAGCAGTGGCGCATCGAGCGCAGGCTTCGTGCTGCCGCCGATCCGCGTGGATGATCTCGACTTCTCGTTTCAACAGCCGGCAACATCCGTGGCGATGCGCGGCGCCGCAGTGGAGCTCACGACTCCAGAGGCAGGGCACCTTGCGGCCACAATCAAAGCGCAGCACGGCGTGACGATGACCGCCGGCAACCGAACGGTCGACTTTGATGCATTCGCGGCGACTGTCAATCTCGATGACGACCGGCTGGACCTGCACGAGCTGACGGCGTCTCGACGAGATGCGGAATTGCGCGCACGTGGCGCGATTGCGTTTCGCGGCGACACGAGTACCGTCGACATCACGGTGGACGCAACGTCTGACCTTGCCCAGTGGTGGGAACAGCCCACGGTCAATCCCGCATCTCGACCCGTCGGACGCGTGGATGCCACAGCTCGCATCACGGGTGTGCTTTCCGACCCTACCGTTACGGTCGAGACCAACAGCGGCTCCGTGGCATGGTCGGACCTGCAGGTCAGCGACATCAAGGCGCGGGGCAGCTACAGGCGGGGCCAGCTTTCGTTGACGACGGCCACGCTCGACTTCGCCGGCGGGACCGTCGAAGCCCGTGGCGAGATCGTCCTCGACGACGCCCGCCGCGCGAGCCGCATTGAAGCGCGGTGGACGCAGGTCGACGCACGGCGGATTGCAGGCGCCACAGGGCTCGCCGGAATCATCGCGAAGAATGGTACTGCCGTGGTCGAATGGCGCACCGATGGCGTCGCGGAGCCGCCGCGCGGCGGCGCGGGGCCCCCGCGCGTCTACATCGACGCGACCACGGGTTTGGTGTCGCCCACCGGGACAATTCCGTTGGTCGTGCAGGGATCCGGGCGCGGGAAACGCTGGCGGGTGAAGGCATTCGCGCGCGACGGGAATCCAGTTGACCTGCGCGCGACTGCCGACGTCGAGGTCGACTCGCAACGCTGGCAGGCTTCACCCGTCGCCGGCCGCGTCGTGCTTCGAACCACCGACCTTCCGGCTGCAATCCGTCAGGCGCAGGGATTCGGCGTACCCGCGAATTTCGACCCTGCGACCGCAGCCGGCGCGATCGATATCGATGCGGCCATTGAGGGCACGCTCGGTGCGATGCGTTCGACTGGCCGGATAATCGGCCGCGCCGTGGCGGTCGCCGGCCTGCCGCAGTTGGATCTCGAGGCGTCGTTCGCCGCGGATGCCGCCGCGAAGACGTCAACTGGAACGTTACGTCTGCAGGCGTCGCGACTGGAGTCAGCGACCTTCGCCAGAGAAAACGAGCTCACGCTGGGTGGATCGCTCCTGGCCCTGGCAACCTGGTCCGGACCGGTCAGCGATCCGCTTGTCGAGGCCGTTGTCTCGGGAAGAAACCTCGCCGTCGGCCGCAACAGTTCGCCATCGATCGGCGCGACGGAGGGAGCCCTCGATGGCGTCGTCAAGGGTCCGCTCACGAATCTTGCCGGCGGCGGCACGCTCACGGTCGGATCGGTGGCGATTGGCGGCCGCGGCGCCGGCACGGTCAGCGCCGATCTCACCCTCTCCGAAAGAACCATACGCGTCGCGACGCGCGTGCCGAGTGTCAATACGGCCCTCGATGTCACAATCGGCCTGGAGAACCCACATTCGTTCGACGGTCACGGAACACTCGTTGATTCCGAAATCGCCCCGCTGCTCGAGATCGCGGGGCTCGAGCAAGCCGATCCTGGCGCGGTTCGCGGACGCATCTCGAGTTCGATCTCTTTCAAGGGAGACATGCAGACGTGGTCGTCGACCAGCGTCATGCTGGACGTCGCGCCACTCGACGTGACTGTGTTCGATGTGCCACTCGCGGCGAGCGGCGGACTGCGTGCCCGCCTGACGGGCGGTCGCCTGGAATTCGAAGACGTCGCGATGACGATCGGTGACGTCGCGGTTCGCGCCGGCGGCACACTGAACACGAGCTCGGGATCTGGGGCTCGTGACTCGGGACTTGGGACTGGAGGGGCGGAGAGGACTCGGGCAGGCGGACGACTCGTGCTCGACATGGACGGAGACCTCGGCCCGCTCACGCCCTGGCTGATGCATCTGAGCGGGAATGATGATGTCACCGCGGTCGGCAGCATCACGGGTCACATCGAGACCGAGGCAATGCCGGCCGGACTCGCGACGACGGGCATGGTCGACTTGACCCTGTCAGAGCTGTTGGATGGCGAGCGCGTTCTGGCAAAGGATATGAGCGCCTCGATCGTCCTCACCGGTCAACGTGCGGAGGTGCGGGACGCAAAAGGATCGGTCCTGGGAGGTCAGCTCCGGATCGCTGCAGACGCGCCACTACCCTGGTTGAATCAGTGGCTCCCTGCCGGATTCCAAATCGCACAATCAACGGTCGATCGACCGGGCACGCTCGAGGGCGCCGCGTCTTTCGATGCCCCCGCGCTGTTCGAGCTCCTGGGACGTGCGCCGATCGACGGAGTTGGCGGTCGCTTCGAGCTGTCCGCGAACCTGGTCGCATCGAAACCGGATCCGGCCGCTGTTACCGGTGACCTCAGGCTCGAGCGCGGCGAGGTGACCTCGAACGAGGTGCGCTACGCACAATCGGACGTCACCCGATTTCGACTCGTGAACGGCGCTCTCAGTGTCGAGAGCCTCGACTGGCGCGGTCCTGGTTCCACAGTAACCGGCCGCGGCAAGGTTGGCCTCCTGAGAGAAATCGAGACCGACTTCCGGCTTGAAGTCGATACAGATGTCGCCATCCTCGGAAAGCTCCTGTCGGGTCGCGCGACCGGTCGACTCAAGGGCGACATCGAGCTTCATGGTCAAGCCGGCGCGTTGCGGGTGACGTCCGATGCCACCCTCAGCGATGGCTCCTGGCTGATTCCCGGGCAGCGCATCTTCTTAGCCGGCTGGTCGGGCCACATTCGATTAGAGGATCGGGCGCTCTCGGTTTCGAACGTGGGAGGCACGGTCAACGGCGGCAGCATCCGCGTGGACGGCCGTTTGCCCTTCGAGGCGGACACGGTCGGCGGGACTCTGACGATCGTGGCGAGTGACGTCCTGATCGATGTGCCGCGCGGCCTGCACAGTCAGCTCAGTGCCGATCTGGTCTGGCGGCGGGCGGAGCGTGGCGCACAGCTGCAGGGCAGCGTCGAGGTCACTGCCAACCAGTACGCCGAGCCGGTGACGCGCATCCTGGAGCTGGTGAACTCGCTGTCGCTGGCAACCCGCGGGGCGGGCGAATCCACGCTGCCGTCCTGGCTGGCGGATACCGATCTCGATATCAGCGTTGACGTCACCGATCCGATCTTGATCGACAACAGCGTTGGCACTGTGGAGCTGCTGCCGGATCTTCGGCTCGGAGGAACGATCGACTCACCGGCACTGTCGGGGCGCGTCGATGTCGTGGACAATGGCCGCCTCACGATAGGCGGCAGGTTATATCGCCTCCGCGACAGCCAATTGCGCTTCGCTCCCGGGAACGGGCTCGTCCCGACACTCGACGCGAGTGGGGACACCCGGATTGGCAATTACGACGTCACCATCCGCATCACCGGCACCCCGGATCGCATCGAGACCTCGTTCAGTTCGGTGCCACCGCTTGGCGAGCGAGATCTTCAGTCGCTCATCGTCACCGGGCAGGCAAGCGAGCAGCCGACGGGGAACCGGCAGTCCGACGACAACTTCGCGGCTGCAGCCGCGGCAACCGATATCCTGGGGTTCGCCGGCAAGTTCGTGGGCCTCGACTCAGTTCGTATCGGCGCCGCGGATCTCGAGCTCGTGTCGAAGGACGTCAGCACGGCGCAGCATCTCACCGTGTTGAAGTCTCTCGGGTCATCGTTCGACCTCATCTTTTCCGACAACCTCGAAGATGGTTCGGTGACGTGGGTCCTCGTGTGGAAACCGACTCCTGTCAACGAAATCCGCGCCTCCTCCGTCGAGGATGGCACGAGGTCGCTGGAATTTCGCCGTACGGTTGTCTTCGGGCCCGGTTCACCCGTGCGGACGGCAACTGCGCGGCAGGAGGATGCGGCGCAATCACGCACGATCGTGGAAGCGGTGCGAATCACCGGAGCACCTGGATTCACCGAGGAGGAGGTTGCGCACGAGCTCGAGCTCGAGGCAGGTGATCGCTTCAACGTTCGTCGATGGATCGAGGATCGCCATCAGCTCGAGCGTTTCTACCGGGAGCGCGGCTACCGGCGCGTCCGCATCGCGTCGACTCGCAACGTAACCGCCGATCGTGCTCGCGTCTCGCTGACGTACGACATCGAGCGTGGGCCCAGAACGATTATCGAGGTCAAGGGGGATCAGCTCCCCGACGAGGTTCTCGATGCGATGTACGACGCCTGGCAGGGCTTGCCCATTGCCGACGTGGTGCGTACTGAGTTCGAACGGATCGCGCGCCAGGGACTTGCGCGTCGTGGCTATTACCGACCGGCGTTGCAACTCGAGTTCTCCGCTGAGACGTCCGAACTGGCACGCGTCACGATGCGTGTTTCGCGCGGACCACAGACCAAGCGGCTCATGATCGCGTGGAGCGGCAATCGCGAGGTGCCGAATACCGAGCTCGATGCTTTGGCCGCGCCGCATCTCGCTGCATCGGCGATCTGGCTGGATTCGCAGGCGCTCGCCTGGCAGGTCCGGCAGCTCTACGCGAGCCGCGGGCATCTCCAGGCCGAGGTGACGGTCGGGGACCCTGCTCTGAACGCGGCCGATGCTACATTGCCGATTGCCATCGAAGAAGGAGTGCTGTCGCGCCTGGCCGCTACGCGACTCGTTGGCGTCGATCCGGCGAGGACGGCCGGAGCCGAGGCCGCACTCGGACTCTCCATCGGCGAGCCGCTCGCGGCGGCGGCCCCTGACGAGGCGACTCGCCGGCTGGAGGCGTTCTATGCCGGGCTCGGATATAGAAATGCCGGTGTCACGCACACGCTCACGACGGCAAAGGATGGGTCGGTTTCGATCGCCTGGACCGTGAAGGAAGGTCCGC
>Ga0207428_10003135_pt1 | contig 16210 bp, 16 predicted proteins | sample RhiMethybrSRZTD1_FD_187600 | JGI IMG/M metagenome (GOLD analysis project Ga0207428, IMG submission 187600) | Populus rhizosphere microbial communities from Tennessee, USA - Rhizosphere MetaG P. TD hybrid SRZTD1 (SPAdes) (version 3) | ecosystem: Host-associated > Plants > Roots > Rhizosphere >...
CCAATGGATCTGCTCCCGCGGAGATCACGGCGCAGGTAAAGGCCTCGGTGGATCTGGAGACGCGCGCGGGCATCCGCGACGCCTTCGCGCGCGGCCACGGGGGGCTGCGCGCCTTCGCGGCCGGGCTCACCGCGGAGCGCTGGGGCGAGCGGCAGCGCACCTGGCCGGGGAAGATGCCGCTCGGCATCTACGTGATGCAGGCCGTCCTCCATGCCCAGCATCACCGGGGTGAGACGGCGGCGCTGTTGACCGAGCTCGGCTACTCGCCGGGCGACCTCGATTTCATCTCTTTCACGTTCGAGCGTCCGGGTCCCTGACTGTCTGATCCCGCCTCACCGTCGAGACTCAGTGTCGGCTGGCCGACGTATCATGTTTTCCATGATTTGTAGACGCCGACATTTTTGGTACGTCAAAAGTACCGGGAATATCTGTAAGTGACTGATTTCCCTCACCAGGCTTCTCTGGATCAATGTTTGCAACCAATTACGGGCTATGGATGTCCTGACTCGAGTGATGCCCCGGCCACGGGTGCTGGCGTCAGGTGTCCATCTCCCCCTCAAGAAGCTCGCCCTCTGCCTCGACTGCGACGAGTGCTTCGAGCTCGGCTACGCCTCCTGCCCCGCGTGCGGCAGCGGCACCTGGAGCCCGCTCGGGCGTTTCCTGGACATCGCGGCGGGCACGCGGCCCTCGCGCACCAGCAGCAACGGCAGTGGGGCGACCCGGCGGATCCAGCCCAAGCGCGCCGCCGAGGAGCTCGCCATCGCCAAGCATCTGCTCGTGGTGGCGCGCCATCGGCGCGAGCTCTACGAGGAGATCAAGCGGGCGTTCGCGGGCCACGAAAGCGTGCAGGTCATCCTCGACCGCCGCGTGAGTCAGCGTCGCGAGAAGAAGGGGCAGGCCATGCTGGACCGGCGCCGTACCGAGCGGCGCTCGCGCTCCGTGATCGACGAGCAGCTGCGCACGATCGGCTGGTCGCTCGTGCTGCTCGACCTCGCCAAGCGGCCGAAGAGCTAGTCTCCCCTCAGCCGCGCGTCAGCGGCTTGTACTTCAGGCGATGCGGCTGCTCCGCCGCCGCCCCCAGACGCTTCTTCCGGTCGGCCTCGTAGTCCTGGTAGTTCCCCTCGAACCACACCACCTGGCTGTCGCCCTCGAAGGCGAGCATGTGCGTGGCGATGCGGTCGAGGAACCAGCGGTCGTGGCTGATCACCACCACGCAGCCCGCGAAGGACAGGAGCGCGTCCTCGAGGGCGCGGAGGGTGTCCACGTCGAGGTCGTTGGTGGGCTCGTCGAGGAGGAGGAGATTGGCGCCCCCCTTGAGCATCTTGGCCAGATGCACGCGATTTCGCTCGCCGCCGGAGAGATCGCCCACCCGCTTCTGTTGGTCCGAGCCCTTGAAATTGAACGACGCCACGTAGGCGCGCGAGGCCATCTGGCGGGTGCCGAGCTGGAGCTGCTCGGCGCCGCCGGAGATCTCCGCCCACACGGTCTTGGCGGCGTCGAGCGCATCGCGGCTCTGGTCGACGTAGCCGAGCTTCACCGAGTCGCCCACCTTGAGCGCGCCCGCGTCGGGCTCCTCCTGCCCGGTGATCATCCGGAACATGGTCGTCTTGCCCGCGCCGTTCGCGCCGATCACGCCCACGATGCCGCCCCGCGGGAGGCTGAACGTGAGTCCATCGACGAGCAGCCGGTCGCCGTAGCCCTTCACGACCTTGTCGGCCTGCACCACCACCTCCCCCAGCCGAGGCCCGTTGGGGATGATGATCTCGGCGGCGCCTTCCCGTGCCTGCGCGCCCTCCGCGAGGAGGGTCTCGTACGCCTCCAGCCGCGCCTTGGACTTGGCGTGGCGCGCGCGCGGCGCCATGCGCACCCACTCGAGCTCGTGCTCGAGCGTCCGCTGCCGGGCCGACTCCTGCTTCTCCTCGACGGCGAGCCGCTCCTTCTTCTGCTCGAGCCACGACGAGTAGTTGCCCTCCCACGGGATGCCGGCGCCCCGGTCGAGCTCGAGGATCCAGCCCGCCACGTTGTCGAGGAAGTAGCGGTCGTGGGTGATCGCCACCACCGTGCCCGGGTACTCCTTGAGGAAGCGCTCGAGCCAGGCCACGGACTCCGCATCGAGGTGGTTGGTCGGCTCGTCGAGGAGGAGCACGTCGGGCTTGGAGAGAAGCAGCCGGCAGAGCGCCACGCGGCGCCGCTCGCCCCCGGACAGCGTGGCCACGTCTTGCCCGCCCTCGGGCACGCGGAGGGCATCCATCGCGATCTCCACCGTGCGGTCGAGATCCCAGCCGTTGCGCGACTCGATGGCGTCCTGCACCTGCGCCTGCTCCTCGAGCAGCTTCTCCATCTCGTCACCGTCGAGGGGCTCACCCAGCCGCGCGTTGATCTCGTCGAAGCGTGTGAGAAGCCCGCGCACCTCGGCCACCCCCTCCTCGACGTTGCCCCGCACGTCCTTGGCGGGGTCGAGCTCGGGCTCCTGGGGCAGGTAGCCGATCTTCATGTCGGGGGCGCGCCACACCTCGCCGAGGAAGTCCCCGTCCACGCCGGCCATGATGCGGAGCAGCGTCGACTTGCCCGCGCCGTTACTGCCCAGCACGCCGATCTTGGCGCCCGGGTAGAAGGAGAGCCAGATGCCGCGCAAGATCTCGCGCTTGGGCGGGACGATCTTGCGGAGGTCTTTCAACGTGAAGACAAACTGGTGCGCCATGACGGTCCTTTCAGCAGCGGGCGTGCGTGCGGAGGGCTAGCTCTGCGGAGCGAGCGCCGGTGTGGCGAATCCCGTGACGGGCGCCACGGGTTGAATGTCCTCGGGGGCGATCTTCTGCTCGGGATGGTCCACCGCCCAGCAGCTGCGCGGCTGCCCTTCCGCCTCGACGCAGGCGACCATCACCGGCACGCGCATCCCGGCATCCTCCTTGTCCATCTTCGGGCCGCGCGTGTTGGCGACGATCAGGTACGCGACGATGATGGCGACGACGGCCGCGGCGCCGAGGATGGCCATGATGGTGAACGGATCCATCGCTTCCGCTTTTTCCGGCGTGGCGATCGTCACCATGAGCACGACAACCAGCGTGATCGCGACCAGGCGGAGGGCCATCCCAAATGTCGTCATGCGGGGCATCATACCAGCGCGACTTCGGAGACATAAATTTTGCGTGCGGCGGCCGCGTCGTTCAGCGAGCCCAGCGGCGGGCGAAGGCCAGATACGCGCCCAGGGCGCCCAGGAGACCACCGAGGACGATGACGCCGACCGCCATCGCCAGCATCGAGGGATCGAAATCCTCGCCGGCGCCCCAGCCGAGCGGCTCCACGACCAGCAGCGCGGCGAAGAACACGATGAGCGCGGCCACCACCATCAGGAGCCAGCCGAATCCGCGCGCCACGGCGCCCATCCCGTCCTCCTGCCTGCCCGTCGAACGTCGATCCCGGCCGAGCGGCCGGTCGGTTTCTGATGTTACCGCGAGGTCGTGGCGACGGGAACCCCACCCGGGCGCGCGGCCGGCGCCTCGGAACGGAGCGCGCGGGCGAGAAACCGCCCCACCCGCGCCTCGTACTCCGCGCGCGCCGCCTGGTGGAAAGCCACGTGGCCGGCGCCGGGTACCTCCCAGAGCTCCTTCGGGGGCTGGGCGCGCGCGAAGAGGCGCTGGGACTCGGCGCGCGTGGTGTGGCGATCGACTGTCCCGGCGATCACCAGCACCGGTGCCCCGACGCGGTCGATCCCGTCGATCGGGCGGAGCGCGTCGGCGGTCAGGCCGAGGCGAGGCCGGAGCTCCACGGTCAGGAGGGGCGCCAGCGGCAGGCCGAGCTGGCCGAAGCGCAGCGCGAGGCGGTTGTCGACTCGCGCGCCCACGGCGAGAGCGGGGGCGAGCGCATCACGTTCGGCTATCTGGAGAGCCTGGATGCGCGCGCCATCCTGGGCTTTGTCCGCCGCCAGATGCCGGGCGAGCGAGTCGGGGCGATCGGCGTCTCGCTGGGCGGGGCGTCTCTGCTGCTGGGGCCGCAGCCGCTCAGCGTGGGGGCGGTGGTGCTGGAAGCGGTCTACCCCACGCTCGCGGAGGCGATCGAAGAGGAGCACGGTGTAGCCGGCGGCGTGAAGAAAGCGCGCGCGCTCGACCATGTCGAGGCGGCTCCCGCCGATCCCGTGGAGCAGGAGCACCACACCGGCCCCGCGCCGGCCCGGCACGAGCCAGCCGCGCCGCGTGCCGGCGGCCGGGCTGAGGAGGCGCACGGAACGCCCCGGCAGATCACCGGGGAGGTCACCGACCGCGCGCGGCGCGGGCGCCGCCAGCGTTCCCGCCGCCCAGTGGCAGGCGCCCGCGCCCGCGAGCAGAAGCAGCGCGGCGAGGACGAAGAGACGTCCGACTACTTCACCTCGCCCGCGTAGATCTTCATCACGGTGTCGAGGAACTTGAGCGCGCGATCCCGCGGGCGCTGGAAGGAGTTGCGGCCGATGATGGAGCCGAACCCGCCGCCGTCGCGGATGCCGCGGTACTCGGTGAAGAGGGCCTCGTCGTCTTCCTTGGTAGCGCCGCCGGAGAAGATCACGACGCGGCGGCCGTCGAAGGCGGACTGCACGACGTGACGGACGCGCTCCGCAAGGGTGCCGATGGGCACGCCGGCCTTCTCGTACGCCTTCTTGGCCTCGGCCTGCTCGATGTGCTCGGTCGGCGGCTTCACCTTGATGATGTGCGCGCCGAGCTGCGCGGCGATCTGCGCGGCGTACGCGACGACGTCCACCGCGGTCTCCCCCGCCTTCGAGATGTCGCTGCCGCGGGGATAGGACCACACCACCGAGACGAGCCCGTGCGCCTTGGCCTCGAGGATCATCTCGCGGCACTGCTGGTACATGATCTGCGCGGCGGAGGAGCCCGGATAGATCGTGAAGCCGACGGCCACGCAGCCCAGGCGAAGCGCGTCCTTGACCGAGCCGGTCACCGCGGAGAGCGGATCCTTCTCGTCGTGGAGGACGTCGTGGTTGTTCATCTTGAGGATGAGCGGGATCTCGCCCGCGAACTCCGCCGCGCCCGCCTCGATGAAGCCGAGCGGCGCCGCGTAGGCGTTGCAGCCGGCGTCGATGGCGAGCTGGAAGTGATACGACGGATCGTAGCCCGCGGGGTTGACCGCGAACGAGCGCGCGGGCCCGTGCTCGAACCCCTGGTCCACGGGCAGGATCACCATCTTGCCGGTGCCGCCGAGACGGCCGTGGTTCAGCATCCGGGCCAGGTTGGTGCGGGTCCCGGGGCTGTCGCTGGCATACCAGCCGAGGATTTCCTTGACTCGCTTTTCCATGGCGGCCGTCCTTTCCTCGAGAGTGGCGCGGGTGAAGTGCGGCTCAGGTCCGATAGTACGATTCGGCGAGCGTCACGTCGTCGACGCTGCCGATCAAGATCGCGGCGCGCTGGTGATACTCCTTCGCGTCGAGGTCGAGCACCCGCCCCGATCCCGTGCTCGCGCGTCCGCCCGCCTGCTCGGCCACGAAGGCCATGGGGGCGACCTCGTAGAGCAGGCGAAGCTTCGGCTTGGGCTTGGCAGGATCGGTCATGTCCGCGGGGTACATGAAGATGCCGCCGTCGAGCAGCGTCCGGTGCACGTCCGCCACCATTGCCCCTGAGTAGCGCAGGGCGTAGGGGCGGCCGCTCGCCTTGTCGGGCGTGCGCAGATGCTCGACGAAGGCGCGCTGGCCGGGATGCCAGGAGTGGCCATTGCCCTCGTTGATCCCGTAGGTCTTGCCCTTGCGCGGCACCTGCATGGCGGGATGCGTGAGCAGATACTCGCCCTCGTCACGGTCGAGCGTGAAGCCGTGGGTGCCCGAGCCCATCGTGTAGACGAGGAGCGTGGCCGGACCGTAGAGCACGTAACCCGCCGCGAGCTGATTGCTCACGCTGCCGAGCGCGGACGGCGCCGCGGGCGTGTGGCCGCCGGCGGCGCGGACCGAGAAGATGGTCCCGACCGACCCGCCGACGTCGAGGTTCGACGAGCCGTCCACGGGGTCGCACGCCACCACGACCGCGCGCGGACCCGTGCCTTCCGGCATCTCGATGGGCTCGGGCGCTTCTTCGGAGATGTAGGCCGAGCACGAGTGCGAGCGCCGGAGGGCGCGCGCCATCGCCTCGTGGGCCCAGATGTCGAGCGGCTTCTGATCGTCGCCGGAGAAGTTCTTGCCGCCGGTGGTGCCGGTCTCACCGCGCAGCGTTGCGAAGGCCAGCTCGCGCGCGATATCGAGGGACATGTGCGCGATGGCCAAAATCACCTTCACCACGCTCGCCGTGTACTCGGGCGTGGGGCCTTGCTCCTTCGCAAGGTGCTCGGCAAGCGTCACATCTCGAATGCTATAGGACGGACAACCGGGGAGTCAACGGGGCCGCCGCGTTTTCACCCCTGAAAGTGTGACGTCGCCGTCTCGCATACTGCGTGAAAAGAGTCACGGGGGAGGGGCGCTGGGCCGATAATCGCCGCTTGTCCACGGTGCGCCCCCCGGCTTACGATTGGGAGGTCAACCGGTCGCCCAACCTCTTCGCGGTGCGCATGCTGCCCTGGCTGCTCGGCGCGCGCACGAAGGAGGACCCGGTCATGGTGAGCCCCGCCGCGGAGCTGCTCTACCCGATGTTCCAGGACGCCCTCGAAATGTTGGCGCTCACCCGTGGGTGCTTCCTCGAGCACGACCCGGCCTCGCTCAACACCGCCTCGGCCCTGGGCCGAAGCGTCCACAAGCGGGAAAACGAGCTGATGGAGGGCCTCCTCTTGGGCGGGCCACCGGAGACGGAGCCCCTTCGCTTCATCCCCTCCCACCTCGAGCGCATCGGAGACGCCCTGGAAGGGGTGATCCGGACCCTTCGCGAGCGCGAGGACGAGTCCGCCGCCTTCACCGAGCGGGGCATGCGCGAGGTGCGGGAGCTGTTCGACCGCGCCGAGGGCCTGCTCGAATGCGCTCGGGACCTGACCCGCACGGGCAATGGCGTTCTCGCCCGTCACGTGGAGCTCGAGTCGATGCGCTTCCAGGAGGTGGCGAGCGGCTTTGCCCTCGCCCACGAGGAGCGCCTGATCGACGGGGTGTGCCTGCCCCGGGCCTCCAGTGCCTACCTGGCCATTCTCGACGACCTACGGGAAGTGACCCGCCATTGCCGCCAGATCGCCCACCGGGTCGTGGCCAGCCGCGCCGCTCGCGACGGGGCTTCACCCGCCCGCTAAGCCCCCGCCGCGCTCCGGCAGCCAGGCACCGGTTCGGCCCGTCCCTTTTTGGTACGATCCGCCCCGGGAACGCCGGTGCCCCCTGTCGCGTCTTATTGATGAGGAGGGTTCTGACCATGCGTCACAATCCGTTGATCGGCTTTTTGCTGATTGCCGGGCTCCTCTTGGGAGGTGTCGGGTTCCAGCCTGCCGGCGCCGCCCCCAAGGACCGGTGGCCCGCTGATCACTTCTTCAGGGTCGATTCCGAGCCGTTCCGCATGAAGAACGGCCAGCTCGGGATCTGGGGCTATGTCAACAGCCTCACCTATCAGAACGCTCGGGTCGGGCTCGAGGTCGAGGGCCTGGACGCCCAGGGCAATGTGCTGGGGTACCAGGCGGTCCGGGTGGACACCGTGGTGCCCGTGCGCAACCGGGCCTACTTCGAGGCGCCCGTGGTCATCCCGGGCGCGGTCACGGCCAAGGCCTACATCCTCTGGTACGACTGGGTCGGAGAGACTCGCGGCGACTTCATGCGGTTCAACAAGTGAAGCGTCGCGCGCTGCTCGCGCTCGCGGTGGCTCCGCTCCTGCCGGGCTTCACCCGCCCGGCCGGAGCGCAGAGCATTCACCCCGGTAACTGGCAGCAGTACTTCCGCATCGAGTCCGAGGCCGGCAAGGACAAGAAGGGCCGGGACACCGTCTCCGGCTACATCTACAACATGCGCGGGCAGAGCAACGCGTCCGTGCGCCTGCTGATCGAGTCGCTCAATGCCGGCGGCCAGCCCATCGCTTCGCAGATCTTCTACGTGGACGACGTGGTGCCCATCTTCAACCGTACCTATTTCGAGATGCGGCCGAAGACACCCGGCGCCAGCTACCGCGTCAGCATTCATTCCGGCGACTGGACCCGCGCCGTCGGCGGGATCTGATCGCTGGCCTTCACCGCCCCGTGCGTCCCACCCGTCGCGCCTTCCTGGCCTCCGGTCTTCCGCTCGGCGCCGCGCTCGTCCTGGCGGCGCGGCCGGCCGTCGTCACCGCGCAGAGCGTGACCGCGGCGACCGCGCCCCGCTACTTCCGCGTCGAGGCCCAGCCGGGCACGGATCGCAAGGGCCGCCCCATCGTGTGGGGCTACGTGTATCTCCACACCAAGGGCCAAGGCAGCGCGCGCGTGCGCCTGCTCGTGGAGAGCCTCGACGGCGCGGGCCAGCCCGTGGCGAGCGAGATCGCCTACGTGGACAACGACGTGCTCCTCTACAACCGCACCTACTTCGAGATGCGCCCGCACAAGCCGGCCGCCGCCTATCGCGTCAGCGTCTACTCCGCCGACTGGACCAAACAGGGGGGTCTATGAGCCGCCGCGCCTTTCTGCGCACCGCCATGCTCCTGCCCGTGGTCGGCTGGGTCCGTCCCGCGCGCGCCCAGAGCATCACGCCCCAGACCGCGCCCCGCTACTTCACCATCGAGTCCGCGCCGGGCGCGGACCGCAAGGGGCGGCCGACGGTCTCCGGCTATATCTATTTGAACTCCACCGGGCAGGGCGCCGCGCGCGTGCGCCTGCTCGTGGAGACGCTCGATGGCAGCGGCCAGGCCGTGGCCAGCACCATCGCTTATGTCGACACCGACGTGCAGGTCGGCGGCCGCACCTATTTCGAGGCGCGGCCGAAGACCCCCGGCGCCACCTACCGCGTCTCCATCTACTCCGGCGACTGGCTCCGGACCGGCGGCGGCTTCTAGCGTCATGCCGGACCGCGCGTGTCCCGCCGCCACAGGAGGAAGGCCGATGGCTCTCAATCACCTGAGTCGCCGCGTCCTGCTCGCGCTCGCATCCGTCGCGATGCTCGTCTCGATGGCATCGATCGCCGCGCCCACGCGGCCCGCCCATGCCCAGGCCGTCACCGCCCAGAACGCCGACCGCTTTTTCCGCCTGGAGTACGCGCCCGGCACGGACCGGCGCGGCCGGCCCGTCGTCTCCGGCTACGCCTATCTCAACGCCACCGGCCAGGGCGCAGCGCGCGTGCGCCTCCTCGTGGAGACGCTCGATCCCGCCGGCCGGCCCGTGGCGAGCCAGATCGCCTACGTCGACGAAGACATCGTCCTCGGCGCGCGCAACTACTTCGAGGTGCGCCCGGCGACACCGGGCGCCGCCTATCGCGTGTCCGTTCACTCCGCGGACTGGGTCAAGGCCGGTGGCGGCAGCGGCATGTAGCGGGTGGGCCCGGCACGCGCTCCGCGCCGGCCTCGCCGCGTTTCTTCTCGCGGGCTGCGCCGCGGGCGGCCTCGGCGCCGGCTTCACCGCCACCGGCCCCACCATCCGCGATGGCTCGAGCGGCTACGTCGTCGAGACCACGCCCGGCAAGGACGCGCAGGGGCGCGCCATGGTCTCGGGCTACGTCTACGGCCGCGGCGGCCGCCCGCGCGTGCTCCTGGAGAGCCTGGACGCCAACGGGAGCCCCATCGCCCAGCAGCTCGTCTACGTGGACCAGGACATGAGCGCGGGCCACGCCTACTTCGAGGTGCGCCCGAATACCCCCGGGGTGAGCTACCGGGGCCGGGTGCAGTCGGTGCAGTCGCTGTTCAACGGGGCGCCGTAGGTCCTTCGGTCTCATCGCTCGCGCAGCGCTTCATACGTGCGCTTGAGTAGCGGGCTCAAGAAGAATTCGACGACGCGCCGCCGGCCGAGCTGAATCTCGGCGGCGATCGCCATCCCCGGAACGAGTCGGACTGGGCTCCCATCCACGTCAACGGCGGTGCGCAGGATCTCGACGCGCGCCATGTACAACAGTCCCCCGTTTTCCTTGGTGACGGCATCCGGCGAGACGGAAAGGACCGTGCCCGGAACGGTCCCGTAGCGCGTGAACGGGAAACTCTCGACCTTCAGCTCGGCCGTCTGACCCGCCTGGACAAAACCCACGTCCTTGTTCTCGATCCATACTTCACCCTCGAGCTTGCCGTGGATCGGCACCACGACCATGAGCTGCTGCCCGGCCGTCACGACCGCCCCCACGGTATGAATCAGGCTCTGCTGGACGATCCCGTCAGCGGGCGCCAGTATCTTCTGGACGTCTCGCCGTCGGGTCGCTTTCACCACCTCCTGCGTGAGCGAAGCCGCGCGACTGTGCCAGCCTGCAAGCTCGGCCAATCGCGCGCTCCGAAACTCGGATTCGATGACATCGTAGTGAGCCTCGGCCTCCGCGAGCGCGGCCTCCTCCTGCTCGAGCCGTCGCCGCTCCATCGCAAGCTCCTGAACCTTGTCGATTCGGCGCTCCTCCACCTCCAGGAATTGCAGCGTCGCGATGAACTGCCCCTCGAGGAGCGTGCGGAAGGCGTCAGCACGCTGGGTCTGAATCGCCACGACACTCTCCAGTCGCTCCACATTGGTCTCGGCCACCGCCACCGCCGCCGACCGTTGTTGAATGGTGAGTGCCGCTGCTTCCAGCCGGCGGCGATACTCGGCCCGCTGGTCCTCGAGCAGCCGTTGTTGAAGAGCGAGGTCGCCGGCGGCGGCCCCGCGCTGGGCGGTGATCCGAGGCGCATCGGTGAGCAACGCCTCGAGCCGCGCCACGTGGAGGTTGGCCTGGGCGAGCTCTTGGACCAACCGCGACTCATCGGCATCGCTCACGGTCGAATCCAGCTCCAGGAGGACTTGTCCCTCGCGTACCGAGGAATCGTCGCGCGCTCCAAGCCGTCGGACGATGCCCGGCTCAGCGGCCTGCACGACCTGCACGCGCGCGTGTGGGACGATCCGGCCGCGAGCCACGGCGACGACGTCGAGCGTCCCCACGCAGGCCCAGGCCACGGCGACTATGAAGATGAGCGCGATTGAGAGGGCGAGGACGATGGCCGGCCGGGATGGGGGGGAGTCACGCTCGCCCACCCCAGGCGGCAGAAACTCGAGATCCACTCGGCGGGACACGGCCGGTCAACCCGGGTGCGAACCAGATCGCAACGGCACGATGCCACCGACTCCCCGCTGCTGCTCGCGGTCGACGCGGGCCAGATAGCCGCCTCCGGCGAAGAGGTCCGCCGGCTTCCCTTGCTCCAGGATGCGTCCGCCGTCGATAGCCATGATTCGATCGGCGCGCCGAACCAGAGTGAGGCGATGCGTGATGATGATCACCGTACGACCCGAGCAGATGGCGGCCAGATTTTGGTCAATCAGCCGCTCCGACTCATAGTCCAGGGCGCTGGTGGCCTCGTCGAGGAGGAGTACCGCGGGGCGTCTCACCAGCGCGCGAGCCAGGCCGATGCGCTGGCGCTGACCGCCAGAAAGAAACACCCCATGCTCGCCGACCGACGCTTCGTAACGCCCCGGCAGCGTGCTGATGAACTCGTGCGCACCGGCGAGACGCGCGGCCGCCATCACTGCGTCCATCGGCAGGCCCGGGTCGGCCCAGGCGATATTCTCCCGGATCGAGCCGCTGAACAGAGTCGTCTCCTGCGGCACGACGGCGATGTGCCGGCGAAGCCAGCCGGGGTCGATCATGGCGATGTCGGCCCCATCGACGAGCACGCGTCCCCGCTGCGGAACATAGAGCCGCGCTAATAGCTTGGCGAGTGTGCTCTTGCCCGAACCCGACGGACCGACAATTCCGATCACCTCTCCGGGCGCGATCGAGAAGGAGATGTCGCGAAGCACTTCGGCCCCGCCCGGGCGGTAAGCGAAACCGACCGACTCGAACTCGATCCGCCCCTTCATTCCGGAAGCCGGCGATGCAGAGGGCACCGCGGGCATTTCCGTAGGAGCCTCGAGAAGATCTGCCAGCCGAGCGATCGCCACGGACGCCTGCTGGAACTCCTGCCACAGCTGAAACAGGCGCTGCACCGGTGCAGTGATGCGTCCGGCCAGCATGTTGAACGCGATCAGCTCCCCCACCGTGAGGTCTCCGGCCATGACGGCCTTCGCACCGACCCAGAGAATGGCGAGCGCGACCAGCTTGCCAAGGCCCGAGGCGAGCTGCCCCGCAATCTGCGCGAGCTGACCGACTCGGAACCCCGATCGCACCAGCGCCGCGAGCCGCTCATCCCAACGGCGCTCGAGCAGGGGCTCGACGGCGGTCGCCTTGACCGTCTCGATCCCGCGCACCATCTCCACCAAGAACGCGTGAGCTTCCGCGCCGCGTTGCGCGCGGTCATCCAGGGCGCGATAGAGGAGCGGCGTGATGAACAGAGACAGCGCAGCGTACAACGGCACCGCGGCGATAACGATGGCGGTGAGCGGAATGCTGTACAGGAGCATGACTCCGAAGAACACGACGGTCATGAGCACGTCCACGATCGCCGTCAGGGGAGGGCCCGTGAGAAACTGCCGGACCGCCTCCAGCTCGCGGATTCGAGCGACCGTATCGCCGGTGCGTCGCGTTTCGAAATACCCTAGCGGCAGGGCAATGGCGTGGCGGAACACTCGCATTCCCAGCTCGATGTCGATCCGATTCGCCGTGTGAGCGAACAGGTACGTTCGCAGACCCCCGAGCACCCCGTCGAACACGATCATCGCCAGGAGCCCCATGGCCACGACGTCGAGGGTGCCGACACCACGGTGCACCAGGACCTTGTCGATAACCACCTGCGTGGAGAGCGGCGTGAGGAGCGCGAACACCTGGAGGATCAGCGACGCCGCAAGCACGTGAGCAAGCTGAACCCGATAGCGGATGATGAAGGGGAGGAACCAGCGGAAGCCGAATCTCCCGCGGGCAGATTCGGCGGGTCGGCGCGGCGCGAGCAGCACGATCCGACCACCCCACCGGGCTTCGAGGTCGGATCGGGTGACGATGCGCACCCCCATCACACCGGGCTCCTGAATGAGTGCGCGGGCACCGTCCGCCCGCACCAGGATGAGATAGGCCCCGGCCCGATCCACGAGCAGCGCCGGCAAGGGAACCTGGCTGAGGCGGCGCCAGGCGCGCGACACCTCGCGAGCCTTGAGCCCGAGATGTTGCGCCGCCTGGCGTATCAAGGCCGGCGATACGGCGCTTTCCACGCCACCGTAGCGCCGATCCAGATCCGCAGGATCCGCCGGCAGCCCGTGATAACGCGCGATGATGCACAACGCGAGCAGCCCCGGGCTCAAGTCGGACCTCTGGCGTTGGGCCGATGCCATGCCCATTCGCTCGGCACCCACCGCGGCGCGACTACGTGCCGGAGGTGACTGGCTGCCAGTACGCAGCCAGAATCGCCTCGACCTCAGCGGGACGCTCGACTGCAGCCGCCGCCCAGCTGAGCCCGGTGGTCGCCGTATAGGCGGCCATCGCCTGGATCAGCTGGTCTACCCGGTTCGCCATGAGCACACGACCATCGCTCGAGCGCAGATTCTCGACCTGAAATGCCGACCCGAGGTACCAGTCTTGGACAATGACGCCGTCACTCGTGCTGCCGATGGCCAGGCGCAAGTCGTTGGCGCTACGGCTCAGCACCACATCGATGGCACGAATACCGGTGGCGGTGCCAAGCAGCAAAGAGTCCATGTTCCCCGAGGTGGGATCGTTCTCGATGATTCGATCCGTGCCGTCGCCGCGCTCGTAGAGGTAGTTGTCGTTCCCGGCACCGCCCATCAGCCGGTCGGCCCCGCCCGCGCCCGTGATCCAGTTGCTTGCGGTGTTGCCAATGATCGAGTTGTCGAGCCCATTGCCGGTGAGCTTCGCGCCTCCCGAGGCAGTCAGGACAAGGTTTTCGACGTTGGCAGCGAGGGTATACGAGGGGTTCGAGGTCTTGATCGTATCCGTCCCCTCACCGACGAGCTCCACGACAACGTCGTTCGTCAGGTCCATGATGTACGTGTCATCGCCTGCGCCGCCGCGAAGCGTATCCGAGCCGGCCCCGCCAGACAGGACATTGGCCGCGCTGTTGCCGACGAGCACGTTGTTTTGGGTATTCCCGGTTGCATCGATCGCCGCGTTGCCCGTGAGGGTGACGTTCTCCACGTTTGCTCCGAGGATATGGCTTACAGAGCTCAGCACTGTGTCCGTGCCTTGACTTGACGTCTCGGTCACCTTGTCGCCGGACGAATCCACCACGTACGTGTCGCTGCCGGCGCCGCCCGTCATCGTGTCCGCTCCGGCCCCGCCATCGAGAATATTCGCCGCGCTGTTGCCGATGAGCGTATTTGCAAGTCCATTTCCGGTGGCATTGAGGGCCGCAGTGCCAGTCAGGGTAAGGTTCTCCAGGTTGCTCCCGAGGACGTAGCTGATCGAGCTCAGGACGGTGTCGAGCCCTGCATTGGAAGCCTCCGACACCACGTCCCCGGCATTGTCGACGACGTAGATATCATTCCCCAGCCCGCCCTGCAGAGCGTCGGCGCCAGTGCCCCCATCGAGCCGGTCGTCGCCTCCCCACCCAATCAACGCGTCATTCCCGCCGAAACCGGAGAGGTTGTCCGCGGTGGCGTAGCCGTTCAGCACGTCGGCCCCTGGGCCGCCCCGTAGCACCATCTGCTTCAACGTGTCGATATCCCAGGTCGTGCCGTCTGCGAACTCGACGCGCTGCACCTGATAGTCGTACCCGAAGCCTTCGTTGAACCACCAGTAGAGTCGCAACTCCCCCGCGCTTCCATTGACTCGCATGACGAGATCGTTTGCATCTCGCGTCACCTGGACGGCCGAGGCAGCGATGCTGCCGTCCATCCGAACCGTATCCGTACTCGGAAACGCCCAGTCGTTGTCCTTCACGATCGTCTGCCCCGAACCGGGTGCGAACACGTAGATGTCATTGCCTCGGCCGCCGTCCAGCGTGTCGATACCCGAGCTGCTGTAAAGCAGGTCATCATCGTCGCCGCCGAGCAGCGAGTCATCCCCGCTCCCCCCGATCAGCACGTCCTTCCCCGGATCACCGTTCAGCGTGTCATTCCCGGCCCCGCCATCGAGCCGGTCGTCGCCGATGGTGCCGTACAGGAGATCGTTGCCCGCCCCTCCGACGAGATGATCGTCACCCTCATCGCCAAACAGCGTGTCTGCTCCACCGTCCCCGTAGAGGAGGTCGGCGTTCGCGCCCCCATGGAGGAGGTCATCACCATCGCCACCACGGATGGCATCGGCCTCCTTAGCGCCGGTCAGGGAGTCGGCCGACCCTGAGCCCAGCATGACGGTCTTCCCCGCAGAGTCCATGAGCCAGGGCAGATCACCGACTTGGCCAGCGTAGCGATCCCTGAACGCCTCGTAGCCTACGGCGTCCTCGTCGTCGAACGCCCTGATCGAGCGAGCAAATTCAGAGAGCAACAGCCTCGCCCGCGCGGGATCCGAGGCGAGGAGCGTCGCGAGATCGTTGCCGGCCGTCGTGAGGTCACCGCGGGTAATCTTCGCCACGGGGTCCCATTGGTATGTGATGCGGTCGTAGTAGGGTTTGAGATGTGTCTGGACCATGAGCTCCGCGTAGACCATCTCTTGGACTTCGAAATACGCCTCCAGCAGCATGGGGCCCGCAGATTCCGCAGGGTTCCGACCCCATCCGCCGACGAAGGGTTGACCCGAGAACGCCTCGAGCACGGCGAGACGGCGGGCGTCAATGACGGGCCCCCGGCTAGTCGGATCGATCGTCGCGCTTCCGGTCCACTGGAACAGGATCTGTTCCACCGTGGCGGTGCGTGCAGCGGGGTCGGATTGGGTGATGAAGGCGCGGACCAGCGCCTCGAGAGGGCCAGACGGGTCGCGCACGATGGCCTGACTCAGATCGCGCACCGTCCCGTATCCTACGGCGTCCGGAAGCTCTGCTATTGAGCTGGGCACGGGAAGCGACTCGGTCGCCACCGTATCCTCAGGCCTCGAATCAAACCACACGTCGGCGCTGGCGCCCTGGGTGCCATCCGTCCGTTGAAACGTCCCGATCTGAAGGCGAGCATTGCCCTGCCCATCCACACCCGTGCTGTCCAGGTACGAAGTCGAGAGAGACCGCACGCCGGAATCGGCCAAGCTCTGGAGCTCCCCCGGTGTGCTGACGCCGTCACCATCCACGTCCTGCCAGACGCGCAGGCTCGCGAATGCCGGATCAGTGGCATCAACCTTACCGTCACCATTCACGTCCAAGTCGCCAAGCGCCTGAAATCCGTTGGCCGCCTCAACTCC
>Ga0207428_10003137_pt1 | contig 16202 bp, 14 predicted proteins | sample RhiMethybrSRZTD1_FD_187600 | JGI IMG/M metagenome (GOLD analysis project Ga0207428, IMG submission 187600) | Populus rhizosphere microbial communities from Tennessee, USA - Rhizosphere MetaG P. TD hybrid SRZTD1 (SPAdes) (version 3) | ecosystem: Host-associated > Plants > Roots > Rhizosphere >...
TCCTCGGGATCGATCACACCGCGATCGTCGTGAACGACACCGAGGTCAGCCTCGCCTTCTATCGCGACCTGCTGGGCTTGCGCGTCGCCGGGGAGAGCACCAACTACGGTCCAGAGCAGGAGCGTCTCAATAACGTGTTCGAAGCGCGGCTGCACATCACGGGCCTGCGGGCGTCCGCCGGACCTGGGATCGAGTTCCTGGAATACGTGACGCCGCGTAACGGCCGGGCGGCAATCGGCATCCAAAGCAATGACCTCGCACACTGGGAAACGACCGTGACCTCGACCGACACCCAACGAGCATTCGACCGACTCCTGGCTGGCCGGGTGCTGCTGGTCTCGCCCTCGGTCGCCACGTTCAAGAGCGAGGCGCTCATGCGCAAGGCAGTGCTCGTGCGCGACCCGGATGCACATGCCGTAAAGGTGGTCCAGCCATGACGGCCGAAGAACGACGTCTCGAAGAGTCGCGCGCGCGACGCGTCCACTGGAAACGCTGGGGGCCCTATCTCAGCGAACGCGCCTGGGGAACCGTGCGCGAGGATTACAGCGCCAACGGCACCGCGTGGGAGTACTTCTCGCACGATCAGGCTCGCTCGCGGGCGTATCGCTGGAACGAGGACGGCATCGCGGGCATCAGCGATCGGAAGCAGACGGTGTGCTTCGCGCTGGCGCTGTGGAACGAACAGGACCCGATTCTGAAGGAGCGTCTGTTCGGCCTGACCGGCAACGAGGGCAATCACGGCGAGGACGTGAAGGAGTACTACTTCTATCTCGACAGCACGCCGACGCACTCGTACATGAAGTACCTCTACAAGTACCCGCAGCGGGCCTTTCCCTACGGGCAGCTCGTCGAGGTCAATCGCAGCCGAGGCAAGCAGGATCCGGAATTCGAGCTCGCCGACACGGGCGTCTTCGACGACAACCGCTACTTCGACGTGTTCGTCGAGTACGCCAAGGCGAGCAGCGAAGACATCCTGATCAAGATCACGGCGGTCAATCGCGGCGCCGTCTCGGCGCCGCTGCATCTGCTGCCGACGATCTGGTTCCGCAACACGTGGTCGTGGTCGCAGGACGCCGAGCGTCCCGTGCTACGGAAGCTCGATGGCGATCGTGCCGCGATCGCGCTCGAGCATCCGGACGCGGGACGCCGAACGCTGCGCGCCGACGGTGCGCCCGCTCTGCTCTTCACCGAGAACGAGACGAACGCCCGCCGTTTGTTCGGCGTCGAGAACAGTTCGCCGTTCGTGAAGGATGGCATCAACGACTTCGTCGTGAATGGTGCCGAGGGCACGGTGAACCCGATACACACGGGCACCAAAGCGGCGTGTCACTATCGCGCCACCGTGGCACCTGGAACAGCGATGGTCATTCGCCTCCGGTTGACCCCCGACCAGACCGGTGACCGGACACCCGTGGGCGCGGATTTCGACGAGGTGTTCGCGGCGCGGCTGCGCGAGACTGACGACTTCTACAACACGGTCATTCCTGCCGGCGCGTCAGACGATGCGCGCAATGTCATGCGGCAGGCGTTCGGCGGCTTGCTCTGGTCCAAGCAGTTCTACCACTACGTCGTCGCCGACTGGTTGAAGGGCGATCCAACGCAGCCGCCACCACCCGAGGGACGTCGCTACGGCCGCAACTCACAGTGGCCGCAGCTCTATAACGCCGACGTCATCTCGATGCCGGACAAGTGGGAATACCCGTGGTACGCCGCCTGGGATCTCGCGTTCCACTGCGTGCCGCTCGCGCTCGTCGACTCCGAGTTCGCCAAGGAGCAGCTGCTCCTGCTGCTGCGCGAGTGGTACATGCATCCCAACGGACAGCTGCCGGCGTACGAGTGGGCGTTCGGCGATGTGAATCCGCCGGTGCACGCCTGGGCGGCGTGGCGCGTCTACAAGATCGAGAAGCGCCGGCGCGGCGTCGGCGATCGGCAGTTCCTCGAGCGCGTGTTCCACAAGCTGCTGTTGAACTTCACCTGGTGGGTCAACCGCAAGGACGCCGAGGGCATGAACATCTTCCAGGGTGGCTTTCTCGGCCTCGACAACATCGGGTGCTTCGATCGCAGCGCGCCGCTTCCGAGTGGAGGGCATCTCGAGCAGTCGGATGGCACGAGCTGGATGGGGATGTACACCCTCAACATGCTGGCGATCGCGATGGAGCTGGCGCGTGAGGACCCGACGTACGAGGACGTGGCGAGCAAGTTCTGGGAGCACTTCCTCTACATCGCTGGGGCGATGAACAACCTCGGCCGCGACGGCATCTCGCTGTGGGACGACGCCGACGGCTTCTACTACGATGTGCTGCACCTCGGAAACGGCGAGCATTTCGCGCTGCGAGCCCGCTCGATGGTTGGCCTGATTCCGCTGTTCGCCGTGGAAACGCTCGAGCCCGAGGTGATCGCGAAGCTCCCCGGATTCGCCCGGCGACTCGAGTGGTTCATCGATCACCGGCCGGACCTGACGAAAAACGTGGCGTGCATGCGCACCCGCGGACACGCCGAACGGCGACTCTTGTCGATCGTGACGCCGGATCAGCTGCGCCGCGTCCTCCAGGTGATGCTCGATGAGCGCGAGTTCCTGTCGCCGTACGGCATCCGCGCGTTGTCGCGGGTCCATCAGGATCGTCCGTACGCGATCGCGCTCGACGGCAGCCTCCACAGCGTCGACTACCAGCCGGGTGAATCGACCACCAGCCTGTTCGGCGGCAACTCGAATTGGCGCGGACCCATCTGGTTCCCAGTGAACTTCCTGATTGTCGAGTCGCTGCAGCGCTTCCATCACTACCTCGGCCCCGACTTCAAGGTGGAGTGTCCGACCGGCTCCGGACACTGGATGACACTGGCTGACGTCGCTGCCGAGATCTCGCGCCGCCTGACGCACGTCTTCATGCGGGATGAGCACGGGCGGCGTCCCGTCCACGGCGAGAACGAACGGTTCCAGCGCGATCCGCACTGGCGTGACCTGATCCTGTTTTACGAGTATTTCCACGGCGACAACGGCCGCGGCGTTGGCGCCAGCCATCAAACCGGGTGGACTGGCCTGGTCGCGAAGCTCTTGCAGCAGAGCGGGGAGGAAGATCACCGCAGGGGCCGCCTTCAGGCGGCCCAGGAAGACCCGGACCTCCAGCTCGAACCTGCTTAACATCGGAGCACATGATGAAAGCCCTCGCGGTATTCCCAGGTCGTCCCAAGACGCTGCATCTCGAGGAGCTCGAGAAGCCGTCACTCGACAGCATCCCGAACGGACGCGGCGTGCTCGTGCGCGTGCTGCGCGTCGGCGTCGACGGCACCGACAAGGAGATCAATGCCGCCGAATACGGCGCCGCGCCGCCCGGCTACGACTTCCTGGTCATCGGCCACGAAGGCTTCGGCCAGGTCGAAGCGGTCGGCCCGGAGGTCACCGAGCTCAAACCGGGCGACTTCGTCGTCGCGACCGTGCGACGCCCCGGCGGCAGCATCTACGACCGCATCGGCACGTCGGACATGACGACCGACGATGTCTACTTCGAGCGCGGGATCAACCTGCGTCACGGCTACCTGACCGAGTACTACGTCGACGATGCCGACTTCATCGTCAAGGTGCCACAGGGACTGCGCGAAGTCGGTGTGTTGCTCGAGCCGATGACGGTCGTCGAGAAAGGCATCACGCAGGCGTATGAGATTCAACGCCGGCTGCGCGTGTGGCGGCCGAAGCGGGCCGCGGTGACTGGTGCCGGGACGATCGGCCTGCTCGCGGCGCTCGTGTTGCGCCTGCGCGGCCTCGAGGTCACCGTGTTTGGCCAGCGGCCGGCGCCATATCGCAACTCCGACCTTCTTCAGGAACTCGACGCACGGTATCTCTCGACGAAGGCGACCTCGGTCGTGGATGGCGCGGCCCAGTACGGCCCGTTCGATCTGATCTTCGAGGCCACCGGCTATTCGCCGATCGTGTTCGAGGCGATGCAGGCGCTCGGCAAGAACGGTGTGCTCGTGCTCTCGAGCGTCACCGGCGGCGATCGACGCGTCGAAGTGCCGTCCGACATGATCAACCTCGACTTCGTGCTCGGGAACAAAGTGATGGTCGGAACCGTGAACGCGAACCGTGAGTACTTCGAGCGCGGCGTGCAGGACATGGCGTCGGCCGAAGCCGAATACGCGGGCTGGCTGGGCCAGCTGCTGACCCATCCGATCAAGGGCCTCGGGAACTACGAGCAGCTGCTCGACACGCTGACGAAGGCGAAAGATGCAATCAAGGTGTATTGTGAAGTGGCGCCCATGCCCCCCGCCCGAGAGCGCGTTCAGGAACTGGCGCTACATGACCTGTCAGCAGCTCATTGACTTCATCGCGCGCTATCGCGACGACGACCTGACACCGGACGAACGCGCCGCGTTCGAACAGCATCTGGCGATCTGCCCGTCGTGCACGGCGTACCTGAAGACGTATGAGCAGACGATTCTGCTGGCGAAGGCATCGGCCGACGAGCCTGTTCCACCGGACGTGCCCGAGTCGCTGGTGAAGGCGATCCTCGCGGCGCAATCCAAGCGGCCCTCCTAGTGGAAGGCCCCAGGCGGGCTGCATGTGCGACTCTGCAGCAAATATAGCTGACATTCGTGAGGTCTTTGCCGCCGGCTCGCCGCGTGACGGGTCGAGCGTGGAATGACAACTCGCGCTGTACGCGAGGCCTGTAGCCGCGGCACTCGGTGATAGGCTCTCGGTGAGCACCTCTCGCCGCATCCATTGCCAGGAGGCCACGCATGTCAGCGGATCGCTACCTCAAAGTCATCCTCACCGTGATTGCGCTCGAGCTCGGGTGGATCGCGGTCAAGGACATCGGCACCGTATCGGCCCAACGAGGCGAACCGGCGCCGACCCCCGTGGTGTTGCGCGGCATCAACCTGACGAGACAGGAAGTACTGCCGGTCACGCTCACGGGCAATAACGCCGTCGTGCCGGTCATCTCCGGGCGTCCGTTGCAGATGGAGCAGCCGATCATCATCCAGGCGGACCGGCCGATTCCGGTCGAAGCGCTTCGGCCGTTGTTGATTCAGTCAGTGCCAGCTGCCGCAGCTCCCCGGCCCGGACCTGGCCAATAGGCGCTCGTGAGTACGGCGCCGGCGGCCGTCAATGGATCACGGTCTCGATGTGTGACTTCATTCGGCCGACGACTCTTTCCCAGGTGAACTCGAGCGCGCGGACGCGGCCGCGATCCCCCATCCGTCGGAGCCGATCGGGGTCGCTCAAGAACTGGAGCAGCTTCGCAGTGAGGTCGTCGATATTCCCGCACTCGACGAGACCGCCCGTCTCACCCTCGAGCACTGTCTCCTTCAGCCCCCAGTCGTTCGTCACAACGCACGGTAATTGGTGAATCATCGCCTCCAATGGGGCGACCCCGAAGGGCTCGTAGCGTGATGGCATCACGAACAGCGACGACTCGCGGAACAGACGGTCGAGCGTGGCGACGTCGTGCGCGTCCCACTTGCGAAGGAAGCCGTGATATTGAACGCCGGCCGTCAACTCCGGTGGAATCTGAAGTCCATTGGGCCCGACGATGTGCAGCTGCGCATCGGGCAGGCGGTCGCGGACGTTCTTGAACGCCCGCAACACTTCCCAGCCGCCCTTGCGCTCGAAGTCGACGCCGATGAAGAGCACGTGCCGGCGCGAGTAATCCTTGTTCGGCAAGTACTCGGGCAATCGTTCGAGGTTCATCCCGGCCCCAACCGCTTTCACACGCTCGGGGGGGACGTCGAAGTCGTCGATGAACGATTGTCGCAGGTCCTCGCTCATCGTGAAGATCGTCGTGAGCCCGTGGTAGACCCGGCGCTCGAACGCGAGCCCGCGCTCGACGGCTTTCGGTCGAAGCCCTTTCACCGCATATGGACTGCGATTCATGTACGCCATGTTGCCGTCGTGATACGAGAAGCAGGGGCGTCCGTTGACGGCCAGACTGGGCGCATCGAACATCGCGCCGATCTGCAGAAACGGGTGCTCGAAGTCATCGGGCCGAAGTTGTCGCGAGACTTCGCGAGTCAGCGCCTGGCGATAGCGCGGGTCCGTGTAATAGGCGGTCTGCCATCGGCGTCGGTTCGGCGAGAAGTTGAGCGCCATGAACGTGGCTCGGCTGGCCCGCGAGAGATCCGCACCGATGGCGCGATGCAGGATTCCCTGGCGCTCGCATTCCGTGAAGAAGAAATAGCTCAACCCTGACCAGGACCGGCGATCGAACGGCTTTTCGCCGACCAACCCGCTGCCGATGATCCCGACGACCTTCTGCTGCACGTGCGAATGAGGCATAAACGCGCCGACTCCAACGGGCACGGTGAGACGCCCGTCATCCGGGAGAGAAACCGATCGTATGCGGCGGCGAGGGAGGGGTCGATAGGGTAACGACCGGAGGGCTGGCGCCAGGCCTCAGGCCTCAGGCCTCAGGGCCCAGAGTCCTGGCGCCTTCTCAAGACAGCAGCTTGCGGTAGCACGCCTCGTAGAGTGGGACGACCCGCTCGACCGAAAAATGCTCGCGCACACGGCGACAGGCGGCTTGCGCAACCGCGGCGTGGCGGTCCCGATCCTCGAGAATGGAGATGGCGCTCTCGGCCATCTCGTCCTCAGCGTCGAGCGGGTGCAGGAATCCGGTGACACCGTGCTCGATGACCTCCGGCAGGCCGCCAACCGCCGACGCGACAACCGGGACCTCGCACGCCATCGCCTCGAGTGCGGCCAGCCCGAAGCTCTCTTGTGCCGACGGCAGCAGGAACAGATCGGCGATCGACAACAGCGGCACGACCTCTTCCTGGGCGCCGACCGCATGAACGAGCCCTTCGATTCCGAGCTTGCGGACCCGGCGCTGCGCAATTGGAAGGTCGGGACCGTCACCCACGAGCAGCAGCCGCGCCGGGATTTGCGCTCTGATTCGATCGAAGATGTCGATCACCACTTCGACCCGCTTCACGGGACGGAAGTTGGAGACATGGATGACGATGCGCGTCCGCTCGTCGCCCCCGGCGAAGTGCTTGCGAAGATCCGGCCTCGGCCGTCGCTTGTGAATCGCGATATCCAGGAAGTTGGGAATGACGGCGATCTCGCGTGTTACGCCGAGCTCGGCGTACGTCGACGCGCGCAGGCTGTTCGAGACGGCGGTCACGGCGTCCGACTGCTCGATCGAAAACGCCACGATGCGCGAATACGACGGATCGTTCCCGATCAACGTGATGTCGGTCCCATGCAGCGTCGTCATGACCTTTGGCGCGCGGCCGGAGGCCGACAACACCTGCCGCGACAGAAACGCCGCCGTCGCATGCGGCACGGCGTAGTGCGCGTGGATGATGTCGAGATTCGATTCCCTCGCCACCTGCACGATCCGGTTCGCCAGCGACAGTAAATACTGCGGCTCGCGAAACAGCGGATACGTCGGCGTCGCCACCTGGTGGAAGAACAGGCCCTCCTGGAAATCGCCGAGACGGAACGGCGTCTCAGTGCTGATGAAGTGCGCCTGGTGGCCGCGCAGCGCGAGCGCTTTTCCGAGCTCGGTTGCCACGACACCACTGCCGCCGACCGACGCGTAACAGACGATGCCGATGTTCAACGCAGACCCTGACGAACGTGAAGCTGGTAATTCAAAATGCAAAATGCAAAATGCAAAAGACGACGTCCCGCGCGAGACTCGCACCGCTTTTGCATTTTGAATTTTGCATTTTGCATTACAAGTCTCTACGCGAGTAAGTGAGGACGGACGACGGGCTGCTTCACGACAATGCCTTCGGCGAAGGCAACGCCGACGAGCGCGCCGAATTGCGCGTCGCGGCTCTCGATCAGTTGGCGAAACGTGGACGCGGTGAGCCGCGTGGCAACGGCACCTGGCTGCGACGGTTGAAACTGACTCACGTGACAGGCCAACGCTTGTCGTTTCGTCTCGTAATGCTCGCTGACGTCCACGACGAATGAGGGGGCCGCGGCGTCGTTGATGAAGTAATAACAGATCGACTCCGCCTTCCAGGCGTCGCCTTCGGCTGGATAGCGGCGAAGTCCGGCGCTGAAGACGCTTTCGGTGAGCAGCTGGCTCGCCGCGACGTGGTCGGGATGCCGATCGGACCAGTACGGCAGGGCCACGACCGTGGGCTTGGCACGACGGATCAAGCCGGCGACGGCGCGCACGTGGCCGGCATCGCTTCCGATCGCGCGATCGGGTACGCGCAGGTTCACCCGCCACGCCGCGCCGAGCACCGCACGTGCCGCATTCGCTTCAGCCAGACGCTCCTCGACCGTACCGTTGCTGCCCATTTCACCGGCGGTCAGGTCGCATAATCCGACACGATGACCGAGCGCGGCATGCTTGGCGACAATCCCGCCGATGCCGATCTCGATGTCGTCGGGATGCGGACCGATCGCCAGCAGATCGACCGGCGAGACGGCGTCACTCATCGCGTCCAGCCAAACACCTCGTCTCCTTTCTCGGGTTTGCCGAGCGCGGCGCGGGCGAGGATGCGCGACGCGAGAAAGGCGCCGGTGGCCGAATCGCCGCCGCGGCCCAGCGCAAAGAGGTGATGCGGGTAGTTGCGGTGCGGCCCGATGTACATCAATCCGTCGGCGGTCTCGCCGTACGACACGTCCCAGCCGTACTCGGGCTGCAGACCCGAGATGGCGGGGTTCATCATCAGCAGTTCGTACATCAACTGGCCGGTGCGCTGCACCAGCGTCGGCTCCTTCTGACGGGCCGGCGTCTCGCCGCGGTCCGCTCCGGCGACGAGCACACGGCCGTCTCGCGTCCGTCGGATCCGATGCCGCGGCCGTGCCGTGTCAGCTGTCGTGAGGTCGGCGCGTCCGAGCTGTTTCCGCATCGCCGCCGGCATCGGCGCGGTCAACACGAGATACGTCTCGCCCCGGGTGAAGTGCCGGCGCAGCGACGCGAATTCTGGCGTCGCAGTTCCAGTGGTCACGATCGCAGTGTTGGCGCGCACGAGGCCGCCCTGGACGAGCACCGTGACGTCCTTTCGGCTGAACTGAATCTTCTTGACTCTGGTCTTCTCGACGAACACGGCGCCGCGGGCCCGAGCGGCGGAGGCGAGGCCGAGACAGGCGCGATAGGGATCGAAGGTCACGCCGGCGGTCAGTTTGATCGCTCCGTCGGCCTCGAATCCCGTCGCGTCGCTCGCCGCCTTGTTCGTCAGCCAGCGCGCGTCGAGGCCCGCCGCAGCGCGAGCCTCCTGTTCGCGACGCAGGTCCTTGATGCCATCGCGGACGGCGACCATCAGATCGTCGACCGGCTCGAGCTCGCAGCGAATGTGCAGCCGGCGCAGCAGCGCGATGCCTTCGAGCGAGGCGCGGCGCCAGGCCTCGTACGCCTGGCGCGCCGTGCGGAGTCCGTGCGCTTTGACGATGTCGCGGAACGAAGGACCGGGATCCGACAGCAGCAGACCCGCGCCACGGCCGGCGCTGCCCTGGCCGAGCCGATCGGCCTCGAGCACGATCGGCTTCAAACCGGCAACGGCACACGCATACGCGGTTGCGCAGCCGGTCAGGCCGCCGCCGACGATGACGACGCTGCTGCGGTGTTCGCCACGAAGCCTGGGAAACTCGGGCCGACGCGATTTTGGAAACAGATCGATCCAGGGCGAAACGCCGTAACGTGTACGCATGTAATTCAGAATGCAAAATGCAGAATGCAGAAACACCCCCCTCCGGGGAAGTGCCTCTGCGTCTCTCTTTCTGAATTCTGCATTCTGAATTCTGCATTACTTCTGGTGTTTCTTGCTCGATCCTTTCTTCTCCGCGTCGATCAGCCTGCGTTTACGCTCGACGCCCCAGCGATAGCCGGTCAGGCTGCCGTTCTTGCCGACGACCCGGTGACACGGGATGACCAGGCAAACGGGGTTCGTCGCGCACGCTCTCGCCACCGCCCGAACGGCGGCCGGCGCGCCAATCGCTCGCGCGACCTGGCTGTAGGCACGCGTCTCGCCATAGGGGATCGACTGCAAATACTTCCAGACCCTCCATTGGAACGCCGTCGCCTGAACGTCGACCGGCAGATCCAGATGCGGGCGCCGTCCGCCGAGATACGTCAGGATGGCCTTGATCCAGCCCGCGAGATCGCTGCGATCGGGCGAGATCGTCGCGGCCGGATACTCGCGGCGAAGATCGTCGGCGAGCTGCTCGTCGCTGTCTCCGAGTTTCACGGAACAGATGCCACGAGGCGTGGCCGCCACGAGCAGCCGGCCCAACGGCGAGTCGGCGACGGCATACCGGACATCGACGCCTTCCGCCCCGCGCTTGTAGACGGCCGGCGTCATGCCGCGGCCGGTCGGGAGCCGCTCGTACACGCGACTGCTCGAGCCGTACCCGGCATCGTAGATCGCGCCGACCACCGGCGCACCTTCGCGAAGGTCGCGTCTGAACCGCCTGGCTCGCAGCGCATCCTGATACGCCCGCGGCGAGATGCCGACGATGCGCGTGAAGGTGCGCTGGAAGTGGTACGGGCTCGCGTCGACGTGGGCCGCGATCGAGGCGAGCGTGAGCGGCTCTTCGGCGTGACGCTCGATGTAGAGACACGCTCGGCGAATCTGATCGACGTGACTGGGCATCTTGATCGGCAACGCTGCTGCAGTTGACATGCAAGCAAGATAACGGAGAGGCCGATGGGGCTTCTATCCGCTCCTTGCGCCCTCGCCAGTCCTTGGGCCCTGGGCCTTGGTTCCTAGTCCGTACCAGGTCCTTGGTCCGTCCGAGGTCCTAGGTTCTTGGTCCGACACGGCCGCGGACGAAGCACCAAGGACCAAGGACGGACCGAGGACCAGGAACGGACCAAGAACCAAGGCCCAAGGCCCACGGACCATGATCATCTCCCATCACGGCTTCGTGCGTAGAATGCTGAGTCATGTTCCCCCGGCTGGTCCGAGCGGTCCTCATCCTGCTCGCCATCCTCGTCATCGTCGGGATCGGCGGCGGCGTGTGGGCGTATTCGCGGCTGCGGGCGAGCCTGCCTCAACTCGACCAGACGCGCCAGGTCACGGGGTTGTCCGCGCCGGTCGAGATCACCCGCGACGGCCTTGGCGTCCCGACTATTCGCGGGCGGTCGCGTGTCGACGTCGCGCGGGCGACCGGGTTTCTGCATGGCCAGGAGCGCTTCTTTCAGATGGACCTCGCGCGGCGCCGCGCCGCCGGCGAGCTATCGGCGCTGGTGGGCATTCGCGCGCTCGCCGTCGATCGCGAGATTCGCATTCATCGATTCCGCGCCGAAGCACAGCGTGCGGCGGCAGCGCTTCCCGCCGAGGATCGAGCGCTGCTCGACGCCTACACGGCCGGGGTGAATGCCGGGCTCACCAGCCTCGGCGCCCCGCCGTTCGAGTATCTGCTCCTGCGTCAGGCGCCGAAGCCTTGGCTCGCCGAAGACAGCCTGCTCGTCGTCCTTTCGATGTTCATCACGCTGCAGGATCCCGAAGGCGTGTACGAGTCGACGCTCGGGACGATGCGTGACGTGCTGCCGCAGGCGGTGTACGAATTCCTCGCACCCGTCGGCACCGAATGGGATTCGCCCGTCGTCGGTCACGGCATTCCAACGCCACCGATCCCTGGCCCGGACGTCTACAACCTTCGCGCGCGGCGCTCCGGCAAGGACGCGCTGCCGCTGGCGCCGCGGCGCGAAGAGATCAAAGGCCCAACTCCCAATCCCCAACTCCCAAGCCTCATAGCCGCTTCGATTCGCACCCCGAGCGCAGTCGAGGGGTGGGATTTGGGAATCGATCCCCACGGGAGCGAAGAGGCGGTGGGAAGCAATAACTGGGCGGTCTCGGGTCGTCTCGCCACCGATGGCGGTGCGCTGCTCGCGAACGACATGCACCTGCTCGTGCGCGTGCCCAACACCTGGTATCGCGCGGCGTTCGAGTGGTCCACGGACGAAGCGTCGCCACCGCAGCGTCTGATCGGAATCACGCTGCCCGGCGTGCCAGCGATGGTCGTCGGCAGCAATACGCACATCGCGTGGGGTTTCACGAACAGCCAGGCCGATTGGAGCGACCTCGTGATTCTCGAGCTCGATCCGCAGAATCACTCGCGCTACAAGACACCTGACGGTTGGCGGAATCTCGACCGGTTCGACGAAGTCATCGAGATTGCAGGCGATGCGCCGCAGCGGCAGTCGGTCGCGTGGACGATTTGGGGACCGGTGCTGGGTCCCGATCATCGCGGCCGGCTTCGCGCGATTCGCTGGGTGGCACACGAGGCCCAGCGGCTTGGCGTCGCCTCGCGAGCACTCGAGTCGGCGCGCACGGTGGACGAGGCGTTCGAGGCCGTGAACGGCATCGGCGCGCCCGGCCAGAACTTCGTCGTCGCCGACGACGGCGGCCACATCGGCTGGACGATGTACGGCGCTATTCCGCGACGCATCGGCATCGATGGCCGCCTGCCGTCGTCGTGGGCGGACGGATCGAAGGGCTGGAGCGGGTGGCTCGAGCCGGCCGAGTATCCGCGCGTGCGCGACCCGGAGAATGGACGCATCTGGACCGCCAACGCACGCGTCGTCGACGGCGAGATGCTGTCGCGACTGGGCGATGGCAACTACGAAGTCGGCTCGCGCGCCCACATCATCCGCGAGCGTCTGATGGCGCGCGAGCAGTTCGCCCCGCGGGATCTGCTCGATATCCAGCTCGAGACCGGCGCGGAGTTCCTGCGCCGCTGGCACGACTTGGTTCTGCAGACGCTGACGCCGCAAGCGATCCGCGGGAACGCGTCGCGCGCACGCTTCCGCGAGATCGTCGAGCACACGTGGAGCGGCAAGGCATCGGCCACCTCCGCCGGCTATCGTCTGACGCGGATGTTCCGCGAGCGCACCTCCGAGATGATCATCGCCTTCGTCCTGGTCGAATGCTACGAGGCCGACAGTGCGTTCGACTATCGGACGGTGCGTCGGCGTGAGGGCCCGATCTGGGCGCTCGTGTCGCAGCGGCCGCTGCACCTGCTCGACCCGCGCTACGCGAGCTGGGATCAGCTGTTGCTCGCGGCCATCGACGAGGTGATCAAGCGCGCCGATGAGGACGGAGGACTGTCGGCGCCCTGGTCGCAGGACAACGTGACGCTCTATCGCCATCCGCTGTCGGGTGGCCTGCCGCTACTGGGACGCTGGCTCGATATGCCGCCACGCGCGCTCGACGGTGATTTGTACACGCCGCGGATGCACTGGGGATCGAACGCGGCTTCCGAGCGCATGATCGTCTCACCGGGACGCGAGGGCGCCGGCATCATGCACATGCCGACCGGCCAGAGCGGTCACCCGCTCTCGCCGTTCTATGCCAACTCACACGAGGCATGGATCAAGGGGGAGCCGACGCCGTTCCTGCCGGGCAAGACGGAGCACACGTTGACGCTGACTCCTGAGGAAGGGCCCAGGCCCTAGAAGCGGACCCGGAACCCCAGAGAAGGCGCGCCCCTCTTGAAGATGGTCATGTTGTTCCCCTGGGCCGCATCGATAGCGCCACCGAGGATGGCGTAGCCGGCGGTCATGCGAAGAATCGGCTCGGCCGGGCAATCGGGCAGACAAAAGGCGAGCGCGACCAGACCGACTGACGCACCCTTCAATACGCCATCCCACACGCCGTCTCGCGGCTTGTTGATCTGACGGACCGAATCGATCGCGATCACGCCCGCCTTGGCGAGCACCACCTGGTCGCGGCCGATGCACAGCACCGTGTCCTTGACCGACGTGCCGTCAGTCCTGGTGACCACGACCTCGCCCTTGGTCGCCAGCGACCAGCAGGACGAGGCGGGATCGAGCGCCTGTGCCGAAGCACCGGCGCTCGGGATGAGCATGATCGTTGCGAGCAGCAATAAGCGTCGCATCGGGTCCTCCTACCGGCGGCCACGCATGTTGAAGCCGGTCAGCATGCTGACGCGCGTGCCGACCTTCGATGGCACGACGGCGAACGTCACCGGGACGTTGAGCGCACCCGATCGAAACGTCACGCCGCCGGCCAGCGCGAGCGCCACTCCCGCCGGCGTGATGTTGGGGCCGATGCCGAATTCGGCTCCGCCCGGCGAGCGCAGGCCGACCATCCACGTGACGCTCGGCAGCACCTCGCCCTGCTCGAGGCCGCCGGCGAGCACGACCACTTCGTTCAGCGCCGCGAAACCGCCGGTCTTGCTGCTGAAGAACTCCCGCTCGAATTGCCATCCGAATTGAGAGATGGACGGACGAACGTCGATGTCGCGCTCGTGCAGCTTCTGGACGACGCCGTCACTGAGCGAGGTGAAACCGAAGCGGGGACCGGACAGGTTGACCGACCGCAGCGGCGGCGGCGGGTTGACGACGTTCACGGAATCCTGGGCCAGCGCGGGGACTGCCACACCCGCGAAGAGCAACATCAAAACAGCAGCGCGCATAAGCACCTCCATGCGCTCCATCGTGCGCGCCGCGAGCGGTTGATGTCTTGATGGTGCTGCTGAAAAGTCCTGAATCCCTAACGATCGCGGAGCAGGCGGAGATCGCAGAGTAAAGCGATCACGCAGAGATCGCCGAGGGGCAGAGTTCCGCCGAGAACGCGTGCGAGGGGCGACCCGCAGCATGGTCATCGTCCGACGGGTCCGCGGGTCACTCCTCGCACGCGTCCTCAGCGATCTCCGCGCCTCTGCGATCTCTGCGTGAGCGTTTCCCTGCGATCTCTGCTCCCCCTGCGATCACGCGTCCGGAAAGCGATTCACGATTCGCTCAATCCCATGTTTCATAATCGCGGCGCCGAAGTTGAGAAGCAGGCCGACACGATAGTCGCCGAGCCGGATGTACGTGTTGACCTGGCGACGGTGGGAGGGGAGCACCAAGTCAATCGCCTTGATCTCCACCAGGACGAGACCTTCGACCACGACATCCGCGCGGTACGCGCAGTCGATTTGCAATCGGCCGTGGACCAGCGGCAGGGGCTTCTGACACTCAACTTGCAGCCCGGCCTCACGCAGATCGTGGACCAAGCATGCGGAGTAGGCAGACTCGAGGAGGCCAGGTCCAAACATCCGATGAATGTTGATCGCGTTCGCGATGATCGTCGACGTGATTTGATTGAGCTCTCCGGCGGTCGCTTCAGGCATATCGTGGCCCGAAGCCACATTCGTGCCTGAGCGTAAACAGTGTGTTTCACGCCTGATCATCAAGGACAGCGCGCGTCGCGGTGGAGATTCTGCGATCGTGGGGAGGACCGATCGTTTGGGAAATTGCGATGAGGGGGAGCGCCGAGCCTGCGGAGATCGCCGAGAAAAGCATCACGCAGAGATCGCAGAGGTGCAGAGATTTTGGCTCTTGGTCGATTTGTGTGCAGTGGACCCTGCCGCTCCCGAGAAGGATCGGGGAGGGTTCGAACGACTAGCGTGCCGTCCATCCGCCGTCGATCGGCATGACGTGTCCAGTAACGTGCGATGCCGCATCCGAGCACAGAAACACGACCACCCCCGCGATCTCGTCGGGCTCGCACCACCGTCCCTGTGGAACCACCGACAACGCCGCTTGCTCGGCACCGGGCGGAAGCGACTTCACCATTCGTTCAGCCAAGGGTGTGCGGACCATTCCTGGCGCCACCGCGTTCACTCGGATCCCGCGCGTTGCAAACTCGAGTGCTGCTGCCTTGGTGAGACCCGAAACGCCGTGCTTGGTCGCTACACTACCGACGGCCGCATTTGAGCCGACCAGTCCGACTACAGAGCCGTTGTTCACGATGGCGCCCCGTTCGCGCTTCAGCATCTCGGGGATCTCATATTTCATACACAGCCAAACGCTCGTCAGGTTCGTCGCCACGGCGCGTTGCCAATCTTCCTCGCTTGTTTCGACGACACCGGCGGTCGACCCGACGAATCCGGCGTTATTGAACGCATAGTCCAGGCCGCCATACTGATCGACTGCGCTCTTGACCATCTGCTGCACGTCAGCCGATCTGGTCACATCAACGCACACGCAGCTTGCCTCACCCCCCTTGTCTCTAATCATCGCGACGGTGTTCTCGGCTCCCATGCCATCGATATCTCCGATGACCACGCTGGCTCCCTCACGCGCGAAGGCGAAGGCGGTTGCGCGCCCGATGCCGGATGCACCACCCGTGATCACAACGACTTTTCCGATCATGAGCTCTGACATTCCAATTCCCTCCACGTGCGAGATACCAATCGTCGGAGCAGCGAGCAATCGCGGAGATCAGAACGGCCGTCTGTAGTCGGCGGGCGAATCGCTTCCAGGGCTGCGGCGAGAGAACGCGATCCCACGGAC
>Ga0207428_10003138_pt1 | contig 16200 bp, 10 predicted proteins | sample RhiMethybrSRZTD1_FD_187600 | JGI IMG/M metagenome (GOLD analysis project Ga0207428, IMG submission 187600) | Populus rhizosphere microbial communities from Tennessee, USA - Rhizosphere MetaG P. TD hybrid SRZTD1 (SPAdes) (version 3) | ecosystem: Host-associated > Plants > Roots > Rhizosphere >...
CGGTTCTCGATCTCGGGGAGCAGCCGAACGTTCCGCTCGACCGGTGGAAGCTGGAAGTCGGGGGCCTGATCGAGAACCCCTTCACGCTCGACTGGCAGAAGTTTCAAGCGCTGCCTCAGGTCGACGACGTCAGCGACTTCCACTGCGTCACCACCTGGAGCCGCTACGACAACCGCTGGCGCGGCGTCCGCTTCAAGACGATCGCCGAGCTGGCGGTGCCGAAAGAGGAAGCGCGGTTCATCCTCTGCACCGGCTACGACTTCATGCCCGGCAGCTACATTCCCTACACGGTGAACCTGCCGCTCGCCCGCGCGCTCGACGACGACGTGCTGCTGGTGCACACGTGGGAGGGCGCGCCGCTTCCGCGCGAGCACGGCGGCCCGGTGCGCATGATCACGCCGAAGCTGTATGCGTGGAAGGGCGCGAAGTGGATCCGGAAGATCGACTTTCTCGCCGAGGACAGGAAGGGGTTCTGGGAAGTGCGAGGCTACTCGAACTCCGCCGAACCGTGGTTCAACGACCGCTACGCGACGGAGTAGTTGCTGGTGGCTCGTTGCTGGTTGCTAGCTGCCGGACTCGAGACAGCTAGCAACCAGCAACGAGCAACTAGCAACTAGCAGCTTCTCGTCTACCGCTTGGGCTCGAAGCGATAGACGAGATACACGATCGGCCCATCGAGCTCGCTGAAGCGATGCGCGGTTCCGGCGGGCACGATGATCACATCGTCTTTCTTGACGCGCCGGCTCTCGCCGCCCTTGTGCACGCCGGTCTGGCTCATGCCGGCATTGAGGCGCGTCAGATCGGTCGGCTTCGCGTCGGTGAGCGAACCGCCGGTCACCAGCGTGCCCGACCCCTCGACGATCTGGTAAATCTCCGTCACGTGATCGTGAATCAGCGCGCTCGTCTCCGGTCTGACGCGGCGCAGCATCGCCAGCGACGCCTTGTGCCCGCCGGGCACGTCGGCCGCTTTGATTGGCTGGTCGACGACGTTGTTCGCGATCGACTGCTTCAGCGTCGAAGCGATCTCGTCGCTGCTGATGTAGGTGCCGGCGGCCGCCGGCTGCTGCTCAGCCAGCGCGAGCGCGAATGCAAGGGCAAGAAAAATCATCCGCGGATTATACGGCCGATTGTTGAGCTGGAGGTGCACCGTGTCTTCATGCATGGCACAGGAAACGTGGCTATGGCACGATCCGTGAAGCTCGACCGTCGTGCGCGTCTGGCCCGGCGACCCCTATCCGCTCGGCGCAACCTGGAACGGCGTGGGCGTGAACTTCGCGTTGTTCTCCGCCCACGCCACCCGCGTCGACTTGTGCCTCTTCGATTCCCCCGATGCGCTGAAAGAACGCGTCTGCGTTCCGCTGCCTGAGCACACCGACATGGTGTGGCACGCGTTCCTGCCCGACGCGCGGCCGAACCAGCTCTACGGCTATCGCGTGCACGGCCCCTACGAGCCGTCGGCGGGACACCGTTTCAACCCCAACAAGATTGTCATGGATCCATACGCGAAGTCGGTCGCGCGTACGATTCGGTGGGCCGACGAGATGTTCGGCTACGAAGTCGGAAACGCCGCGGCCGACCTCTCGTTCGACGGCCGCGACAACGCCGCCTTCGCGCCGCTGTCGGCGGTGGTCGATTCGGCCTTCACGTGGGGGGACGATCGCCCCCCGCGGACGCCGTGGCACAACACGGTGATCTACGAGCTGCACGTGCGCGGTTTCTCGATGCGCCACCCGGGCATCCCGCCGCACGTGCGCGGCACTTATGAAGCGCTGACCACCGAGCCGGCGCTCGAGCACTTCAAGCGGCTCGGCATCACCGCCGTCGAGCTGATGCCGGTGCATCACCACGCGCGCGATCGCCATCTCGAAGAGAAGGGGTTGACCAACTACTGGGGCTACAACAGCTTTGGTTATTTCGCCCCCGAGCGGCGTCTTGCCGCGTCGCGAACGCCGGCCGGCGCGGTGCGCGAGTTCAAGCGCACGGTGCGCGCGCTGCACAACGCCGGCCTCGAGGTGATCCTCGACGTCGTCTACAACCACACCGCCGAGGGGAATCAGCTCGGGCCGACGCTGTCGCTGAAGGGGATCGACAACGCGTCGTACTACCGGCTGGTCGCCGGCGAGCCGCGCTACTACATGGACTTCACCGGCTGCGGCAACACGCTGAACATGCAGAGCCCGCAGGTGCTGCAGCTCATCATGGACAGCCTCCGCTACTGGGTACTCGAAATGCACGTCGACGGGTTCCGGTTCGACCTGGCGAGCGCGCTGGCGCGCGAGCTCTTCGATGTCGACCGGCTCGGCGCGTTCTTCGACATCATCCATCAGGATCCGGTGCTGTCGCAGGTGAAGCTGATCGCCGAGCCGTGGGATCTCGGGCAGGGCGGCTATCAGGTCGGCAACTTCCCGGTCCTGTGGACCGAGTGGAACGGCAAGTATCGTGATTCGGTGCGGCAGTTCTGGAGAGGCGAAGGCACGAGCGTGTCCGAGCTGGCAACGCGGCTGTCCGGCAGCAACGATCTCTATGCGCACAGCGGGCGGCAGCCGTACGCGAGCATCAACTTCGTCACCGCGCACGACGGCTTCACGCTCAACGATCTCGTCAGCTACAACGAGAAGCACAACGAACAGAACGGCGAGGACAACCGCGACGGCGAGAGCAACAACCTCAGCTGGAACTGCGGCGTCGAGGGACCGACCGAGGATCCCGGGATCAAGGCGCTGCGCGAACGGCAGAAGCGCAACTTCCTGGCGACGATGCTGCTGTCGCAGGGCGTGCCGATGATCAGCCACGGCGACGAGCTCGGGCGGACGCAGCGCGGCAACAACAACGGCTACTGCCAGGACAACGAGCTGTCGTGGGTCGACTGGAACCTCGACGCCGACAAGCAGCTGCTGCTCGACTTCACGCGCAAGCTGGTCCACTTCCGCCGCGCCCAGCCGACGCTGCGGCGCCGCAAGTATTTTCAGGGCCGCAACATCCGCGGCGCCAAGGACGTCGCCTGGCTGTCGCCCGACGGCCGCGAGATGGACGACGCCGCGTGGCAGGCCGGGTTGGTGCGCACGCTCGGCATGCTGCTGTCGGGCACTGCGATCGAAGAGGTGAACGAGCGCGGCGAGCCGATCACCGGCGACACGGTGCTGGTGCTCCTGAACGGCCACGCCGACAAGGTGCCGTTCACGCTGCCGGCGAGCGAAGGCGATCGTGAGTGGCACCGCGTCGTCGACACCGCGGAGCCGCAGAGCCCGGATCACACCTACAAGGCCGGCGGCCGCTACACCCTCCAGGGATTGTCGGTGGCCGTCTTTCGAATTCTGGCGCCGATGCGCGCGCGGCGCCGCGTGTCGGACGTCGAACAGGCTCCGGTGACGGTGGGCGCGGGAAGCGAGAGCGTAGTGAGCGATGGCAGGCAGCAGGGAGCAGTCGTCGGTCGTCAGTCGTAATCGGTCGGCGGTCGTCAGCCGTGAGGCGGCAGGCGTCGAGCCGGCGTCTCTCGTCAACCTGCCGCCGTCGCCGCCCGAGATTCCCGAGGCGCTGTCGCAGCGCGTCGTCATCGAGCGCGTGCAGCCCGAGATCGACGGCGGCCGGTTCTTCATCAAGCGCACGCCGGGAGAGCTCGTAGAAGTCTCGGCCACGATCTTCGCAGACGGCCACGACGTCGTCGCCGCGCTCCTGCGCGACCGCGGCAGCGCAGAGGCCGCAGAGACAGCAGAGACCGCAGAGACAGCAGAGACCGCAGAGAAGGCGCGGGCGTGGCGCGAAGCGCCGATGACGCTCGAAGCGCCCGGCACCGATCGCTGGCGCGCGGGCTTTGCCGCGGGCGGCGTCGGCTGGCACGAGTACCAGATCGTCGCCTGGGTGGATCGTTTTCTCACCTGGCGGCGCGATGTGAAGATCAAGGCGGGCGCCGGCCAGGACATCGCGCTCGAGCTGCTCGAGGGGTCGATGATTGTTCGCGACGCCGCAGGACGCGCGAACGACAGCGATGCGGCGTGGCTGCTGGAGCAGGCGGACGCGCTGAACGACTCGACGCCGCCGGCCGAACGGGTGGCGCTCGCGCTCGACGAGGAGCTGGCGACCGCGATGCTCACCTACGCCGATCGGTCGCGCGCCACCGAGACGGCGCCGCTCCGCATGTGGGTCGATCGCGAGCGGGCGCGCTTCGGCGCCTGGTACGAGATGTTCCCGCGCTCGGCCGGCCCCGACCCGCGCCGGAGCGGCACGTTCGCCGACGCGCGCGATGAACTGCCGCGGATCGCCGACCTGGGCTTCGACGTCGTCTATCTGCCGCCGATTCACCCGATCGGCACCAGCTTCCGGAAAGGGCGCAACAATTCGCTCGTCGCCGGGCCGGACGATCCCGGGAGCCCCTGGGCGATCGGCTCGGCGGAGGGCGGCCACACCGCCATCGAGCCCGCGCTCGGCACCTTCGACGACTTTGCCGCCTTCAACGCCGAGGCGCGGCGCCTCGGCATGGAGGTGGCGCTCGACCTCGCCTGGCAATGTTCGCCGGATCATCCGTGGGTCAGGGAACACCCAGAGTGGTTCCGCCATCGGCCCGACGGCACCATCAAGTACGCCGAGAACCCGCCGAAGAAATACCAGGACATCTACCCGTTCGATTTCGAATGCGAGGAGTGGCGGGCGCTGTGGCAGGCGCTGCTCGATGTCACCCTCTTCTGGATCGAACGCGACGTCCGCATCTTCCGCGTCGACAACCCGCACACCAAGTCGTTCACCTTCTGGGAGTGGATGATCGCCCGCGTCCATGCCCGCTACCCCGACGTCATCTTCCTGTCCGAGGCGTTCACGCGGCCGGCTGTGATGCAATACCTCGCCAAGACCGGCTTCACGCAGTCGTACACCTACTTCACCTGGCGGAACACCAAGGCGGAGCTGACCGAGTACTTCACCGAGCTCACCACCGGCGAGTCACACGAGTATCTCCGGCCCAACCTGTTCGCCAATACGCCCGACATCCTGCACGCCTACCTGCAGCACGGCGGGCGGCCGGCGTTCGAGGCGCGGCTGCTGCTGGCGGCGACGCTCGGCGCCAGCTACGGGATCTACAGCGGCTTCGAGCTCGCCGAAGGACAGGCGGTTCCGGGCACCGAGGAGTACGCCGACTCGGAGAAGTATCAGTTCCGCAAGCGGGACTGGGACCGGACCGGCAACATCGCCGAGCTGGTCTGCCGCGTCAACGAGATCCGCCACGCGCACCCGGCGCTGCAGTTCGACTCGACGCTGCGCTTCCACCACACCGACAACCCCGAGATCATCGCCTACAGCAAGCGCGCCCCCGGCGGCGGCGAAACCATCTTCGTGGTCGTCAATCTCGACCCGCTTCACATGCAGCACGGACACGTCGAGGCGCCGGGCTTTGCGGCGGAGGCCGCTTATACCGTGCGCGACCTCCTCGACGATGTCACCTACGAGTGGCGCGGGGCGTGGAACTACGTCCGCTTCGATCCCGACATCCGGCAGGGACACATCCTGTGGCTACCGACACCCCGAACCTGACGATCACGACCGATCCGGTCACGACCGCGCAGTCGGCCGCCGACGACGATCCGCTGTGGTACAAGGACGCGGTCATCTACCACGCCCACGTCAAGGCGTTCTTCGACAGCAACAACGACGGCATCGGCGACTTCCGCGGCATCACCGAGAAGCTCGACTACCTGCAGGGGCTCGGCATCACCTGCCTCTGGATCCTGCCGTTCTTCCCGTCGCCGCTCCGCGACGACGGCTACGACATCGCCGACTACCGGAGCGTGCACCCGAGCTACGGCACGATCGACGACTTCAAGGCGTTTGTCGCCGCCGCCCACGCGCGGCACATCAAGGTGCTGATCGAGCTCGTGGTCAACCACACGTCCGACCAGCATCCGTGGTTCCAGCGCGCCCGCTACGCGCCGCCCGGCTCGCCCGAGCGCAACTTCTACGTGTGGAGCGATAGCGACAAGAAGTTTCCCGAGACCCGCATCATCTTCACCGACACCGAGAAGTCGAACTGGACCTACGACCCGGTCGCGAAGCAGTACTACTGGCACCGGTTCTTCTCCCACCAGCCCGACCTCAATCACAACAACCCGGCGGTGGTCGATGCGGTGATCGAGGTGATGAAGTTCTGGCTCGACATGGGGGTCGACGCGCTGCGGCTCGATGCCGTGCCCTACCTCTGCGTCCGCGAGGGCACCAACAACGAGAACCTGCCCGAGACGCACGCGGTGCTGCGGCGGATGCGCCGCGAGATGGACGCCGCCTACAAGAACCGGATGCTGCTCGCCGAGGCCAACCAGTGGCCCGCCGACGTCCGCGCCTACTTCGGCGACGGCAACGAGTGCCACATGGCGTTCCACTTCCCGCTGATGCCGCGGATGTTCATGGCCCTCCGCCAGGAGGACCGGCACGCGATCACCGAGATCCTCAACCAGACGCCCGAGATCCCCGAGAGCTGCCAGTGGGCGCTGTTCCTGCGCAACCACGACGAGCTGACGCTCGAGATGGTGACCGACGAGGAGCGCGACTACATGTACTCGGTGTATGCCGCCGACCCGCAGATGCGGGTCAACGTCGGCATCCGCCGGCGGCTGGCGCCGCTGGTCGAAAACAGCCGGCGCCGCATCGAGCTGCTCAACTCGATGCTGTTCTCCTTTCCCGGCACGCCGATCCTCTACTACGGCGACGAGATCGGGATGGGCGACAACATCTATCTCGGCGACCGCAACGGCGTCCGCACGCCGATGCAGTGGAGCAGCGATCGCAACGGCGGCTTCTCCCGCGCCGATCCGGCGCGGCTCTACGCGCCGCCGATCCAGGACCCGGTCTACGGCTACCAGGCGATCAACGTCGAGGCGCAGGAGCGCTTTCCCTTCTCGCCGCTCAACTGGATGAAGCGCCTGGTGGCGATGCGCAAGCAGCACCGCGTCTTCGGGCGCGGCTCGCTCGATTTCGTCTTCTGTCCCAACCGCAAGATCCTCGCGTATCTTCGCCGCGACGACCGCGAAACCATCCTCATCGTCGCCAACCTCGCGCGCTCGGTGCAGCCGGCGGAGCTCGACCTGAAGGCATTCGCCGGCCTGTGCCCGGTGGAGATGAACGGCCTCACGGAGTTCCCGCGCATCGGCGAGCAACCCTACTTCCTCACGCTGGGTCCCTACGCGTCGTACTGGTTCACGCTGCAGCGCGACCCCGTGCAGCTGACCGCGAAGGTTGCGGCGCCCGCCGATCCGGACGCGGCGATTCTCGAATCGCTGCCGGCGCTGCTCGTCGGCGTCGACTGGCAGAACGTCCTCGACGCCGGCACCCGGGCGGTGCTCGAACGGCAGGCGCTGCGTCCATTCCTCGCGCGGCAGCGCTGGTTCGCGGCGAAGTCGCGCGAGATCAAGCAGGCGCGCTTCACCGACTGGGCGCCGCTGCGCAGCGGCGCCGCTCCGGCGTTCCTCGCCATCGTCTCGGTCGAGTACGCCGACGGCTGGCGCGAGAGCTACTTCATGCCGCTGTCGCTGCTCGCCGGCGAAGCCGCCGAGGCCGCGCTCAAGGCGAACCCGGGCGCCGTGCTCGCGCGCATCACTGGCGCCAGGAAAGGCGCGATCGTCGACGCGCTCTACGACGACGACGCGTGCGATCGGCTGCTGGCGGTCGTGGAAAAACCGAGCGAGGTGCCGACAACGCTGGGCAGTGTCGAGGGGATTCGCGTGCTCGCGCAGGACCGGCGCGTCCCGCTGGAAGTGCCCGAGCCGCATCGCTGGGTGCGCGGCGGCACCGACCAGAGCAACAGCATCGCGTTCGTCAGCGATCGCTTTGCGCTGAAGCTGTTCCGGCGGGTCGAACCAACACTCAACCCCGAATTCGAGATCGGCCGGTTCCTGACCCAGCGCGGCTTCACCCGGACGCCCGAGCTCGCCGGCGCGCTGCAGTATCTGCGGCCGGGGCTGGAGCCGGGAACGCTGGCGGTCGTGCAGGCGGTGATCAAGCACCAGGGATCGGGGTGGGACTTTTCGATCAACGAGCTGCGGCGCTACTACGAGCGGATCACGCCGCGGGTCAGCGGGCCGGAGGGGTCGGCGTTCGCGACGCCGCCGTCAGGCCCCGCGGTGCCGCTGCCCGAACAGCCGCCGGCTGCCGCATCGATGCCGCGGACGGACCAGAGCGGATCGCCGCCGCCGTTCTTCAACGCCCTCGAGAACTGGTACCTCTCGGCTGCCGCCACGCTGGGCCGCCGGACCGCCGAGATGCACCGCGTGCTGGCGTCGGGCGGCAGCGCCGACTTCGCGCCGCAGCCGCTCGATCGCGCGGCGCTCGCCGCGCTGGCTGACGACATGCGCGCGCATGCCGCGTCGTCGCTCGACCTGCTCGAGCGGCGGCTCGAGATCCTGAACGAGCCGTCGCGCGCGCACGCCGCGGCCGTGCTGTCGCAGCGGACGGCGCTGCTGTCGCGGATCGAAGCGCTGCGCGCGGAGACGGCGGCCGGCCTGCGGGTTCGCATCCACGGCGACTACCACCTCGGGCAGGTGCTGCGAACCGAGGAAGATTTCGTCATCCTCGACTTCGAGGGCGAGCCGGCGCGGTCGATCGCCGAGCGCCGCGCGCCGCAATCGCCGCTCAAGGACGTGGCCGGCATGGTCCGCTCGTTCAGCTACGCCGCCTACGCCGCGCTCTTCGCTTTCACAGTTCATGCGCCCGACGACTACGCCGCCCTCGAGCCATGGGCCGATACGTGGCAGCATTGGGCAGGCGACGCATTTCTGAAGGGCTACGTCGCGGCGATGGAAGGTGCGCGGCTTCTGCCCGCTGACGCGCAGGTGCGGGACCGCGTGCTGGCGGCGTTCATGATCGACAAGGCGCTCTACGAGCTTGGCTACGAGTTGAACAACCGGCCCGATTGGGTGCGGATCCCGCTCGTCGGCATCCGTAAGCTCATCGGGAAGTAAAGGATGAGTAGTGGTAAACCGTTTGCACCGTGCGGTGCGATCCACGCCGGCCGCCGGCGATTTTGAATTGATTCACGACGTCCCTCGTTCGAGGTGCGTCCTTTCCGTGTAAGAGAGAGAACTGCCATGGCGAAACGCACATCCCCAGACAAGGCCAACGACGCTGCAACTCCGGCATCACCCCGCTCCCGCGCGCGCCGCGTGCAGGTGAACGCCAGCCCCGAGGCCGACACCATCGCCGCCTATCCGGGCGTCGAGCGCTCTGAAGACGACGGCGCCGTTGCCCAGGCGGTCGGCGAATCGCCGCGCCGGGAATTCCGCTCGCCGAGCGACCAGGAAATCCGCGAGCGCGCCTATCAGCGCTATCTCGAGCGAGGCGGCCACAACGGCAGCGAGTTCGACGACTGGGTCGAGGCCGAGCGCGATCTCCGAAACAAACGGTAAGGCGCAATGGCCAGGGCCCTGTGGAAGGGATCGATTTCGTTCGGCCTGGTGAACATCCCGATTGAGCTGCACACGGCGGTGCGGAATCACCGGCCGAAGTTCCGCATGCTGCACGCCAAGGACAAGTCGCCGGTGCGGTTCGAGCGGGTCTGCATTCGCGACGGCCATCCGGTGGCCTGGGAAGATCTGGTCAAGGGCTACGAGTACGCGAAAGGCCACTTCGTCGTCCTGAGCAAGGAAGACTTCCAGGCGGCGGCGGTCGAGAAGACGCGCACCGTCGACATCATCGACTTCGTCAAGTCCGAGGAGATCGACGATCGCTTCTTCGAGACGCCGTATTACCTGGTGCCGGCCAAGGGCGGCGAGCGCGCCTACGCGCTGCTGCGCGAGGCGATTCGCGAGTCGGGGCGTATCGGCATCGCCAAGTTCATCCTTCGCGACTCGCAGCATCTCGCGGCCGTCGAGGTGATCGAAACCGCCATCGTGCTGACCGTGATGCGGTTCGCCGACGAGCTGGTCGACGTCGGGCAGTTCGATCTGCCGGGCGAGGGCGGGATCCGCAAGCCAGAGCTCGACATGGCCAAGGCGCTGGTCAACAACCTGGCGGCGGCGTGGGACCCGGACAAGTACACCGACGAGTACCGCGAAAACCTGATGAAGGTGATTCAGGCCAAGGTGAAGGGCAAGAAGATCGAGATCGAGGCGCCGGCGGAGCCGCGGCAGGCGGAGGTCGTCGATCTGATGGAGCGCCTGCGCCGCAGCCTCGAGCAGGGAGCCGGTGTCAAGGGCGCGCGCAAGACCGCCAAAGCGCGCGGTGGCACGGCGAAGCGCGCGACGAAGAAACGCACGCGATCTGCCGCATGACAGTTGCTGGATGCTAGTTGCTGGAGGCTAGATGTCACAATGCCAGCTGTATGGTGCAGCTGGCAACTAGCAACCAGCTTCTAGCAACAGCATGAACGACATCCTGCAACCGATGCTCGCGTCGCTGGTCGACGCGCCGCTTGTCGATGCCCACCTCGTTTACGAGCCCAAATACGACGGCATCCGCGCGATCGCGGAGATCGGCCCGCGCGGGGCGTCGGTCCGACTCTGGTCGCGCCTGGGCAACGAGAAGACACAGCAGTTTCCCGAGATCGCGGCCGCGCTCGCCGACTGGGCGCGGACGCGGCGGCAGGGGCTGATCCTCGACGGTGAGATCGTCGCGCTCGATCCGCACGGCGAGCCGACGGGATTCCAGAACCTGCAGGGACGCATCCACCTCGGCGGGCGCGACGCGGGGCCGCCGACGCGATCCGCGCGGTCGCGCGCGAAGGCGCCGGCGATCGACGATTCGCTGCGCGTCGCCTTCATCGCCTTCGACATCCTGCGCGACGGCGCCACCGACTACCGCGATCGCCCGCTGCGCACGCGCCGCGCCGCGCTGGACAAGGTCTTCGGCCGCACCGGCTCGTCGACGCTGCGCCTGAGCCGTCAGGCGGCCGGAGACGGGCGGGCGCTGAAGGACGAAGCGCTGGCGCGCGGCTGGGAAGGGCTGATCGCCAAGCACGCCGACTCGCTCTACAAGTCGGGCAAGCGCTCGCCCGACTGGCACAAGCTGAAAATCGTCCACGAGCAGGAGTTCGTCGTCGGCGGCTGGACCGAGCCGCGGCAGGCGCGCGCCTGGTTTGGCGCGCTGCTGCTCGGCGTCTACGAAGACGGCGACCTCGTCTACGTCGGCCACACCGGCACCGGCTTCAACGAGCGCGAGCTCGCGCGGGTGATGAAGCTGCTGGTGCCGCTCGAAATCAAGGAGTGTCCGTTCAAGAACCGGCCGAAGACCAACGAGCGGCCGCACTGGGTGCGCCCGGAGCTGGTGGCGCAAATCAAGTTCACCGAGTGGACAGCAGACGCGAAGCTGCGGCACCCCGTCTATCTCGGCCTGCGCGACGACAAGCGCCCGGTGGAAGTGCACCGCGAGCAGGCTGCCGCGGTTCGGCGGACGACGTTCGACGTTGCGGCGGCGGCCGACACCAGGCCGAAACCCAGTGTCCGAACGACGCCCCCCGAACGAATGAAGAACGGCAAACGAAGAGCACCGAACGAAGAACGACAATCAAAGACTGTCGAACGACAATCAAAGACTGTCGAACGACAATCGAAGACTGTCGAACGACGCCAGCCGCTGTCGGCCTCCGACCTCTCGAACGTGATCGATCAACTGACCGCCCTCGAAAAAGCGCGGAAGGACGGCCTCGTCACGCTTCCCGGCGGCGAGAGCCTCAAGGTCACGAACCTGCACAAGGTCTTCTGGCCGAAGCAGAAGCTGACGAAGGGCGATCTGTTTCGCTTCTACGTCCGGGCCGCACCGTACCTGCTGCCGGCCGTGCTCGACCGGCCGCTGGTGATGAAACGCTTTCCCAACGGCATCGCCGCGCCGCCGTTCTATCAGCACCGCGCCCCGGAAGTGCCCGCCGGCGTCCGCACGGCGGTCGTCAGCGTCGTCGAACAGCGGCCGCAGATCATCGGCGGCGATCTGAAGGCGCTGCTCTACACCACGCAGCTGGCGGCAATCTCGCAGGATCCGTGGTTTTCCCGCATCCAGCACCCGGAGTTTGCCGATTACAGCGCCTTCGATCTCGATCCGGCCGAGGGCGTCCCCTTCGAGCGGGTGCTCGATGTCGCGCGCTGGATTCACGACGAGCTCGACACGCTCGGCGCACGCGGTGTGCCGAAAACCTCGGGCTCGGACGGACTGCACATCTATATCCCGCTGCCGCCCGGCACGCCGTACGACGCCGGCCTGCTCTACTGCCAGATCGTGGCGACCATCGTCGCGCAGAAGCATCCGAAGGTGGCAACGGTGGAACGCGCGGTCGCCGCGCGCGGCAAGCGGGTCTACATCGATTGCCTGCAGAACATCCTCGGCAAGACGCTGGCAACCGCCTACAGCGCCCGCGCCAGCGAGTACGCGGGCGTCTCGACGCCGGTCACCTGGCAGGAGATCGACGCCGGGTTCGATCGCAAGGCGTTCACGATCGAGACAGCGCCGGCCCGGCTGGAGAAGGTGGGCGATCTGTGGGCGGCGCTGCGGAAGTCGAAGGGCGTCGACCTCGCGCGCGTGACGCGCTACACCGAGCGCGTGGCGGCGAAGCGCTTGAAGGGCGACAGGTCGTAGCGATCGACGAGATCGGCCGGGTCGTCGTAAATGGCGACGGCGCCGCGCAAATCGGCATCCGGCCAGCCGCCGCAGCGCAGGGCGATGGTCTCGATGCCGGCGCGCCGCGCCGCTTCGACGTCGTAAGGCGTGTCGCCGATCATGATCGTCTGGGCAGCCGGGCAGTTCGCGCGCTTCATCGCTGCGGCGACGATGTCCGGATCAGGCTTGGAGCGCTCGGCATCATCCGACGAGGCGGCCGACTCGAACATCTTGTCGGCGCCAGCAGCGCGCAGGAGGTCCTGCACCTCCTCTTCCTCGGCCGAGGTCGCGATCACCAGCTTCATCCGATCGTCGTGCAGCCACTCGAGGAGCCGGCGCGCGCCCCGGGTCGGCTGGAGGTGAGGCAGGAACTCGGCGGCAAAGATCTCCCGCCGCCGCCTGGCGATTGCCTTTCCTTCGGGAGATTCGATCGACACGCCGCTGACCTTGGGCAGCAGCTTGTCGCCGCCCATACCGATGAGCGGGCGAACGCGCGAGAACTCTACACTCCGCCCCGTCTCGGCGATGGCCTTCACCCACGCGTGCGCATGGGCGTCGTTGCTGTCGACCAGCGTGCCGTCGATGTCGAAGACAACCGCGCGAAACATACGTTTACCAGTGAATGGGCGACTGTGCTGCGACTGATGCCTGATTACCGACGACTGGTTACTGACGACTGCGACTGATGCCTGATTACCGATGACTGGCTACTGATGACTGCGACTGCGACTGCGACTGACGCGTGCGACTGGCAACTGACGACTGACTCGAGGAGCCCTGCCCTCGCTGCCGACGTCGGCGGTGACGTCGGCAGCGGACTTCTCATCCGCACCGCTACTACGACTCCAGCTCGTCCTCGTCTTCCTCTTCCTCGTCGATGTCCTCGAATTCCTCTTCGTCCGCCTCGGTCGCGCTGCCGGTGACGTCCTCTTCGCTCGAGCGGGTCGTCTCATTGCTCGAGCGGCGCTGCCCTTCGTTCGGATACTTCGGATCGAGCTCGTCAGCCATCTGTGCCTCCTCGGGGTTTATGGTCACGAACCGCGGAGCAAGCACGGTACCAGCCGCGCTGTAACGACGACGTGTCATGTGGGAATCGCTTGATGTGGGGGCGGCGGACCGGCGGTCCACCTTCGCGGCTTCGCCGCTACGGCGGACAACTTTCGCATGGCCCGCCAACCGAAGCTCACGGGTACGTTGGCAGGGTGAGGCGATGGCTTGCCAGCCGTAGCTCGAGGCTGGCGGAGGGTCCGCCTTCGCGGCGGCGTCACTACAGGGAGACAAAGCCGAAGCTCGAAGGCTGCCCTTCGACTCGCGCGCGGCATGAGCTCGCTCAGGGGCATTCGACGCGTCGCTGGCCCGCCATGACGCGAGCCTGACGGCTCGCCGAGGCGGGACGACAGGCGAGTCGAATGGTGCGCCCGACAGGATTCGAACCTGTGGCCTACAGCTCCGGAGGCTGTCGCTCTATCCAGCTGAGCTACGGGCGCGCCGATTCGAAAGGGTATCATGAACACGCATGAGATTGCCCCTCGCGATCGCCGCCGCCATCGCGCTCATGTCGCTGCGCGCGCCGGCGCAATCGGCGATACCCGTCGCTGAACTGCAGGCGCGGCGCGCGGCGCTCGCGAAAGCGATCGGCGACAACGCGGTGTTCATCGCCTTCTCGCGCGAGCCGGCCCGCCGCACCGGCGACGTCGACTGGCCGTTCCGCCAGGAAGACAACCTGCTTTACCTCACGGCGATGAACGAGCCCGAGACGATGCTCGTCCTGCTGCCGGGCGAGCGCGAGCGCCGCGAGCTGATCTTCGCGCGCGATCGCGATCCGCTGGCCGAGGCGTGGACCGGCAGGATTCCCTCGAAAGAAGACGTCACCGCCTCCACCGGCATCGCCGAGGTCGCATCGTCGCGGCAGTTCGACGCCTTCATCGACGCGCTGTTCCAGGGGCGCGGCTGGGGCGGCGGGCCGGCGTCGACCCGCTACTACGCCACGCCCGGCATGCCGGCGTTTCTCTCGGCGATGCGCGCCGGCCGCGCCGAGGTGTGGCTGGTGCTGGTCGATCGCCCCGGCGGCACGGTGATGACGCGCGAGCAGCAGTTCGCCGATCGGCTGCGCCAGCGCTTCCCCGAGGTCGTGTTCCGCGATGCGTCGCCCGTGCTGCACGCGATGCGCGAGATCAAGAGCGCGACCGAGCTGACGCTGATTCAGCGCGCGGTCGACGTCACCGTCGAGGCGCAGAAGGCGGCGATGAAGCGCGTCCTCACCGCGACGCGCGAGAACGAGGTGCAGGCGACCATCGAGTTCACGTTCCGCAACCTCGGCGCCTGCTGCTGGGCGTTCCCGTCGATCGTCGCCGCCGGACGGAATTCGACGACGCTGCATTACGAGACCAACAACGAGGCGATCGTGCGCGACGGCCTGCTGCTGACCGACATCGGCGCCGAGGTCGAGGGCTACGGCGCCGACGTCACGCGGACCTATCCCGCCGACGGCGTGTTCTCTCCCGAGCAGCGTGCGATCTACGACGTCGTCTTCGCCGCGCAGGCCGAAGCGATCCCGCTGATGCGTCCGGGGCGCCGCTTCATCGAGGTGCACAACAAGGCGCTCGAGGTCGTCGGCCGCGAGCTCGTCAAGCTCGGGTTGGTTACCAAACCAGCGCCGGAACAGGCGGGCCTGTATCTGTTCCACGGATCCGGCCATCCCCTCGGCCTGCAGACGCACGATGTCTACGACCGCACGCGCGTCTTCGAAGCCGGCATGGTGTTCACCAACGAACCGGGCGTCTACGTCCGCAAGGACGACATCCTCGCCAGCGACGTCTTCAAGAAGCTCACGCCCGCCGAGCAGGACTCGATGCGAGCCGCAATCGCGCGCTACGACGGCATCGGCGTCCGCATCGAGGACGATGTGCTGATCACGAGTGGCGAGCCGAAGGTGATGTCGGCGGCAGCGCCGCGGACGGTGCGCGACATCGAAGCGTTCATGGCGGCGGCGCGCACCCCGGCCACCAGGTAGCGGCGCGCTACGGAAAAATCCCCAGCTCGATGTACGACCGCGCTACTTTGTCGATCGCGTTGATGAAGGCGGCGGTGCGCAGATCCGGGATCTTCGGATCGCGGCGCCGGGTCTCGCGCAGCTGATCGTAGGCGCCGGCCATCGTGTCTTCGAGCCCCGAGTTCACCAGCGTCAGCTCGTCGTCGCCGCGGACGAACCGGGCGCGTTCCTGCTCCGAAAACTTGCGGCCGGTCGTTGCCTCGATCGCGTTCAGCGTTCGTCGCTCGGCGGCTTCCTGCGAGCGCTTCTCCATCCGCCCGAAGCGCACGTGCGAGAGGTTCTTCAGCCACTCGAAGTAGGACACGGTCACGCCGCCGGCGTTGGCATAGATGTCCGGGATCACCAGCAGGCCGCGCTCCCTGAACACCGCTTCAGCGGCCGGGGTCGTCGGGCCGTTCGCTCCCTCGAGGATGATCTTCGCCTTGATTCGCGGCGCGTTGTCCGCCGTGAGCTGATTCTCGAGCGCCGCGGGAATCAGCACGTCGCACTCGAGCTCGAGCGCCGCCGCCGACGGCTCGATGTTGGTGGCGTCGGGAAAGTTCAGAATCGATTTGGTCGACGCGCGGTGCTGGACGACCGCCTCTTCGTCG